>Ga0334895_1003023_pt1 | contig 13494 bp, 12 predicted proteins | sample GraSluR3_MG_7_FD_207229 | JGI IMG/M metagenome (GOLD analysis project Ga0334895, IMG submission 207229) | Sludge microbial communities from methane-producing bioreactor in Wageningen University, Netherlands - Granular Sludge_31_05-R3 | ecosystem: Engineered > Bioreactor > Anaerobic >... | reverse complement strand
ATCTATGTCAAAGATCTGCTTTTGTATCCGGACAAAGAGAGCTTGACCGAGCTTATGCGCCCCGTGTGGTTTATCACGGAAAATATGAAAGTGCAGAGTCTGCTCAATCAATTTAAGCTCAAGAAGCGGCAGGTCGCCGTCGTCGTGGATGAATATGGCGGAACATCCGGGATTATATCCTTGGAGGACATTCTGGAAGAGATAGTGGGAGAGATTCAGGATGAGTATGATTCCGATGAGATTCCTGAGTTTGTCAAAATCACTGAAAACGACTATGAAGTCAGCGGGAACTTTAGCGTTCGCCAGTTTAACCAAGAATTCTCTCGCGAGATCTCGGTCGATGAATATGATAATCTGGCTGAGTTTCTTTTGGCGCAGTTCAACCACGTTCCGGAAGTCGGAGAGGAATATGACCTTGACGAAAAGTTGAATATGGAAATCTTGGAAAGTGACGAACGAAGTATCAAGAAGATCCGAGTAAGGTGTCATTTATAGTATGATAAAGATTTTGTTGGGTTTGTCGATAGTGCTTGCCACATCGATCTTGCCCGCTCAGAAGCTGGACTACAAGATAAGCTCGATGTCGTTGAAAGTAGCTGATCTGGCGATTGATATGAGCCCTGAAGCTATAGAGATCAGGGTCCAAAACGAAAGCAGATTTAGCCTTTTCCCGCATCTGAACAATGTCTACCATGTTCAAATGGATGAGATGTATTTCCCCATAAGCTACAGGCGTATCATCCATCAGGGTGAATTGCGGGATTCTATCCATACACTATATTCATATCCCACAGCTACCATGCACCAAGATAGCGCGGGGCAGTCCATCAGATATGACGTTTCAAAGAGCAGCCGAGATTTTTTTAGCTTCCTATATGCTCTTTGCCAGGATCCCAGCCCGGACGAAAGCTATCTTTTGGATGGAGACGGCAGATCATGGCGTGCACACGTGGGAATCGGACAGCGACAAAGGATCAGAACCGGAGTGGGAACCATGTATGCCCGCCGGCATGAGATCCAGCTGGAGCCGCTCAGCGAAGAAAAAGCTCTGTATGTAGATATGCTGACCAACAACTTTTTTGATGCAAATCTTGTTCTCACTATCTGGATCTCTGACAATGGGATCCCGCTCAAAGCGCACTTGAAGAAAAACCTGATTGGCATGACTTGGGAGATCATCGGGATCCGCTAGATGAAAGCCGGAAACTACCACTTCCTTTTTTGGGCATGGATGGCGCTGATCTGGATCCTGTCCTCAATCCCTCAATCAGGAATTCCTGATCTAAATGACCTTGGCTTTGACAAAATTGCCCACTTTGGCATCTACCTAGTATGGGGCATTTGGGCTGCTCTATATCTTTTTAAACGACAAGCCGGGTGTGGACATAGTGCGCTTATTTTTGCTATTATGATGCTTCTGGCGACCTTGGATGAGTATCATCAGCACTATATCCCGGGCAGGCAAGTCTCCTTTTGGGATCTTTTGGCAAATTGGAGCGGGCTGATAGTGGCTTATGCCGGATATCTAATCTATCAAAGAAAGAGTTCTAGATGATCGCAATCAAGCATCTCCGCATCAGCTTGGCGGGACAGGAGATCCTCAAGGGAATCAACTTCGTCCTACCCTTCAATGAAAATATGGTCATTCTGGGCAAAAGTGGCTCCGGGAAGACGGTCTTGATTAAGAGTATCTTGGGAATCTATCCCCCCGATGAGGGCAGCATTATCATCGATGGACATGATCTTTATGATTCATCTCGTAAAGAGCTGGACGGATTAAAGAAAAGATTTGCCATGGTCTTCCAACACGCCGCACTTCTGGATTCATTTACGATCTATCAGAATGTGGCTCTGCCGCTTTATGAGCGGGGTGAGAAAAATGAAGATTATATCCTTGAGCGCGTTTTGGAATGCCTGAGATTGGTGGGGCTTGAAGATACTTTATACAAGTATCCTGCCGAGCTCAGTGGAGGAATGCGCAAAAGGATCGGTATCGCCCGTGCATTGGTCTATAAGCCAGATTACTTGATCTTTGATGAGCCTGTATCAGGCTTGGATCCGATCACGGCTGAGGAAACCCTTTTCTATATGACGCAGATCATTAAGAACAATAGCGCGACCGTGATTACGATCACGCACGATATCTCGACCATCGAGAAACTGGGACAGAAAGTGCTCTTTATCAACAATGGAGAGCAGCTTTACTATGGCTCCTATCAGGGTCTTATGCAGAGCGAAAAAGACATCATCCGTAAGTATTTTTCTTGATGACACAAAGAAACCTGAGCTTTTTGGCATTCTTGACCGCGACAGCCTCTGTGATGCACATTGTAGAAAGCCTTATCTTCAGAGCTGTCCCACTGCCATTCATCCGCCTGGGTCTTTCCAACATCGTGATCTTGTATCTGATCTGGAACAGAAAGATATTATCCGCCTTTGTGGTGGCTATCGCAAAATCCATCATTGGTGGAGTCGTGACTTTGACTCTTCTAAGTCCCGCGATTCTTCTCTCACTTTCAGGGGGCGTAATCTCAGTCTTCCTAATGAGTTTGGCGCTCTTGATCAGACCCAGATTTAGCCTCACCGGGATCAGCATCGTGGGAGCTATCGCGCATAATCTTACTCAATTGGGCATGGCTAGACTGTTTATCATTCCAAATGACAGCCTTTTTGTATTGACACCAATCCTACTTCTTTTAGCATTGATTAGCGGAATCACTACCGCATATATCTGTTATTATCTGGAGATCAAAATCCCCTCATTGAAGGGTCAATTATGAGAAAAAGAAGAAGTTTGCTGCCCAAGATATTGGGCATAGTGGCACTTAGCGCATGCTTTTTGATCGGAATAGTCTTGGGAACCATCTGGTTCTATTCCGACACTCTGCCTCCCACTGAAGAACTGCGCAATTTCACCATGCGGAGCGGATCTGAGGTCTATGATCGCAATGGCAATATGATCCATCTCTTTGCATTTGAGCAGCGCAAATTGGTCTCACTCAAAGAGCTTCCACCGCATCTGATTGACGCTCTGATAGTCACTGAAGACAAAAACTTCTATCGGCATTTTGGCATCGACATCATGGGTAACATCCGTGCCCTGGTGATTGACGTCATCCGCATGGACTTTTCTCAAGGCGCTAGCACCATCACCCAACAGATGGCAAGAAACATGTTTTTGACCTTGGATAAACGAATATCCAGAAAGATGAAGGAAATAATCCTAGCGTTTCGCATCGAGCAGGAGTTCAGTAAAGACGAGATTCTAGAAATCTATTTTAACAAGATCTTCTGGGGCGGTCAGCTCTTGGGTGTCGAAGCTGCAGCTTTACACTATTATGGGAAACACGCCAGCGAGCTGGATCTGGCTGAGTCAGCTACGTTGATTGGCATGATCCAGCGTCCTAATTACTTCAATCCCATCAAACATCCGGAGCGCACTACAGCCCGCCGTAACCTCGTCTTGCAGCGGATGTATGACGAAGGCAAGATCAGTCAGGAAGATTATGATCTGGCATCAGCCGCTCCACTCAGACGGGGAAGCAGCTCCATGCGTCAAGCCGCGTCAGATTACTTCATCGATCACATTAGGCTTTATCTGGAAAGAAAGTACGGCACAGATCGGCTCTTTGAAGGCGGGCTCAGAATCTATACTACCATTGATCAAGATCTGACAGTATACGCGGACTCTGTGCTAAACAACTATCTGATCGAGGTTGAGAACCGCTACAATTACCCTCACAAACTCAAAGATATTCAGCCAAACACCTACAACATCAATACCCGCTATCTGCAAGGAGGCTTGGTCTTGATGGATAACGACACCGGACATGTGCGTGCCATGATCGGAGGAAGGAACTTTGCCCACAGCAAGTTCAATCGGATGACTCAGGCTCGACGTCAACCCGGCAGCGCCATCAAACCGGTATACTATACTGCCGCGATCGAGAAGGGCTATACTCCTTCTACCGTGATCAATGATGGACCGATATCTTTGGTGGCGGGCGACGGAAAGACTTGGAGTCCCACAAACTATACTCACAAGTTCTATGGCTTCTCCAGGATGAGAACCGCTTTGGCGCACTCGTACAATCTTTGGGCAGTGAAGACTGCCATCGACATCGGCTTTGACACTATGACTGATGCGTTTAACCGATTTGGCATTCAGCGCCGTGTCACAGACTATGCCGCCGCTCTTGGCGCTTATGAAGTGGTCCCAATGAATCTCATCTCGGCATATACTACATTCCCAAATCAAGGAACCCGCGTGAGCCCCGTTTTCATCACTAGGGTAGAAGATACAAACGGCCGCATTCTTGAGCGCGGCATCACCAGCAAGACCCGGGTGACATCGCCTGAAGCATCATATCTGATGACAAGCATGATGCAGAGCGTCACCACTTCGGGCACAGGTGCTTCCGCCCGTAACAACTATCACTGGCAAGTAGCTGGCAAGACCGGCACATCAAGCGATCATAGAGACGCATGGTTTATCGGCTTTAACAAAAGCTTTACCCTAGGCATCTGGAATGGATTTGACAGCAATGCCAACATCTCCGCCAGCGCAGTCTGCGCACCTATCTGGGGAAAGATCATGACTGAGTGCATTCGCCTTGATAATGGCGGCAAGATTCCCCGCGGTGATGATCCTCGCTATAGCTTTGAGAAGCCCAAGAAAGTAGTAACTCGCATGATCAACCCCAAGACCGGTTTCCAGGTCGAATCCGGAGGAATCGAGGAAGTATTCATCAGAGATAACGTTCCACCGGTGATGGCTGATACCTTGCATTTCAATTTCCACCCAACCCGCTGGGGTTATAATGATGAGTTGGAGTTTTAGCGCCAAGTGCTGTATAAGGTCTTTTTCTACGCTCTGCTGGCTCTGATTGCATCAGGAGCTTTTACCTACATCACATTTGTGATTCGCTTTTATTACGGTTGGAAACGCTATAAGCCCACCATCAACTTCAAGAAACAGCGAGTTTCCATCGTCGTTGTAGCCCGCAATGAAGCTCATAATCTGCATCGGCTTATGACCTGCCTTTTGTCCCAGGATTATCCCAAAGATCTATATGAGATAGTCTTTGGAGATGATGACTCGGATGATGATACCCAAACCATCATCCAAAGCTATATCGATAAGGGACACAAGATCCACTATCTGAAGTCTTTGGGAAGAGAGCAAGCCATCTCTCCAAAGAAGCTTGCGCTCAGCAGAGCCATTGAAGCCGCAAATGGAGACATCATCATCACCACCGACGCGGATTGCATTGTGCCCATCACCTGGGTATCCAGCATGGTGTCGTGTTTTGCTGATGATGTGAGCATGGTCGCCGGATATTCTCGCACTCTGATCCCCGTCTGGAGCAAAGCCAAGATCTTACAGAAATATGAGCATCTTGATTTTGCACTCACATACATGGTCTTGGGTGGCGGCTATACTCTTGGCAAAAGCTGGGCTTGCATCGGGCAGAACCTTGCTTATCGAAAGAGTGCTTGGCAAGACGTGGGCGGCTTTTCCAAGATCATGCACTTCATCTCCGGGGATGATGTAAACCTGATGCAGCTCATGCGTAGAAGTGGGCACAAGATAATCTTCAACTTCTCTCCGGCATCATTTACCCACACTCATCCAGTTAAAAGCTGGAAACACTTTGTTAATCAACGCAGCAGATGGGCATCAAACATGAAGCATCAGCTGAGGTTGAACCCTGAATTTTTCTTCATCTTGTTCTCGATGGCGTGCCTCTATTGGGGCGGCATCCTCATGATGTTTTTAAATCTCAAATTGGGGCTGATGATCTTTGCCTACAGGATCCTCATAGAGCTGTCCATGATCTCATATTCGCACAAGCATTTTGGGATCAGCAGTCGCATGCTCCGTTTTTATCCTCTGTGGCTCGTAATCCAGACCTTCATGCTCGTCTTCACGATGGTTTTAGGTCAATTGGGCATCTTCGTGTGGCATGGCAAACGACCTCCCAAAGGAGTAAACAATGCATATCGTAATCTTTGATGATATCCATCGAGAGTCTTTCTTCCCGATCACTCACACCCGCAGTGTCGGAGATTTGAGAGCGGGGATCCTGAAGCTTCGGCAACGCTTGGAATATGCTTTTGGAGCCGAAGACAGCATCGTGCAGATTGATCCCAGCTTGGTGCCTCTATACAAGGAGCGTCACCCCGATTGGCAGATCAATCAACGCCCCCAGGGGGACAAGCTATATCTAAACTCTCGGATCAAGATTGATGATGCGGCGATCAAGCTGATCAAGTCCCTCCAAACTGATCAGGCTTTGCTGCATCAGGACGACGTCATTGCCTTCAGATCCCGAGCGGATCTTGATGACTGTCTTTCCGGCAGATATCCATTATCAAAGCAGCAATGCGAGATCGGCATCTATCGCGGCTTTTGCGACCTGGTCCACGACAACGCAAGATTGATCCAATGGGACTTCGATCACATATTCTATGAAGAGGACAATTTCTTTGAAACCGAGACCGGCGTGAGTGTGCTGGATCCCTATAAAGTGTGGATAGCTGAGGATGTTCGGATCTCGCCCAATGTCGTGCTAGACGCTTCAGGTGGCCCGATCGTGATAGATTCCAACGCCAAGATCATGGCAAACGCGGTGATCCTCGGCCCCGCTTATATCGGCAAAAACAGTCTCGTGAAGATCGGAGCAAAGATCTATGGAGGCAGCAGCATTGGACCAGTCTGTAAAGTAGGCGGAGAGATCGAAGGCAGCATCTTCCAAGCATATTCAAACAAACAGCATGATGGATTTTTGGGACATTCTTACATAGGCGAATGGGTAAACATCGGTGCCGATACAAACAATAGTGATCTCAAAAACACATATAAGAATGTCAAGGCCTACGACTATGCCCGGGCTTCGCTCGTAGATTGCGGTAGCCAATTTATGGGCTGCGTTCTAGGAGATCACACCAAGACAGGCATCAATGTGAGCCTAAACACCGGCCTTGTGGTAGGCTCCGGATCAAACATCTTTGGCAGCAGGCTTTTTTCCGGTTTTATCCCGGATTTTTCATGGGGCGAAGCCGAGCACTTGACAAAATACCGCTTTGAAGAATTCTGCCAAACAGCCAATCTCGTCAAGAAGCGCAGAGGACTTGCTCTTTCTGAGGCCGAGAAGAAGCTATTGCACACCATTACAGGAGAATAAATGCAAGAATATATAGAAGTTGAATTCCGAACCGGAAGGATGGGCTATTATCAAAACCCGGACAATCTTCCGATTCAACCTGAAGATCTCATCATAGTTGAAGTGGAACGTGGTGAAGACATCGCCCAGATAGTACACATGTCTGTCACACGCGAGATCTACGATCGCCATGAATCAGCGCTGAAGGAATACAAGATCCGCCGTTTGGCAGATGAAAACGACCTTGAAAAGCTACGAGATATCGGAAATGAAGAAGAAAAGGCCAGCAAGACCTTTAACGACATCCTGAGCCGCTATCCATTTGTAATGAAACTGATCGAGACCATCTACCAATTTGATGGGAACAAGCTTACCTTCTTCTTCACTGCTGATGGCAGGATTGATTTTCGCACCTTCGTTCGCGAGCTTGCGACCATCTTCAAAACGAGGATCGAGCTCCATCAAACCACCGGCCGTGACGAAGCAAAGAGGCTTGGTGGCTTTGGCATGTGTGGCAATCAATATTGCTGCAGCAGCTTTCTAAAGAAATTCAACCAAGTGACCATCAAGATGGCCAAGGATCAAAATCTAGCGGGAAATCTCTCCAAGATCTCCGGTCCATGCGGCAGGCTCTTGTGCTGCCTAAATTTTGAAGAAGACTTCTATGTGGAAGCCGGCAAGGATTATCCCCTGATCGGAACCTGTGTCCTCCACAAGGACCAAAAAGCAATGGTACTCAGGATTGATGTCTTGGCTCAGAAGATCTATCTCACCCATGATGACCACTCGATGGTGGAGCTAAATCTGGAGGAGTTCTCACAACTCAAAATCATCAGCATTCCTGATCTGGAACAATGCTAAACAGCATCTTCTCCATCAGACCCCGGCAGATCAAAGAAGATCTCGCCAATGAGTTCCCGGCTTATCGCTACAAACAGCTCATGAAATGGCTCTATGAGAAGTTTGTGTTTGATCCTGATCAAATGACGAACCTCCCCGCTGATCTCAAGCAATATCTTGCTGAACACTATGACTTCTGCCTGCCTAAGATAGTTGATGCCGTCACCGCGGCGGATGAAACCACCAAGTATGCCCTGAGTCTGACCGATGGATCGATCATCGAGATGGTCTTGATCCCTGATGGCAACAAACGGACTCTTTGTGTATCCTCCCAAGTAGGATGCTCTAGAGCATGCAGCTTCTGTGCCACCGGCAGGATGGGACTGAAACGAAACCTTTTTATCCATGAGATAGTCGCCCAAATCCTTCTAGCATCGCAGATTTCCGCCCCCCATCGCCTAACAAATCTTGTCTTTATGGGCATGGGCGAGCCTCTTGACAATCTCGACAATCTCATTTCCTGCCTTCAAATCATCCAAGATGATGATGGCCTCAGCTTTAGCCCACGCAGAACCACTATCTCCACCTGTGGAGTAACCCAAGGCATCATTCGCCTTGCCGATAGCGGTGTTAAAGCAAAGCTGGCAGTCTCACTCAATTCTGCCATAGACGAAAAGCGCAATATCCTGATGCCGATCAACCAAAAGGAGCCTCTCCCCCGGCTCAAACAAGCTATCCTATATTACCTCAGAAAGAGCAGCTTCCGCGTGACCTTCGAATACATACTAATCCCTGATTTTAACATGGATTCAGCAGATATCAAAGCTCTTAAGCGTTTTGTGGGAGATCTGTCCTGCAAGCTTAATTTCATCCCCTACAATGAGGTGCCTGATCTCCCCTATCGCAGCCCGACAGAGCCCGAGATTGAGAACTTTCTTAGGGCAGCAAAGAGCATAAATCAAGCCATCACTCTCAGACGCAGCCGAGGCGCAGAGGTCTGTGGGGCCTGTGGCCAGCTTTCGGCATCTCACAATCACCAAATTAAAGCAAATACTCTAAAGGAGTGAAGCTATGAACGAAATAGAAAGAATCGCAAGAGATTTCTTTGACAGTGAGGATCTTGCACGCTGCGGAGGCGGTCACAAGATATGTCTGCACTGCGCCAGATGCCGCGCCGAAGAACAAGACGAAACCTATGACGAAGCCAAGGGCATTGCAGCCCATGTAGATGCCACGATCCTAAAGGCTGATGCAGCAAAGCCGGATGTCATTCAATTGTGTCAAATGGCAAATGAATATCAGACCGCCTCTGTTTGCATCAATTCCTACTACATCCCTCTGATCAAGGCAGAGCTTTTAGAGAACGTAAAGAGCTGCACAGTCATCAATTTCCCCTTGGGTTCCGGAAGCAGATTAGCAGTCAAAAAAGAAGCCAGAGCCGTCTTGGAAGCCGGAGTCGATGAAGTGGATATGGTCCAAAACCTTGCCGCTCTCAAGAGCAAGGACTGGGACATGGTGCTGGAAACCATCAAAGCGGTTGCCATCCAATGCCTTGAATACAAGAAACTCCTCAAAGTGATCATCGAGACATGTCTCCTAGATCGCGAAGAGCTCATCATCTCCTGCCTTATGGCTAAGAAAGCCGGAGCCAAATATGTGAAGACTTCGACCGGTTTTGGCAGCGCCGGAGCGAAGGTGGAAGACATCTCCCTCATGCGTGAAGTAGTAGGCCCCAAATTTGGTGTAAAGGCCAGCGGCGGGATTCGTGACGCGCAAAGCGCCCAAGCAATGCTCAATGCCGGAGCCAGCCGAATCGGCGCCAGCAGTGTGAAAGCCCTCCTATAGGTAGTGAAATGAAGATCATCCTCGCCGGATACAATATCGACAGCGGCTTGATCCAAAAGCTTGGCACTCAGAGCGCCAGCCCGGAGGTCATCTCCGCAGCCTATGCCAGAATCAGCCGCAGTCAAAGAAGCGTGGACAAGCTTCGCCAGGACGCTCTTACAGAGGTCGCCAAAGCTAGGATATCAAATGAAAAGATTATCTTTGAGATGGGTCACGCCTCCGTCGCGGAACATGCAGTTTTCAATCTCGACCTCATTGATGTATCACGTCTGATCACCGAGACTTTGCAGCGCAGTCGCCTTGCATCTTTCACCGAGAAGTCTCAGCGTTATGTGACATTCGGGCGCAGCTGGGTAGTTCCTTCAGAGCTAAGAAACCGAGCCAAACTTAAAAAGGCATACAACGAGCTTATTCAGGCTCTCTTTGATGAATACTTTTTGTGCGTATCAGCTCTTTCCCAAAAGTATGAGAGTACTCACCCTCAGTTAAAACCCCGCGTCCGTGAAGGTCTTGCCAAGGAAGACGCGCGCTACATACTGCCTCTTGCCACCAAGACTCAGATGGGCATGACCATCAACGCGCGCAATCTTGAGAACCTTTTGCGCCGCCTAAGCAACAGCCCACTATCCGAAGCTCAGGAGATCAGGACGATGATCCTAGACGCAGTCTCCCCGATCGCCCCATCCTTGGTAAGATATACCGAGTCGGACGATTTCTTGGGCAAGATAAACATCCAAAGCATCGGCTTGAGCAGTTTTTTGCAACAAGAATTACCCTGGCTGGCAGAGCTGGATCTGAAGACCAAGCTTCGCTTGATCTCAAGCACCAAGAATCTCGAAGATAAGATCCTCGCAGGCATCATATACAGTCAGGGAGAGCTGGCTTGGGATAGCAATCTCGAGACCGTCTCACGCCTCCCCAAGATCGCCAAAGAGCAGCTTTGGCAACAGATCTTCAAAGGGATGAAGGCTTGGCACAAATGCCCGCGCGCGTTTGAACTGGCTGAGTTTGAGTTTGAATTGATCATGAGTGAATCCTGCTGGGCACAATTTAAGCGACACCGGATGTGCACTCTCCTCAAAAAAGGCGGAGACGCAAATTCCATGATCATCCCACCCGCCATCGAAGAGATCAACAGATCCGAAGCCTGGAAAGATCTCCAACAGAAGATCGACGTCTTAAGCGACGCCTTCCCGGAGAAGATCAAACATATCCGCGGATATCTCAAGACCAATGCAAATCTCTGCAGGATTTACGCAAAGATGAATCTCAGAGAGATCTATCACTTTGTGCGGCTGCGCAGCGATAGTCATGCCCAATGGGAGATTCGCGAACTCTCCAAAGATATCTGTGATGCGGTCACAGGACAAGCCCCAAATGCTGCCCGTCTGCTCTGTGGCAAGAGTGATTTCAAGCAAATCTATTGACAGAAAGACCCAATGGAAAATCTATGAACACAGTTCGCGTCCCTGTAGCTCAGCTGGATAGAGTGGCACCCTCCGAAGGTGAAGGTCAGGCGTTCGAATCGCCTCAGGGACGCCATTTTCTACTCCTTGACAGATGGCAAACGAAGTAATCCTCACCGCTGAAAACGTCGGTGTCGCGTTTGGCGATCGGAACATCATCACCGATGCATCTTTTGGAATCCATGCCGGCGATAAACTCGGCATTGTAGGCGTTAATGGCAGTGGCAAGACCACTCTTCTCAAAGTTCTCAGCTCCGCCATGCCCCCATCCTCGGGAAGCATCACATATCGCAATGATCTCAAGATCGCTTATCTTGAGCAAGATCCGCAGATTGATCCGGATCAATGCGTATTGGAACACGTTATCCCATTAAACCCCAAAGAGATCAGAGAAGAGCATCACTACAAAGCCATCCTCAGCAAATTGGGAATGGATCTCTATGACAGCCCGATGAGAATCCTCTCCGGTGGACAAAAACGCAAGACTTCACTTGCAAAAGCACTCGCTTCAGAGCCGGATCTTCTCATCATGGACGAACCCACAAACCATCTTGATCTGGATAGCATCGAATGGCTGCAGGATTATCTCACCCAAAGCAAAGCTGCCTTGATCTTTGTCACGCATGATCGATATTTTCTGGATTCCATATGCAACAAGATCCTCAATATCGAGCGCGAAAAGCTCTATTTCTATGATGGAAACTATAGTGAATTCCTCAAAGGCAAGATGCTCCGCGAACAGGACAATCTCCGCAAAGAGACCCGGCGGCAAGCTCAACTGTCCAAAGAACTTAGCTGGCTCGCACGAGGCGCTAAAGCCCGCACATCAAAACCAAAACATCATGTGGATAGAGTCAAAGAACTACTCAGCAAGAGCTATCTCATCAGTGAGCAGGATCTGGATATCTCTTTTCAGACTGACCGACTTGGGAAGACCATCCTAGAGCTGCACAAACTCAAGAAATCATATCCCGGAATCACTCTCTTTGAGGATCTTGATCACAATTTCCAAGCCATGGAGCGCATCGGAATCATCGGACCAAACGGCTGTGGAAAGACCACGCTCCTGCGATTGATCATCGGCGATGAAAAGCCGGACATGGGAAGCATCCGTGTGGGGATTAATACCCACTTTGCATATTATAAGCAAGAAGAAGACAGCTTTGATCCCAAACTCAGCGTCTATGAATATATCGCTCAATATGCCGAGACTATTCGGACAGCGGATGGCTCAAAAGTGACTGCTTCCGAAATGCTAAACCGCTTTCTCTTCGACGGCAAAATGCAGCAGATGAAGCTCTCCTCACTATCCGGCGGAGAACGTAAACGGCTCTATCTGCTCAAATCCCTCATGTTTGGCGCAAATTTCATCATCCTGGATGAGCCGACAAACGACCTCGATATCCGCACACTGGAGATCTTGGAAGACTACCTGGATGCCTTCAAAGGCTGCCTCTTGGTGGTCTCCCACGATCGCTTCTTCCTAGACCGAACCATCGACTACCTCTTTATCTTCGAAAATGGAAAAATGCGCAAATTTGCCGGTAACTATTCGGATTATCTATTGGTAAAACGCTATGAAGATGAAGAGAAATTGCAAAAACCCACAAAGAAAATCCTACGCCCCAAACAAAGCAGTAAAGGTCTGAGCTATAATGAACAGCGAGAGTTTGCCATGCTCGATGAGCGCGTCGAAAGTCTTGAGAAGGAACTCGCTGAGTGCGAAAGCAAGCTTGCTGATGGTAAGCTCGCCTTCGATGACTACACTGCGCTGGCCGCCAAAATGCAAAAGCTCACCGAGCAGCATGATATTGCCTTCACTCGTTGGGTTGAGCTCAGCGACAAGCAGCATGATTCTTGATTTTTCATCTGATTATGGCTTAGCTAAATGCTTGCAATATAAGGCGCGCTCATGCCCCCCTCACCGGTCGCTCACCGGTCGAGCGTGCAAGCGGTGAGAATATAAGGACTTAGAGTTCGTAGTTCGTAGTTCGTAGTTCGTAGTTCGTAGTTCGTAGTTCGTAGTTCTTAGTTCGTAGTTCTTAGTTCGTAGTTCTTAGTTCTTAGTTTGTAGTTCGTAGTTGGCGCGGCAAATCGAATCTACAATCTACGATTTACGATCTACAATTAGGTGTTGTTGCACAAATCGGAATGAGAATTGAGGATAGATACTTAAG
>Ga0334895_1003012_pt1 | contig 13524 bp, 11 predicted proteins | sample GraSluR3_MG_7_FD_207229 | JGI IMG/M metagenome (GOLD analysis project Ga0334895, IMG submission 207229) | Sludge microbial communities from methane-producing bioreactor in Wageningen University, Netherlands - Granular Sludge_31_05-R3 | ecosystem: Engineered > Bioreactor > Anaerobic >... | reverse complement strand
TTACAGTATCATAATATTATCATTTAATGGTTAAGAAATAAATTCTTTTAGTACAAGTAATGAACAATTTATAATTTTACCCCCACCTTTATCCTCCCCCCTCAAGGGGGAGGAAACGAAATAGAATTAATTATCGCCTCAAGGGGGAGGAAATGATAGAAGAGTATCGAGTGTAAAATAACAGGTTTTAGTTTGAATTATTTAACCAAACACATAAGTAAAGCATTTGATTCAGGATATAGGTTACACTTTGCATAAGCGAGAACCGATATTATAATCTACCAGTATTATTTCCTTTTAAACCATATACCCGGTGATGCTATATACTAAAAACAAAAAACAATAAACCAAAAACATGTTTCTGAGCATTCCCCTCTCCCCTCGGAGGATGATCAAAAATTTTATTCTCCACATGGAGGATGTTTGCAAACTTCCCTCTCATCTCGGAGGGAGAGGGTTAGGGTGAGGGGGAGGAAATAAGAAAAGACTTAATCCTTTCGCACCTTGTACCTAACCAAAAACTTTTTTATATCTTACCATTTCTACTCTATGAACTATTATTAACTTATCGTTATATTATAAAGTTCGATACTAAATTCCCGATATTAGATTTATTCCCAGTATTTATTTTATCTAAAAACTGATAACTGACAACTGAAAACTTTTTATATCATTTATTTCTACTATATTTACGTTATACTTTATACGTTATACACTATACGGTTTTCCCAATCTGTCGTTCTAATTCATCAGGGGAAATAATAGCAGTCTTTAGTATGTTCTTAAAACCAAACGATTCCCAGGTTGCTTCTGCTTCCTTATTTCCATTTACATAATCCAAAACTATTGTCGAAACATTATGTTTAGAAAAAAAATTAAGTAAATAGTTGATTAATTGTCGGGCAACTCCTATTTGGCGATATTTTTTTTCTACCCAGACATCATCAATTCTGCCAACCCGGGGTGGATCCCAGTCGGTTTGCTCAATAACCAGCGCTACTGCCATGCCCACCAATTCACCGGATTGTAATTCTGCACAGATGACATGCCGCATTGGGTCAGAAATCCATTGTCGATATCTCTCAGGTAAAGATTTTTTCGCACCCTGGCTTAATGGCAATATAAACGGATTTAATTTCTCCATATGTTTCTGCAATGATAAACGAAAACGAGCAAGAGTTTGGATATCCTTCTCATCCGCGGTTCTTATTTTAAAATCTGTGTCCCTTTTCTTCAAAATATCCCCCAAAGCCATAAATTATTAGCATTATGTTTAACAATTTCTATTTCCAAATAAAGGTTAACTAATATTTTACCATACTATTGCACTCGCTGATGACTCATCAAGTCAATCTTTATATTTATTACCACCCTGAGTAGATTTTATTCTTTTTTATCTGAAAAATAATAACTAAAAAATGATATTAACTTGCACTTATAGTTCATTTATACTTTCATCCTAAAAAAATTTGACATTCTAATTTGAAATAGTATAATTTAATTAACATACAATATTTTAATAAGTATTAAAAAATTATTGTAAATATCATAATATAGAAATAACAAGGAATTCAAAATTATGACTGAAAATAGAAAAAAACATCCCTTAGTAAAAACACTCATCCCAATCGTAAAAACAATATCTGAAACATTTGGCAAAAATTGTGAAGTTGTACTTCATGATTTTAGTGGACCACAACACTCAATTATTTTTATTGAAAATGGCCATATTACCGGAAGAAAGATCGGGGATCCCATAACAGATTTTGCCCTGTCTTCCTGGAGAGAAGGGGGTTTTGGCGAGAATAGGGAAGATAAATTACTTAATTATAAAACCAAAACAAAAGATGGCAGAATACTAAAATCCTCCAGCGTATTTATCAAAGACGAAAAGAACAAGATAGTGGGTTGTTTATGTATTAATTACGATATGACAGGACATTTGATGTACAAGAATATAATCAATGAATTTTGTACCATCAATGAATTAAACGAAGAAAAAGAAGAAACTTTTGTTAAAGATGTAGATGAAATTCTTGATAGTATTATAGGCAAAGCCATTGAAGAAGTAAACAAGCCCGTCTCGTTATTGCAAAAAGAAGACAATTTGAGAGTAGTGGAGATTGTAGATAAAAAAGGTGGCTTTATGATTAAAGGAGCTATCGATCAATTAGCACAAAGCTTAAATGTATCCCGGTACACTATTTATAATTACCTTGATGAATTAAAGGTGAAAAAGAGAGAAAAAAATAATATGGAAATATAGCCAAAGTATTATAAATATCTACTATCACAAAAGCAAAAGAAAGGAGTACTTATTAAGTGGAAAAAGAAATTAAAATCAATCATGAAGCACCTACGGCAATTGGTCCATATTCTCCCGCTCTTAAAATTGGAAATTTAGTATTTGCCTCAGGGCAGATACCTATTGATCCAACCATAGGAGAAATTATAGAAGGCGATATCGAAACACAGACCAAACAATCTTTGCAAAATCTCAAGGCAGTTTTAAAACCCTATTCAATTGATTTTAGTAACATTGTTAAAGTAACTATCTTCTTAAAAGACATGAATAGTTTTCCCATGGTTAATGAAATATACAGTCAATACTTTGAAAGTCGATTCCCAGCCCGAAGCTGTATAGAAGTATCAAGATTACCCAAAGATGCCCAAATAGAAATTGAAGCAATTGCCTATTGTGATGAAAAATAATTAAAAATTATCTATATATCTAAGTCTAAGGTTAAAAAGAATAATGAAAAAAAATAAAGAAGATTTGCTTACTTTATTACAGAATAATATTACTCCTGCTACGGGATGTACAGAACCCATCGCAGTTGCCTATGCTGTAGCCAAAGCCAAAGAACAATCCATAGGTGCCCTGTCTTACATACAAGTCCAGGTGGATTCTAATATCTATAAAAATGGCTTGATGGTAACTATACCAGGTACCACTGAAAAAGGCTTACTATCTGCAGCTGCCTTTGGTTTTCTTGCCGGCAAGACCAAAAAAGGATTCAGAGTTATTGAGGGTTTAGGAAAGGAAGATATAAGTAAAGCCAAAGAATTGATAGCAAAGGAAAAAATTAACATTGTCCTGAATAGAGAGTATAAAGGTCTACATATCCAGGTTGAACTTGAAACTGATAAGGAAAAAGTCAGGGTGATTACTGTAGATAGTCATCTTAACATTGTAAGTGTGGAAAAAATTGCCAGAGAAAAAAATTTCAAACCTTATATAAAAGAAGATAGAAGTAATAATAATTCCAATAACAAGATTCAGGAAGATACCTTAGAGGATTTTCTTCAATTCTCTAATAATACACACATTAAAGATTTGGTATTTTTAGAGGAAGGTATTAAGATGAACCTGGAAATTGCCAGGGAGGGTTTAACTATAAAATCAGGAGTAGCTGATACTTTAACTAAATTAATTAAGGAAGGATTAATTTCTGATAATATGATTACCCGTGCCCAGGTACTCTGTGCAGCTGCTTCAGAGGCCAGGATGGCGGGCAGTAAACTACCGGTGATGAGTACTGCCGGGAGTGGAAACCACGGAATCACTGTCTTTCTAACCAATTACGCGGTAGCAGAAAAAAAACAACTTCCCCAGGAGACATTAATCAGGTCTTTGGCATTAACTAATCTCATTACCTTTTTCATTAAATCCTATACCGGGACCTTGTCGGCAATGTGCGGTTGCGGAGTAGCTGCTGGAATTGGAGCAAGTGCCGGGGTAATATATCTGTTAGGCGGCAATCAGGATAAAATCATGGGTGCACTTTATAATATGGTTGGTTCTATCTCCGGAGTTATCTGTGATGGTGCCAAAGAAGGTTGCTCCTATAAACTGGCTTTGGCATCCGGATGGGCAGTCCAATCAGCATTACTGGCTTTGCATGGTTCAATTATTCACAATACTGATGGCATTGTTCATCCTGATTTCAGACAACTGTTTAAAAACCTGGGTCATCTATGTGATCCGGGCATGATTGCTACAGACCAGGCGATATTAGATGTAATGATAAAATTTGATAGAAAGTACAGGATTCTATATTAATAAATTGAAATTTTTCAAATCAAATAATTAATAATGTTTAAAAGTTAGTATTATTTAAAATAGACTACCCCATAAAATAAAAAATATTATTTGGATGAAAGATTTATTATTTGTGTTCTATAACAGCCTTTTAGGAACCTAGCTCTTTGAAAACTAAATATTCGGAAGAAAAGATTTAACAAAACGAATCTTATCTTTGTTTCCAGTTCTGGCAGCAGCCAAGCCAACCAGTAGAATAGTAATATGGGAAATGGTACAGTGAGTAGAGATAGCTCGTAAACTTCTTACAATAGGATTTTGCATGTTTAGCTCTAACAACCTTGAGTAGATTCTCTCTGAACCACTCGTAGGTCAGAACTGGTCTCTTTATTATGGGTATGGGTAATTCAGATAAAGCGTCCGAGAGAACAAAGTTACGGTAACCCCAGAAATAACGAATCTCTTTCTGAAAGGGTTTGGGAAAATGGATCATAACACCCAGTCGGCTCTCCGGGTCACCCTTCGGCCTTCCGCTCTTCTTGAATCGGTCTTTCACCGAAGTCTTGAGGTTGTTTTCTTTCACCTTGACCGGGATATTGGTTGAGTCATAGGACAGATACCTCCCCCTGATTTCACCCGATAAAATGAGCTGACCAACCAGAGCATTTCTCACCTCTTGCAATATAACATTATCCGTATCAGCTAAAAAGGCCGAGAAGTTCTCCACCTGAGGTAACTTTAAAGGATGAAAGCCGAAGACCAGGGCCAGATCAGGGTAATCCCTTAATACTCTTACCAGATCAGAAAAATAGGAGATATTTTTCATGTTTTTGTATACAAGTGCTTTTAACAAAGATTCATAACCCACAGGAGGTCTACCGGTATTAGCATACAATCTGTCAAGAGCTGAGGTATCCAGAAAAGAGAACAGAATCTCATATTTCTCTAATGGTTTCAGATTAAAAACAGTTTCTGCCTTAAAAAGCAATTTCTGGTTGGCCTTAAATGGGTTCATACACTTACCTCCTACTTTTCTGAAAGGTGGTCTGACTAAACCTAAAATAGCATAAGATAGAGAAAGATGGAGGTGAAGGCAAAATAAGATTCGGCAATGTTTTGCTAACGATAAAAAAGAGGGTTTCAGAAAACGTTAGAGAACAAAAAATTCACCTCCAGGCCTCGAAAAAAACAGGAAAATGAGGCAAAGATAGGAAATAACCCTCTGCAAACCCTTATCCAATAAGGGTTTTAAAGCTGGAGGTGAAACGTAAAAGTGTATACTCTGGAAAGCCTTGTAAAGTAAGGCTTTCAGAGTTTTCTGAAAGCATGTGTTCGATAATATTAAGGAGGTGATTTTGAATATTACATAATTTCATTATTTTTGCAAATGTTAAATACCAAACAATAACTAAAATAAAAGGAGAAAAAATTAAAAAAATGAAAAAAGTATGTTATGTTTTGTTGATTTCGTTTTTTATGTTTAGTATTTGTTTTGCTTCTTCAGCTCTAGCAAAAGAAATATGGAATGCTAATTCACAATGGGCTCCTAACAATTATCACAGTACAGCATTAAAAGAGCTATCGGATAAGGTTTATGAAAAAACAAATGGTGAATTAGAAATTATAGTACAATATAGTGGAGCTCTTGGCTACAAGGGACCAGAACTTTTGCAGATAGTACAAGATAATTTGGTACAAATTAGCACACTAAATACTCCTTCAATTGCCGGGCATGAAAGGGTTTTTGGTATAAATACACTTCCAATGATGGGAGCTAGCATGAAAGAAGGTAGAATATTTAATGATATTTGTAGACCGCACTTTGATGAAGTTGCTGAAAAATGGAACCAAAAAATTCTATGGATTGGCCCATGGCCAGCAGGATTATGGACTCAGAAACCAATCACTTCTGTTGAAGATTTAAAAGGATTAAAGGTACGTACTTTTGATAAAATGGGTGCTGATATTTTTGAAGCAGCGGGCGCCATACCTTATGCCTTACCATGGAGCGATGTTTATACATCGTTAGCAACTGGAATGATAGATTCTGTTTTTACTTCTGCTACAACAGGGGCAGAAGGTAAATTATGGGAGGTGATGAACTATTTTCAGCCCATTATTCTTATGATGACTACAGAGATGGTAACGGTTAATTTAGATGTTTTTAATAATTTAAGTGATGATTTAAAAGAATTTATTATTCAGACTGCTAAAGAAATGGAAAACGAGTTATGGGATAAAGCTCAGGATATTGAAGAAAATAACATAAAATTAATTATAGAGAATGGAGTTGAAGTTGTACCTGTCTCTGAGGAGTTTAAAAATGAATTAATAGGCATTACTGAGGATATTAGGCAGGAATGGCTTAAGGATGCTCCAGAAAGAGCACTTAAAATATATGAAGAAGCCAAAGAAGCTCTAGGAATGTAAAGACAACATGTAGATATTTAAGGAATAGAGATATTATGAAAATATCTCTATTCCTTAAATATTAAAAAATAAAAGGTTGTGAAGAAAAGAAATGATTATAGTTAAGTATATTAAAAAAATGACGAATTTTTGTTTTTATTTGAGTTCAATGATGATTTGCCTGTCAGTAGCTATTATTATTATTGAAATTATTTTAAGGCGGTTTTTTAGCTCTTCATTGTATGTTGCTGATGAATACACCGGCTATTTATTATGTGGAGTAATTATGATGGGTTTAGCGTCCACACTTCGTGAAAAAGGCCATATAAGAATGACAATCTTTTACGAGTTTTTATCTATGAAGAATAAACTAATAGTAGATAAAATTATTCATATTGTTGGTTTTATATTCTTGGCCTATCTAGCTATTGTTACTGGTAATCTTTTTTGGAGATCAGCTATTGGTGGAGTACGTGCCATGAGTTTATCACAAACTTATATTGCAATTCCCCAGTTTTTTATGCCCCTTGGCTTTTTTGTAATGTCATTACAATTTTTTGAAAATATTTACTACGATTTTAAAACCAAGTAAAGTTATAAAGCAAATTTTAGATTTCTTACCTGAAATTAATATTGTGGAGGCATGAATTAGTATGGAATTATTTACAGAAAGTATAGTTATAATATTTTTATTAATCCTATTTCTTGGATTCAGCTTCCAAATAGGTATTGCATTATATTTGGTTGGGTTATTTACTCTTTTATTATTTACAAATATGCCAGTGGGGAAGCTTATGGCTAATGTTACATGGAATAATTTAAATAATCCATCATTAATGGCAGTGCCATTATTTATTTTCATGGGCGAAATTTTACTAAGAAGTAGTCTTTCTAAAAATTTATTTAAAGGTCTTTACCCTTGGATGAGCCACATTCCAGGAGGATTATTGCATATAAACATTATAGCTTGTGCTATCTTTGCTGCTGTTACTGGTTCTACTTCAGCCACAGCAGCAACAGTAGGGAAAATTACTATTCCAGAGTTAGAAAATAGAAATTATGACAAAAAATTATCGATTGGTACAGTTGCATCTGCTGGAACTTTAGGTATATTAATTCCACCTAGTTTAACAATGGTTGTCTATGGAGTTATAGCCAATGAAAGTATAGGACAATTATTTATAGGAGGAATATTACCTGGATTACTTATTGCATTAACTTTTAGCATATATATTATTGTAATATCTATTTTGAATAAGAGTTTGACGCCTAGCTTAAAAGAAAAATTTAAAATTACTGAGTATGTTTTTTCAATTGTTCAGATAACGCCAGTATTCTTTTTAATTTTAATTATCTTAGGAAGTATATATTTAGGTTGGGCTACTCCATCAGAAGCTGCTGCAGTGGGTGTAGCTATATCATTGCTTTTTGCTCTAGTTTCAAAAAGTATGAATTTTGAAAAATTTATTAGTGTATTAAAAAACACCGTTAAGACTTCTTCAATGATTCTATTAATAATTTGCGGCGCAAGTTATCTATCCGCAGCTCTTGGTAATTTGGCCATACCTTATCGAATAACAACTTATATTTCAGCACTTAGCTTATCTCCATTTTCAATTATACTTATTCTTGTTTTGATATATGTTATTTTGGGATGTTTAATAGATGGCATTTCTATTATTGTAATGACTTGCCCAATTGTATTACCAATAATCCATCTATATGGATTCGATACTTTGTGGTTTGGTATTTTTGTAATTATTTTAATTTGCATATCTAATATTACTCCTCCATTAGGATTTAATTTATTTATTCTAATGGGCATAACAAACGAAGAACTTTGGTTTGTTGCCAAGGCTTGCCTGCCATTCTTTATAATAATGTTACTTAATATTATGATATTATATGTTTTCCCAGATATAGTTACATTTTTACCTCGTTTAATGATAAATTAAAATAAATCTAGATTGTTTTACTAGTATAGAAATATATAACCTTCTTTAAAAAAGAAGAAAGAAGGAAGGAGAAAAAATATAGTGGTTAAATTAATTACTAATATTGAAGAAATCTCTTCAATGATTAATGTTGATGTCAAGAAAAATTTTACGTCAGTTTTGGTTGGCTTTGATAGTTATAAAGCATTAGCACCAAAGATAATAGAATATGATAATAAAAAATACTTATTAGCTTGCCATTTAGAAAAAGGCAATATAATAGCGCAAAAAAAAATATCAAAGACTTTCCCTGATGATATTGAAATTATCTATTATAGCCCATTTTTTTCTTTTGAAACATCAAAAGAATATATCTATCCTGATTTGATGAGTGCATTTAAAAAAATTGTAAAACAAGAGAAACTAGTAGTAGTTCAAAATAATATTCCTGTTTCTATTTATAGATTGCTTTTAGATGAATATAATATAAAATTTGATAAAGAAGAAAAAATTAGTGTAATTTATAACATGTACATATTATCAAAGAATGATGTATTGAAGCAATTTAACTCTAATAGAGATGAGGCGGCAATAATAGCAAGTGAATTAATTAAAAAATCGCCAATAAAAAGTTACTTAAAAAAAATGATTTCTAAAAGATCTGATACACGTTTTGAAAATTTAGATAAGCTAATGCAAAAAAACAAAGTTAATGCAGTTATGTGTACATCTCCTTTAGGTATACAGGAAATTACTGGATATGGTTTAAAAAAATTTCGGGAAAACCAGCAAATATCAGCGTTATATAAAAAAGGAGAAGACAAGATATATGTATTTTCTAAATTGCCCATAGATAGGGAATTAGGAAATAGTAAAAAAGTGGATATTTTTTCGGAATTATCTGATAAACTTTCCATTAATGATGTTTTGGGTATTGAGGAAGATCATCTTCCTGCAAATTTCTTGGCAAATTTAGAAATTTCCATAGGAAAGACAAAAAATTGCATGAATCTTATTCGAAAGTCTCGTCAAAATCGAGGTTGGGAAGATTTATCTTTCCATATAATTGTTACAAGGGCAACTGTCTATGCTATCGAAAAAACTTTACAGTGGACAAAAAATAGAATAAAAAATAAAGAAAGAATATCTGAGTTAGATGTAGAGAATAATTATAAAAATAGATTGAATGAGTTTAAGAACAAATACAATCTCCCATTTAATATAGTTCCTATGCTGACAATCTGTTGCTCTGGAAACAGGACGGTCATCCCTTCTTTACCAACAGAGTATTATCTGGATTCTTATACTAAAAGTTTAAAGATTGACGCCTGTGTATCAATTATCGACGACCAAGGAATTCACCATGCCGCTTCAGATATCGCTAGGACGCTAGTTCTAGAAAAAGAAATAAAAACAGTATATGAAAAATTAGATGACCTTATGGTAAGAAGTGTCATACCTAACATAAAACCAGGAATGAAAGGGAAAGATATATATAATCTTGCTGTATCAAAAATTGATGATAACATAGACTGCTTTAAAAATACAGGGTTGCTACCTTTAAAAGTTAAAAAATTTGATGAAATATTTAATAGGAATGTTGGTCATATTATGGGATTACAAGAACCAGTTACTCTTTTTTTTCTAAAAGACGCTTCCGAGAAAGTAGAATTAGGCATGATTGCTACAATTGAATACCAATGGCACACAAAAGATTATGGAATAGGAATAGAGGATGATTTCATTATAGGAACTGATATGGGTTTAAATTTCTCAAGAGATCAATTATAAAATGAAATGAAATATATTGGGTTAATAATCATAACGGATTGTATTATATTTTATTATCGTTGGTGAATTTATGATAAGAAGAAAACTGAATAGAGATTAATTAAAAGGAGGAGAATAAGGTGATAAAAAAATTTTTAGGTAAATTTCCCAAATATAAAATTATTGATTATCCTACACCTTTAGAAAAACTATCTAACATTACAAACAAATATAAAGGTCCGAATGTCTTTATAAAGAGAGATGATTGTACTACTTTGGCCTTAGGAGGCAACAAAACAAGGAAATTAGAATATATAATGGGGCATGTTAACGAAAAAAAATATGATGAAATTATTACATTAGGTGGTTTGCAGTCTAATTGGGTAAGACAAACTATTTCAATTTCCAAGAAAATGGGATTAAAGGTAATTGCACTATATGAAGGACATGAACCTGAAAATATTCAAGGTAATTTACTACTTGATAAGCTCATGGGTACCGAAATGAAGTTTATAGGTCCAATCTCTCAAGAAGAGGAAGATAAAGAAATCAGAGGAGAGGGCCCTTATACATTAAAGGTTGCCAGAGAAGAGAAAGAAAAAGGATATAATCCATATATTGCACCACTCGGTGGTTCAATACCATTAGGTCACTTAGGCTATATTGATGCTGTACTAGAGTTAAATAATCAATTTAAGAGTCTTGGACGTAGTTTAGATAAGATTATAGTAGCAACTGGTAGTGGAGGTACTCAAGCTGGCCTTGAGCTAGGTGTTCGTTTATTAGAATTAAAGACAAAAGTCTTGGGTATCAGTATTAGTAGACATACAAGAGAGAAATCAGAAGAAATATCAGAAATGTGTAATGAAACATTAAAATATTTGGACATCAATGATGAAAAGTTTACTCCAGAACAAATTTTTGTAGATTACGAATCTGTAGGCGAAGGTTATGCAATTCCGTCAAAGGAATGTATTAATGCTATTTATGAAATAGCATCAGAAGAAGGGATCATTTTAGATCCAGTATATACTGGCAAAGCAATGGCTGGAATGATAAAATTACTAAAAAATAATTTCTTTAAAAAAGGTGAAAATATAGTTTTCATTCATACAGGTGGTGCACCAGCAAATTTTGCATATAATGATATTTTTATATAGTTTTTAATCAAAAATATTCTAAGTATATTTTAATAGTGAAATGATTTCTTATTAAAAAAATTGGATTAATTGGGTATAGTGGAGTAGCAGTCAACGACAAATAAAATGACAATTAATTATTTGTTTTAGATAATATAGGCGAGTTCAAAGATGCTGTAAAGTTTCTAATAAATAGTATTGAAAGATAATATAACACAAAATCATCAACATAAATTAGAAATTAGATTTTAAACAACAAATATATATTGAAAAGGTAAATATTTAGATGAGACACTATGATTTCAATAAAATAATTTCACGAAAAGGTACATATTCTGAAAAATGGGATGATATTAAAGAAATTTTTACAGAATATAATATAGAAAATATAGCAGATGTATTAAGTATGTGGGTTGCTGATATGGATTTCTTATGTCCGAAAGAAGTTATTGATGTAGTTAAAGAAAGAGCTAGCAAGGGCATATATGGATACACATCATTTCACGCAATAGAATCATTTAAAAAAGCTGCTTCAGGCTGGTATAATAGGCGTTATGGTTATAAGACTAAGACTGATTGGATGTTATTTTTTGGAGGAGTAATGCCAGCAATAAATGCTACAATTCAAGAATTCACCGAGCTAGGAGATGGTGTAATTTTACAACAACCTGTCTATTATCCTTTTAGTGAAAGTGTTATTAATTGTGGAAGAAATATTAAAGTTAATCAGTTGGTAGAAGTAGATGGAAATTATAGTATGGATTTTGAAAACTTAGAAGAATTAGTTGAAGATAATAACAACAAGCTAATGATTCTGTGTAATCCTCATAATCCAGTAGGTCGTGTTTGGAAAAAAGAAGAGTTATATAAGCTGTGTAAAATTTGTTATGATAATAACGTTATAATCTTTGCTGATGAAATTCATTCTGATTTGATAATGAAAGGTCATACTTTCTTTTCTGTAGGAATGCTGCCAAACGAAATTTCTCAAAAGCTAATTATAGCATTTTCCCCCTCAAAAGCTTTTAATATAGCCGGTTTAACTGCTGCAATAATCATTGTACCTCAAGAACAAAATAGAAAAAGATTAGAAAAACGTATACTGATTAACCGATACCCTGATGCTAACATTTTTGGACTTTTGGCTGGTGAAGCTGCATATTTATATGGTGATATTTATGTAGATGAGCTAATACGTTATGTTGAGCAAAACATTGATTTTGTTCTTGATTTTTCAAAGAAAAATCTTAAAGATCTGCGCATTATAAAACCTGAAGGCACCTATTTAACCTGGATTGACTTCAGAGGAACCGGAATGAGTTCTGAGAAAATATATTCTTTAGTATTAGAAAAAGCTAAAATAGCAGTAGATTTTGGCAAGTGGTTTGGTTCTGGGGGTGATGGATTTGTAAGATTCAACTTCGCGTGTCCAAGAACTATGGCGGAAGAAGCAATGAATAGATTAAAGGATGCTTTTGCTAAACTTTGATATTATTATTTATATTTGCTCTATCTTTTATTTATTCAAAATCCTGGAAAGAAGTAATTTTCTCAGAAGAATTGCCTTATTTAAGAACCTAGGCCATCTCTGTGACCCCGGTATGGTATCTACAGACCAGACAATATTAGATGTAATGATAAAAAAATAAACTAAATGATATTTAATTATCTTTATAATTAATACGATTAATAATATAAAAATATTCTTTGAATATTATTCTATCATATTTTTTGGAAATTTGATATTTGCTTCAGAACAGATTCCCATTGGCCCAGCCACCTACCAAAGATGCCCAGATAGAAGTTGAGGCAATTGCTTATCGTGATTAAAAAAGACCTAAATATATATACAAACAAAAATTGGGAGAAATAATAAATAAAACCCGAGAAAACTTACTTTTGCCGCTAAGAAAAAGTATTACGCCAGTTACAGGGTTCATTAAGCCCGGATTTGATTTTTCCACACAAAATTATTCTTGATTAAATACTGCTATAGAATATGATCACTATTTTGGTATAATATATATTAATTATTTGTTTTTTAGATATTTTTCGAGATTTTAAAATTGAGAAAGAAGGTATAATGATGAAAAAGATAATGACAATCTTTGTTTTAATCCTGGTTATGCTTGGGACCCTTGCTTGCACAAATGAAAAACAGAAGCAAGAAGCCAAAAAAGGCCCTATCACAATAGCAACCATGATTGACAGCGAAGGTGCTATCCTGGGA
>Ga0334895_1003010_pt1 | contig 13527 bp, 11 predicted proteins | sample GraSluR3_MG_7_FD_207229 | JGI IMG/M metagenome (GOLD analysis project Ga0334895, IMG submission 207229) | Sludge microbial communities from methane-producing bioreactor in Wageningen University, Netherlands - Granular Sludge_31_05-R3 | ecosystem: Engineered > Bioreactor > Anaerobic >... | reverse complement strand
TTCTTAATCCTGTTGATATGTTCGAGTTTATCCTCCGGCAGAAGCGAGCCGTAATATTCTGTGATACCGAGAGCAGCTGCTACACTGGCAGCTACATCCGGTTTGTCACCGGTGAGCATTACTATCCGTTTAATCCCTGCTCTCTTCAATCTTGCTATTGTCTCCGAAATTCGGGCTCGTAGACTCTCAGTAAACTCGACGGTTCCGAGTAATCTTCCGTTCAATGCTACCCCAATCAGAGTCTTGCCATTTACCATCCCTTCCAGGTCATCCGTTATCTCTACCCCCTCCTGCCGTAGAAAGTCAGGCCTACCGGACAGAATGGCTTTTCCACTCTTTGTCGCCCGGACACCTTTGCCCGGTATTTCCTGAAATTTGTAACCAGAAAGCTCCTCACTCTTATGATCCGAAAGCTGGCGGTGGTATTCGGCACTGACAGCCGAGGCAAGCGGATGATTGGAATTAGATTCGGCAATGTATGCCTGGTGGAGCAGGAAAGATTCGGCTACGCCAGGTAGAGGTTCTATTTTACTAACCTCCAGTTTACCTCGCGTCAGGGTACCAGTTTTATCGAGAATAACTGTACCCGTTCTGGCCAGATTCTCCAGAAAGACTCCACCCTTTACGAGTATGCCGTGCCTGATCAGGACTGCAAGCCCTGAGAAGAAGCTGAGTGGGACGGATATGACGAGAGCACAGGGGCAGGAAATGACCAGGAATATTAGTGCCCGATAAAACCAACTCTGGAAATCACCGAGTGAGAGGAGGAAGGGAGGTATGACGGCTATCAAAAGAGCAAGTGCAAGAACAACCGGTGTATATACTGCGGCAAAACGAGTAATGAATCGCTCGGTCTTCGTTTTTCTACTCTTAGCCATTCTTACGAGGTCAATTATCCTCGAGATCGTTGAACTTTCATATTCTCGGCTGATCTTGAGTGTTACAGAACTGGCGAGGTTTACTGCACCTGCAGCTACAGAACTCCCTGCAACAACGCTTTCGGGATATGATTCTCCTGTCAGGAGAGAATTGTCTATGCTGGTATTTCCCTCTATTATTACTCCGTCGAGTGGAACTCTCTCGCCCGGTTTAACCAGTATCTTATCGTCTATCTTCACCTGCTCGGGGAGAACCTTCAGGACGTTTCCGTTCCGCAGTAGATTGGCATAATCAGGTTTGAGTTTCTGCATCTCTTCGATCGAATGCTGAGAATACTCCACTATTTTGCTCTCGAAGAACCTGCCGATCTGATAGAAGAGCATAACAGCTACCGCTTCAGCAGATTCTCCGATAATCAGGGCGCCGACAGTAGCAACTGTCATGAGAAGATGTTCATTGAAGATGTAGCGGCTGAATAATTTTCGCAATGCTCCCCTGATAACATCCCAGCCGATGATCAAATAACTCACAAGATATAGAGGCAGCCTGAAGGGTGGTGACAGATTGATAAATGCTATAAGAAAGAAAAGAACACCCAAAACGTTCAGGAGCGTCTTCCTGGTCTTGAAGGAGCTATAGATACTATCACGGAAACGGTATTCCTTTTCCCTGTGGGAGGCGAGTATGACCTCTATATCGGGTTCGATTTTCTTAACGATCTGGCTGACCAGATCGGGCAGCTTAACTTCCAGGGAATAATCACTGATATAGACAATCAACTCTCTGCCCAGAAAATCGAGTGTTACACCCGCAATACCCTCTATTGCCCGCAATTCTCTCTCTATCTCAGCGGCACAGCCGGGACAGGAGAGATGCTTCAAAACGAAATCATACTTCTTCATCCTTACCTCTCGTAGTCACCTGCAAGGTGTTCCTGGTTACATAATAATAGCAAAAAGGATTGAACCACACCTTTTTTCGGTCGATTAGAGAGGTAACTTGACAAAAACTACTTATCGCTATATTAGTTTGTAATAGAAATGATTTTCGCTTTTTGAGAGAAGGTTTTCGAGGAGTTCAATATGAAGAGAATCGTATCAGCCTGTGGTATTGATTGCTACAAATGTGAGTGTTACATTGCCACTCGTGATAATGATCAGACAGGGAAAGAGATCGTGGCCCAAAAATGGTCGAAACAGTATGAAGCTAACCTCACCTCTAAAGATATCGAGTGTGAGGGGTGTATGTCTGACGGTATGCATTTTGCCTGGTGTCATAAATGTCCGATCAGACGGTGTGTAATAGACAAGGGGTATCAGAGTTGTGCTGACTGTGAAGAATACCCCTGTAAAACGGTTGAATTCCTTTACAATGGTGTTCCGGAAGCTAAAACAAATATAGAGAATTTGAGGTCGAGATGAAGGTATTTTCTGTTGCAGGTTACAGTAAGTCAGGAAAGACAACAACCGTAACCAGATTGATCGAAGAGTTGAAAAGGCGAGGGAACCGAGTCGCTGCTATAAAAGATATTCACTTCGAAGATTTTACTATGGAACGTGAAGGTTCCGATAGCTGGTCATTCCAGCAGGCGGGAGCAGAGATGGTCTTTGCCCGTGGCTTGAAAGAAACCTATCTGATCAGGCCGGAAAGGATAGCTCTTCCCGAACTGCTCGATATGATACAGGCAGATTGGGTAGTAGTCGAAGGAATGAAGAGGGAGCCACTACCGAAGATTATATGTGCCGAGTCAGAAGAGCAACTCGAAGAACTCGTCGATAATAATGTCTTTGCTATCAGTGGTAAGATCAGTGAGAAGATGAAAGATTATCACGGCCTGCCGGTAATCAGTAATCTCACCGAAGTTAGTAAGCTGGCCGATCTTGTAGAGCAGAAGGTGTTCGAGGTTCTACCGATAGCAGACGAAGAATGTTGCACCCGTTGTGGGGTGACATGTTATACAATGGTTGGAGAGATTCTGGCCGGAAGGAGAAAGAGGGATGATTGCCTGACTGATAGAAACCAGTCTATTAGGCTAATGATAGACAAGAAGGAGATCAAGATGGTTCCCTTTGTTCAGAACATCTTCCGTGACCTTATATTCTCCTTCGTCAATAATCTTAAGGGTACAAAAAAGGGTAAGATCGAGATCACACTGGAATGAAATCAAAGCTTGTCTATTCGGATGATGGGAAGTCACTGATCAAATACTGCCGCTCTCAGGAGGATTGTGCCAATGAACTCCGGGTCTACAGACTGAAACTAGCCTATACACCGGAACTCATCCGGATCATAGACGATCGGACTATCGAGATTGCTCGTATCAGGGGTAAAACTCTCTCTGCAGAGCTTAACTTCGATCCTTTCCGGATTGGGAGAATGCTCTCTGCCCTGCATGAAGCAAAAAGTAAGGATGACCTGGTACTCTCTCATATAGATACCAATCCGCGGAATTATCTGATCGAAGACAGATCGGGAGATTACTATTACATCGATTTTAGTGAGAGCCGTTACAGCTATCCCGAACACGACCTGATCAATTTTCTCCTCTTCTGGGCAGCAATACTCCCAAACAATAAATTCATCAATGTTATGCATGACCTGCTTAACGGTTATAATACCACTATCCTGTTCGACAGGGATAGAGAGAAAAGCCTCTTTCCCGAATGGATCGAGATATTCGATAACAGGCGTAAACAATACGGGAAAACACCCTGCCTGAATGAAGAATGGCAAAAGAGAAACCGGCAATACCTGAGAAAAAATTTCTACCCGTTTTTACATATATAACCAATCGCCCCGCAAATGGGGAAAAGGAGGTTTTATGATCGATAAAATAATTGAATTACTGGGAGAAGAGAGTGACTATCTGCTCCAGCACAAATGTCAGACCGTAACGAAGGACAATCTTTACATACCCTGCCCTACGTTCGTGGATGAGGTAGTAAGACTGTCGGACCGTTCTCCCAATGTTCTCCGTAATATGCAGCTTCTCTTTAATACCGGCCGGCTTGCCGGAACGGGATATCTCTCTATTCTCCCTGTAGATCAGGGAATAGAACATTCTGCTGGTGCATCTTTTGCTCCAAATCCGATCTATTTCGATCCTGATAACATCGTTAAACTGGCTGTTGAAGGTGGTTGTAACGGAGTAGCCTCAACAGTAGGAGTCCTTGGTGCCGTAGCCCGTAAATACGCTCACAAGATCCCCTTCATTGTCAAACTCAATCATAATGAACTACTCTCCTACCCTAACAGTTACGACCAGATCCTCTTTGCCGATGTTGATCAGGCATTCGATATGGGTGCCGTAGCAGTAGGGGCTACGATCTATTACGGTTCTGAGGAGAGCAATCGTCAGATTCAGGAAATTTCCGAAGCTTTCGCTTACGCTCATACGCTCGGATTGGTCACTATCCTCTGGGCTTATCTCCGCAATCCCGAGTTCAAAAAGGATAAAGACTATCACCTCGCTGCCGATCTGACCGGACAGGCAAACTATCTCTCCGCTACGATACAGGCAGACATAGTCAAGCAGAAGCAGCCGGAAAACAACGGAGGGTACAGGGCACTGAAATTTGGAAAAACTCATAAAAAAGTCTATGATGAATTAACGACCGACCATCCTGTAGATCTGACCAGATACCAGGTGGTGAACTGTTTCATGGGAAGAGCCGGTTTGATCAATTCCGGTGGAGCTTCCGGTGAAAATGATCTCGCTCAAGCTGTAAGAACGGCTGTTATCAACAAAAGAGCCGGAGGAATGGGTCTGATTTCTGGACGCAAGGCTTTCCAGAAACCGATGCAGCAAGGGGTCGAGCTCCTCAATGCAATCCAGGATGTCTATCTCTGCGAGGATGTCACGATAGCTTAGTAATGCACAAGTCTGGCAGGTAGATAATAAAAGAAGAGGCCTGCATTATAACAGCAGGCCTCTCATTTTTGGCTAAGGAGCTTATGAAAATTGCAACTCAAGCGCTTTGAGAAGCTTATCAAGTATTTCCGGCTTCTGACTGAGATCTGATGATTTCAGGTATTCTCTTCTCTGATTGAATCTATCTTTCATTGTCGTCTGATAATCGTGCATATTCTCTCTCGTCTTCGGATCATAGGTCTCATAAAAATCTGGGAGTATAGCATCTACACTCTCTCTGGTCGGGATCATTGCACCAGGAAGCATATCCCATTCTTCCCATTTCAACTCATCCATAAGTATTGCTGTCTGCAATCTCAATGAGGTCTGGAGCTTGATCGGTTCCAGATCGCTGTCACTCGATTTCCAAAAACCGGCCGAATTGAAGGTATAACAGGTAGCACCGAGCTCAAGAACATTGAAGAAGGCATTGATATCCTTATAGAGCTCGTAGACCCTGAATGGATTGGCAAAAGGTTCAAAAACGAGTTTCTTCAGTTCATCTTCCGTAACATTTTCGGCTCTGCTCCTGCGAGTCATCAGAGTCGCTCCCATTGCAATCGCCAGATCATTACTACTGTATCTGATTATTGGAGGTAACGTATTATCTTTCATCAACCAGGAGAGTGCTTTGGGAAAGCTACATTTATTGACCCAGGCTCCCAGAAGGTCACGATCGAATAAGGCCCTTCCATTACCCTGGCGAACATCCAGACCGAGAGGGACTATCCTGCCGTGGTTATCTATCAGAGCGTGATTCATTACACTGAGACAGTATTTCCAGTCGGGATGATTCAGGTTACGGCTATCTGTTTTATCGAAGAGAGAAGGTTCCCATACCCGACAGACCTTCTCTTCCATATCTATCTGAAATGCGTCATCATGTAAAACCACCTTCTTGAATCCTCTGGGGAGAGTTCCCCCATTATCGGGGGTATTGGTATGTGAAGATTTACCCGTCCCGGACAGGCCATAGAAAGCTACAGACCGCTTTCCGAGTTTCTGATATTTTTCCTCTTCGCAACCGGTGAAATCGATCTCCTTGATCCCGCCATGACAGGCTGCCATACCGAGCCGCATCCCGGAGGTCCAGGCAAGTGTCAAGGTTCCCTTCTTGCGCTCTCCAAAGTAACGCATCCCAAAATTGAAGATTACGTTATGCTTTTCATCGACCAGTGCCAGCTGCGGAGAACCGACATTATGATAGAAAGAGTCATTACAGGTCCATTCATTGAACCCGACAATGAGTATATCCTGAACATCGATCAATTTACTGTTTCTGTATTGCTCCTCCATAACCTCGAAGGGGGTAAAGTTACAGAGCCAGTTGAAAACATTACAGGCATCTGAAGTTGTGGTAACAAAGGTCGCTTTGATCATCAGATCTGGATCAAGACCCAGTACCGCCTCCGCTTTAATGAGGTCATAATGTTCAAGCTGAAAGATAGCTTCTCTCAAGTCACCCTCGACCTTATTCTTCTTATCGGGGGTTATCCTGTTATAGAAGATACGTGCTTTCGCCGTTCTGCCAATTATCTTGCCGTGACAGTCATCCAGCACTTTCGCACCCTTGGGTAGTTTGTACTTCTCGGCTATCGGTGGATAGATGTCCAGATCAGTCTTCGCTACACCGGGTTGCTGCAAAGCGAGTTCATAAGCCTCTGCTACTGTTACCTTACGAACTCTCGGATTATTCATCAAAGTTTCGGCTACCGCCCGCACTGGCGACATATCTTCCAGTTTGGGATAGAAATTGTAACTGTTCATACTTGCCATTAGATAGACCTCCAATATATCATGGTTTATTTCTATTATTTAGATGATCGTCTTGTCGGCTGTTTCTCTCTGCTGATAAAACAGTTCTGTATATTCTAGTTCTAAATATAAAAATTGCGGGTAAAAATATCTTGATTCTTCTCCGTAATATCGCTTCTGACACGATTACCTACAAAAAGAGAAAATAAAAAGCAGCCTGAAAGCTGCTTAATATTTCGTTCATCTCTTTATCCTGTTTTTTACTCCGGCATTACACTGACGAATTTTCTACCGGAAGTTTTGGTTTCAAATTTAACGCATCCTTCTACCAAACTAAAGATAGTGAAATCTTTTCCTAACCCGACATTCCGGCCGGGATGAACTTTAGTCCCTTTCTGACGCACAATTATGTTGCCCGGGACTACTCGCTGTCCACCGTATCTCTTTACTCCGAGATATTGCGGATTACTGTCTCTTCCGTTTCTACTACTGCCTACACCTTTTTTATGTGCCATTATAACATCCTTTTTTATCTTATGATATCTTTGATCCTGATTTCGGTGAAATCCTGACGATGGCCCTGCTTCTTGGCATAACCCTTTCGTCGTTTCTTCTTAAAAACGATGATCTTTCTGTCACGTTTATGGGCAATAACCTCGGCAATGACTTTTGCTTTATCGACTGTCGGTCTTCCGATCTCGATATCGTCATCATTGCGGAGCATATAGATATCATTAATCTCCAGCTCGCTCCCTACCTCCTTATCAGCAAGATAAGGAACCTTGAGAGTACTCTCTTTCTCTACCTTATATTGATTGCCTTTAAAATTCACTATGGCGTACATCAATCTCTCCTTATTAACATCGGTATTACATTGAAGTGTTGTTCACTTTTTTCCTTCTGCTTTTTTTGTCAAGCACTATATACTATTGTCAGCTCTTTTTTGGGGTCATCATAGAATATCCTGTATTTATCCATATTGATATCCATATCCTCTTCGATTATAACCCTCGGTTTGATCCCTCTGAAATAATCGGGAAATGCCTGTAGATATTCTTTTATCAATGGATGAATGACCAGGGTGATTGGTTTGTTTCTTACATAATACTCTGCCCGCTCCAGACTGCGGTGAATTTTCATAGCCACCGCCTCTCGGGAGAGGACACGGCCAGTTCCGTTGCAGCACTGACAGTGTTCGGAATAGGTGTTCAGAAGGCCTGGTCCGGTTCGCTTCCTGGTAAGTTCTACCAGGCCAAGGGGTCCGAAGAAATAGGCTTTACTCTTTGCCTTGTCTTTCCGGAGCTCTCTCTTCAATATCTCGAAAACTTCGTTCTTGTAGGCTTCTGATCTCATATCGATGAAATCAACAATTACCATACCACTGAGGTCTCGTAGTCTCAGCTGTCTGGCTAATTCTACTGCTGCCTCGATATTGGTCTTTCTGATTGTAGATTCGTAATCTTTGTGCCCGGTGAAGCTACCGGTATTGACATCAACTGCAACGAGAGCTTCGGTCTGTTCAATGGCAATATTACCACCACTCGGCAAGGGGATATGGGCATGGAATATCTTTTGTATCTCACGCTCTATCCCAAAAGCGTCGAAGATTGGTGAGTCTTCATCATAATATTCAATTCTGCTCACCAGATCGGGAGCTACATCCTTCAATTCGGTAATCAATCTCTTCATAAACTCTCTGTCATCCACTACCAGCCGATCGACTTGAGAGTTGAAGAAATCCCTGATCAGTTTACTCGCCATATCGTTCTGATCATAGATACAGGAGGGCGTTGGTTCAACATTGATCTTATGTTCGATCAGTTTCCAGCTCTTATACAACCCCTCATATTCGTTGATAAAATCCTCTTCGGATATACCCTCTGCATCTGTCCTGACAATAACACCGACATTCTTGTCTTTGACTTTGTTCAGTATCGATTTGATGCGGTTTTTCTCGGAACCTGCATTGATCTTCCGTGATATAGCTATCTTGCTCTTGTTAGGAAAGAGAACGAGATACTTGCCGGGTACAGAGATCTGACAGGTCAGTCTGGCACCTTTCTTGTTTATCGGACCTTTCTGTATCTGAACTATAATCTCCTGCCCCTTGGTCAGGAGTTGATTGATCTTCTTCGATTCCTGGTCAGAATATTTTCTGGCCTGGGTATTGGTTTCCGTTAAGCTGAAAAAATCTGTCACAATATCTGAATAGTGCAGAAAAGCTGTCCTTTCCAAACCTATATCAATAAATGCTGCCCCCATACCGGGCAGGATATCCTTCACTCTACCTTTGTAGATGTTGCCTATAATAGTCCCTTTGTTCTGGGTCTCGACAAACAGCTCCATCAGACGGCTGTCTTCCAGTATAGCTAATCTCTTTTCCAGAGGATGTATATTTAGAATTATTTCGTTCATTGTTAAGTTTTTCTCCATTGGAATCAAAACATTTTATAGGGTAATATCGTCAAGATTTTTCGTTTTTCCTTGACATCAACTCTCGAATGAAAACTTTGACTGAAGCAGAAAATTGTTGCGAGGTGGAGCAGTCTGGTAGCTCGTCGGGCTCATAACCCGAAGGTCAGAGGTTCGAATCCTCTCCTCGCTACCATTGGCGGCGTAGCTCAGTCGGTTAGAGCATCGGAATCATAATCCGAGTGTCCGGGGTTCGAGTCCCTGCGCCGCTACCATTTTCTTGAGTGATTTTTTCCTGAAAAGCGCCAGTAGCTCAGTTGGACAGAGCAACGGCCTTCTAAGCCGTGGGTCAGAGGTTCGAATCCTCTCTGGCGTGCCATTTATTAGACGGTGGCTGTAGTTCAACCGGTTAGAGCACTGGATTGTGGTTCCAGACGTTGTGGGTTCAAGTCCCATCAGCCACCCCATTCATTCTCATCTGACTTTTCAACTCATTCGTGCAGCAGAATTTCATTGACTTCTCACCTCTCTACACCAGATTTGATTTATGAGAAATAGATATACAACACTACTCTTTGATGCTGATGGTACACTCTTTGACTATGACCGGGCAGAACGTGAAGCTCTGCTCAATACCTTCAAACACTTCTCAGTTCCTCACGATGAGGATGAGATCGTTACAGGTTACAGGCTGATCAATAATGAACTCTGGCGGCAGTTCGAGAGTGGAATGATCTCTCTACCCGAACTACGTGCAGAGCGATTTGCCAGGCTCTTCAAGTCACTCGGACTCGATCTCGATCCTCACAAGTTTGGGGAGATCTATATCCTGAAACTTGGAGAATGCTCTGTTCTACTGCCCACCGCTATAGAACTGCTGGAGGAATTAAAGGGAAAATACAGGATGGCTCTTGTTACTAACGGGATTGCAGTCGTGCAAAGGCGGAGAATCAAAAAGGCCGGTCTTGACAGATACTTCAGGTTAATTGTCATTTCGGAAGAGATAGGCTATCCGAAACCGGATCCCCTCTTTTTCGATATTACTCTCAAGAAGCTTGATAATCCGGATAAGGACGAGGTTCTGATAATTGGCGACAGCCTGACAAGTGATATAGCGGGGGGTAATCTTTCGGGTATAGACACCTGCTGGTTCAATCCGGAGAGCAAAGATAACGAAGGTGAGTTTCAGTCTACCTATTCTATCAAGAAATTACTCGATCTGTTAACACTACTGTAATTCTTAAGACAGTAGTTTTCGAGCTTCCAGATTACAGTTAATCCTGCTCCCATCCTTCGCGTAACCTTTCCAGTGGATATTCATAGATATAGAAATCGTCTTCCATTTCCCAGCTCTTCATATCGAGGCTTCCGACAGTCCTTAAATAAGGTTCTTTGGTCGGAATCTTCGCTTCTATTTCGGTCCAGTTCTTTAGGATACAATTTGTCTTCATCTCTTCGAAGAGTTCTCTTGCGATATCATCGTCTTCTACATCGAAGAAAGAGAGAGAGCCGCCGGACATTGTCAAAAAGCGCAGATTGTACAACAGTAAGCCAGAGATTTTATTACCCCTTTTTTTAGCTATGTACTGACCAGGCTCATAGAATGCCTCTCTCAAAAATTTCCGGGAATAGGGATAAGCTTTCCAGTCGATAGTGATACAATTTCTGGAATCTTTCAAGAAGCTGGAATGTTCGACAAAGGTAGCCATTTCCTCAAAAGAGAGCTCTGCTCCTCTGAACTTTCTTTCACTTCCACCTCTCTCCAGTAATAGCTGTTTCTCTTCCTCTTCAATCGTATAGTACTTATTGGACATAACATGAAAAACCCTGAACCCGGCCTTTTCTGTTATATGCCGGGATTCGACATTATCGATATAGGTAGAGAAACGGATTGAACTGATCCTCTTCTCTTTTTTCAGCTTGCTAAAAAAATAGTCGTTAAGTCTCTTACCAACACCCTTATGTTCAGTCTTAATATCTTTCCTTAAGCCTTCCAGCCAGAGATCGGTCTCTGTCAGATAGGTCAGTTTGAGAAAACCGATAATACGTCCTGCAAATAATAAGGCTACGAACTCACCCTCTTGATCCTTCACCCAGGAATCGAAAACGAGAGGGATATAATCGTCACCCTCCCAGATCTGGCTACTAATCCGGATTATTTCTTCTCTATCATCTGGTACTATTCTTCGGATTTCGTATCCCATAACCGCTCAGCTCACTTTTTTGTTTATCTCTTTACCGAGAGCGGGAATTATTGTCAAATAAAGAAATCGCTCTTTCGGGTAGTATATTGCGAGTTATGAGAGAGAAAGGCTCTCTAAGATATTCTCCATCCATTTATCTGATAATGAATGAATATAGGATGTGATATATAGCCGGCTGCTTTCATACCATACAACTTGCACGATCACTGAATTGTAGCTGCCCTTGTAATAAGTCTCCCCTGCTTAGGTATGAAGAGAAAAAGTTGTTGACTCGACTTATTAACAGTAGGTTATTAGTATAAATTGTTGGGAGAGTTTGATGGATGGAATGAAAATAAGAGGCAGTTTGATAATCATCTTGCTGATTCTTATCGCTTTTCTTGTCTTTCTGACTGCATCTGGCCACTTTAACGGCTATCGTCAACCAGAACTGGTCTTTCCCGAGGCGGAAGACCCCTATGAAGTGGTCTATAATTTCAGTTTCAGAAACAGAGATTATACGATAAGGAAAACCCTATACAGGAGTTACTATGATTATTACTCTGAGTACTCTGAATATATACCGGATATCAGAGATCAGGGTGATTATTATACCTTCATCAAGAAAACAAACCCGACAGACGATACAATCTCCCGCCTTGTAACTACACTCTCTAATTTTGCCGAACAAGAAAACCTTAGCCAGGATCAGGCACTGGAACTGGCCATGCGTTTCGTTCAGAGTATCCCTTATGATGATTCCAAAGCAGCAATGGTGACTGCATTCTCCACCCTGGAAGACATTCCGACTATGCTTGAACTACTCCCCCGTCATCCATACGTAACTCTCTTCGATCAGAGAGGTGTATGTTCCGATAAGACGATCCTGGCATCTTTGATAGCCGAGGAGATGGGTTACGGCACGGCAATCTTCTCCTTCGACGGTGAAGATCTGGAAACCGGTGTGGGACATGTAGGACTGGGAGTGAAATGTCCTGTCTCTTATTCGATTCTGAACAGTGATTACTGTTATGTGGAAACTACTGCTCCGGTGCCGATAGGAACGACCAGTATCTATCTGACACCTGACGTTCAGGCAATATTCTATCAATCGCACAATGAAAGGGATAGTGATAATCGACCACTGGACTTCGGGATTGCGGAGCTATTCGAACTGGACCAGGGAGATATGTATCAGGGAATAATTGAGACCTATAGATTGGAGGTTCATTTAGAGACACTGGAAAAGGCTCTGGAACAACAGAGTATAGAGTTAGAAGAGAAAAGGGAACGTGTCAATCAACTCAATATGACCCTGACAAATATGGCCGATGAAGGGTTGGTTCAGATGTTCTATAACGAATACGATGCTATCTATTCCGAGTACGAGAAAGAAGTGAATAACTTTAACCTTCTGGTAGAGAACTATAACAGGATGATCGAGGACTATAATCAGACTCTGAAGAAGATGAATTATTAAGCAAACTGAATTTTGCGATTAGTATTTGTCATAACGATTTAGCGATTACTCCAGCGGGAAGTTCTGGAACTATAATTCGATGTTATATAAGGTGTTGGATTGCTCTCTTTTTTTATCCTTGACCTAAAAAGTGATACTTATGATTATGAATAAAAATAAATCCAATTGGAGGAACTATGTCTAAGAAAATCCTGGTAGCTACAGAGAAACCTTTTGCTCCAGCAGCTATTGATGAGATTAGTAAGATTGTCAGTGATGCAGGTTATTCGCTCGTTTTACTCGAGAGTTATCAGCAACGGGAGGAATTGATTAATGCATTATCTGATGCCAATGCCGTCATAGTACGAAGTGATAAGATGACCGCAGAGGTAATAGAGAGGGCTCCTCATCTGCAGATAATTGTCAGAGCCGGTGCCGGTTATGATAATGTCGATCTGGAAGCAGCAAGTAAGAAGCAGATCGTCGTAATGAATACACCCGGCCAGAATTCTAATGCAGTAGCCGAATTGGCTTTTGGAATGATGTTGAACCTGGCACGAAACGGCTTCTCGGGTAAAAGCGGTACTGAACTGAAAGGAAAGAAACTCGGAATCCATGCCTGTGGTAATGTCGGAAAACATGTTGCCCGTATCGGTAAAGGTTTCGGTATGGATATCTATGCTTATGACCCCTTTATTGCCGAAGATGTCCTTGTCAAGGATGGTATAAAACCGGTTAAGACGGTAGAAGAACTCTACAGAACCTGCGACTATATATCTCTGCACCTCCCGAAGGTAAAGGAGACTATCTGCTGTATCAACTACGAATTGATGTCGAAGATGAAGAAAAACGGTGCTATCATCAATACAGCCCGTGCTGAGATCATTGACGAAGCCTCTCTATTGAAGATGATGGAAACAAGACCGGAT
>Ga0334895_1002996_pt1 | contig 13582 bp, 8 predicted proteins | sample GraSluR3_MG_7_FD_207229 | JGI IMG/M metagenome (GOLD analysis project Ga0334895, IMG submission 207229) | Sludge microbial communities from methane-producing bioreactor in Wageningen University, Netherlands - Granular Sludge_31_05-R3 | ecosystem: Engineered > Bioreactor > Anaerobic > Unclassified... | reverse complement strand
GCACGGTATGAGATTTCCCTCGCCATTTTGCTCACCACGATGAAGAAAGTGCGAAATGTGCTGATTCTGTATGAGCAACAGAAGATACACAGAGCATCTTAAGCACAGCTAATTGGGATGAGACTCAACCCTTTCCTCTAAAAGGGATGCTTTGCTGCGTCTACTGATACGGTGTGGAAGCGACCAACGAGGTACTGTGGACAACGAGATCGTTCAAATGGGCGGCATGCTTTCCGAAATGTATGGGCATGCATAATCCTGCGTATATTCATACACCTTGCTCAGTATTTTGGAATTTGCTCTTCACAGTAATTTTAATAGGGGAGACTTTCTTACAATCTTTAAATTTTTAGTTTTCAACTCAACAATGCTCTAAAGCCTTGCTGTGTTACAAGAGACCCAAGCAATAGCGGGGTAGGAAGCATCTGTAGCTTAAATCTATGAGCAACTCATTACAATTTTATTTCAGAGAGGCAGAAAATCTCGCTTCTCTGACTACAAAATCTCCTGTACGTACTGGTAAGTTATGGTACAATAAATTCTAAACTTTTGAGCTTCTGGTGGGTTGTTGCGTGTTTTCCTTCAATGAACAGGCTATGCTAAAACGAAGAGCTGTATCAGAAAAGATGCAGCAAATCTTGCATGTTCCGTTAACTGTCATGATAGCTGGACCGGGATTTGGAAAAACTCATGCAATTCGTAAATTCATGAGCGAATACCAGCGGATAAAACATGCACCGGTTTGTGTTCTTGTTACCGGCAAATCTTCGATACACAGCCCCGATAAGCTTTGGTCAGCAATGCTTGAGCCACTGAATCACCGGGGGTATCGTGTCCCGTTTCATACCTTCCCGAAATCCGCTGAACAGCACACAAAAGCTATTCACGCTCTGTGCCCGGTTAACTGCAACCGGTCCGTATGTATCGTTATTGATGACTATCACACGGTAGAAACTGATGAGTTCAACGCCTTCGCTGAGAGCATTGCGCTATCTGATGTTACTCAACTGCATCTCGTGCTGGTAACCAGAGAACCGGTAAAACTGCCAGTGGAAACACTCGTAATAAAAGGGTGCGCTGCCCTCCTTACTGCTGACGATTTTTCGATATCTTCGGAAGAAATTTCTACCTTTTTTACGCTGAATCACCAAATTATTGATCAGCAGACTGCTGATCGACTCGCTCATGAGAGTGAAGGCTGGATTACCGCAGTCGTTTGTGCTTTACAGCATTGTCGGGAAAGCGGCACCTGTTCTTTCGGAATCAGGCCATACAAAGTGTTACAACAAAACGAACTGATCAGGTATACTGATGAGCAGCTCTCATTATTACAGGTATTGAGTTTAGTTCCCTATTTCAACGCTTCGCTCGCATCAGTGCTTCATAATCAGCAGGTAACAGAATATTCCCTGCATGAATTGGCAGATCGCAGTTCATTTATTATCTACGATGCAAAGACTGAAATGTATCGTATGCACCGCATGTTCAGAAAGTTGCTTCATGATCTTTATGCGAAAGATGAACAGCAGACACCATTACTTTACCGTCGTGCCGGCTTGTGGTATCTCGAGCACAACTTCCCTCTAGCCGGTTATCATGCGCTTCGTGATGCACAAGCGTATGAACTTATCATGCAGCGCCTCATGGAAATGCCGGATGTGGTTCTCTTTGAAAAACATCCCGAATTTTTTGTAGACCTGTTTTCTACTTTTCCCCAAGAATTGAGTGAACGGTACCTGTCTGTCTGGCTGCGCTACATTGGATTTACTGCAACCAATATCGGCAATGATCTATCTGAAGAACATATCGTCGAGATCAGACGGATTATCTCGAACAACACAAAATTATCTGAGCCGGAAAAACAAAAAATCGAAGGGGAACTGCAGCTGATAAAATCCTATGGTGTCTTTAACGATATCCCCAGGATGCATGCACATATGCAGGCAGCTGCCACCTTACTGAATGGACCTTCTCAGGTAGCGAATCCTGAGAAGATTATTACATTCGGTTCTCCCCATGCGCTGTTTCTCTATTATCGAACGGCAGGTACTTTTCATGAAACCGAAGCAGGAGTGCAACAACTGTATATATTGTATCATCAGCTCTCCGGTGGATGTGGAACAGGCTTCGACGACTTACTGCAATCTGAGTTATTCCTGGAAACAGGAGCGTTAGATCGTGCAGAACGGAAGGCATGGCAGGCTTACCATAAAGCAGATCTCGACAAACAGTATGAGGTAACAAGTAACGCCCAGTTTGTATTGGCAAGAATACAGCTCATGCGGGGAAACATCAAAGTAGTACGTGAACTACTCGATGCTCTAAGAGATACGGCACAACGTACCGAGAATCCTATTGTACTTGGTCAGATTGATTTGATAATTGCATACATCTCTTCGGAAATTGATCTTCAACCGGAGATCGCTCCCTGGATTATTTCCGGAGATCCACAGCAGTATCGTGTGCTCTATCAGGCTCATGGGTTTGTTGGCGTTGTGTACGGTAAGTATCTTTTGCGTACGCAACAATACGTGAGATTATCGGTGTACGGTACGCATATCCATACACTCTGTACGCCTTTTTATAACCGATTGGGGATACTTCATGCATATCTGCTTGAAGCTGCAGCATTGCAGCATCTTGATGATTCCAGATCAGCGATGGATGCGCTGCATCGTGCGCTAGTGTTAGGAATACACGATGGCTTAATTGCTGTTTTTGCCGAATATAGTAGGGATCTTGTTCCCCTGATGATATCGCTTGCTCACGAGAAAATAGCTGACAGCTATACACAATCTGTTTTGCATACGATGCAGCAGTATCCTGTGTTTGACCATGCGGTTCTATCCTTACCCGTTCTCAGTAAGCGAGAACGGGAAGTGCTCATACTTCTCGCCGAAGGAAAGAGTAATCAAATCATTGCAGACGAACTGTTTATTGCAGAAGTGACGGTGCGTAAACATCTTCGTTCCATTTATCAGAAGTTATCGGTGAGCAGTCGTACAGAGGCTGTCCGAAAAGCGCTGCTTCTCAATTTAGCATAAAGTATCGGAAACGATACTATCGCACTCTTTTCCCTGAGTAATACACTTTTCTCGGGCAGTGCTGTCTGCCCGCATGAACCACAAAAAGAGGGTATCATTTATGAAAAAAATCAGTGTGCTGAGTATAACTGCTATTGTGTGCCTGCTTATAATTGCCTCAGGGTGCAGTTTCGACAACCAGACTGGGGGAACCTTAGTTATCCAGCTGAAAGATGAAGTGGATAGAAATATCTTTGAAACTACAACAGGATTGGATATGGATATCGCTTCATATAAAATTGACCTGTATCGTGATACTACACCGCGAGGACTAATTGAGCCTGATGTCACCTATCAGATATCAGCAGTGGAGTCTTCACTGGTCATCGAAGCGCTCACACCCGGTAATTACACCTTACGAGTAACTGGTTATAATGACTGGGATGCTACAAATAACGTAGTATCAGGGGAGGCCATCGCGTATCTCAGTACAGATCATGGTGGTACTACCAGTGCAGGGGGAGAAGTATCATTTATTATTTCTCGTGGGCAAGTAACTGTCATTGATAGTGATGAAGCTATTCTTGTACCGATCATTGCACGAACCGGAGATCTCAGTATCACTGTGGACTGGAGTGCACTACTTGATCCTGATACCGGCGAACCTGACCTGGTTGATAATCCTGATGTGTCAGTGACCGTCACACAGATAAATGACAGATTTGCCCGCTATCCTATCACTGCCTGGGATGCGAACAGTGCTTCGGTAACTACTGAAACGAAAAGCGAAAGTGCCGTTGCAGATGGAAATAGTGTTATTTCCTTTACTTCCCTGCCTGTCGGCTGGTATCAGGTGACCGCTGAAGTTACTTCAACAGATACAGAAAATCCTGATGTAACACAACTGAAACGGATGGGCTTCGTGCGGGTGGTCGCTGATTTTAATTCTATTACTGCTGCAACTACTACGGGAACTTTCACCATTACTGATGCTACCAGTTTTGAAACCGGGTCTCTTGATCTATCGTTCAGTGAAGAAATGGATCCGCTCACCCTGTCCTTTACTACGATTCCCAGCGAGATAACAACTGCATCATCAGCAACCTTTACCGTTGCTACAACAGGCGCACAATCGGGAAGCACATTGGCCTATGCATGGTACATCAACGGGGATGAAGTCGTAGATGCCACTTCCAATAGTGAAGCACTTACCTTCGCTGAGGCTGGTCAATATACCGTCACCGTGGTGGTATTTGAAACTGACAGTACCTCTGGTGCCGTTAACTGGGGAAGTGCATCCTGTGAAGTTGCTGTTGCTTATGGTGGATTTATGTGATTCGAAATTTGAGAGATACCTAAGAAACTTATGCGAAAGAATCAGAACCAGCTGCTGTTACTTATTTTTACCTTTACGGTGTTCCTCATCTCCTGTCCCCTCGATAGCGGATCGCTCAGACTCACTATCGATCGGGTAACAGGAATTGAGCCGTTGACGGTTACTATTGCACATGATGCATCACAGTTTACTGCAGTAGCAACTGGTATCCCTGAAGATCAGACGTTCTTGCACACTTGGTATACCAATAGTGAGATTATTGAAAATGAAACTGATGCAACAGTAACGATTTCTGACATGGAACCTGGGCAGTACACAATTACGGTAATAGTGGAAAGCGATGAGTTGGGGTCCTGTGGTATGGCTCAATATGAATGGGTCGTAGAAGAGGAGTTTCAGTGAACTGGAAAGAATATATACGAACAGCTAAGATCCTCCTCCTATTTCTGACAGTGTTCCTCGTGGTTTTCGGATTATCCTCCTGTTCAGAGCTTTTCCCGACCGATGCTGCCTTGGTAATTACTTTCGAAGAAGCGGATCAACGATCTCACTTTCTCCCTTCGATATCGCTGGAAATCGAATCGTATCGTATTACCTTGACTCGCGGGGTATCGGAAACACGAGTAGTGCAAGTGCCGCAAGCAGGATCGGTAGTTCTTGATGCGCTTGCTGCGGGCCAATGGTCAATTGTTATTGAAGCATTTAATGGTTGGGATGAATCGTCTCAAACAGTAGCAGGAGAGCACATTGCATACTTGGCTAAGAATGCTCAGGGAAATCGTGATCGAAGTGTAGTACTCAGTCGTGGTCAGGTAGCGGCACTAGATGCAACCCTAGTTCCCCGAAGCGATGAAAGCGGCTCTCTGACCCTCACGGTGAACTGGCCTGCTGACAGTGATTTAGTATTGGAAAACCCTACACTCGAAATCCAAATTCACTCCTATAATGATTATAGTTCGGGATATGAAGAGAGTGGGACGGTTTTTTCCCCCCTGGTAGTTACCAGTGCGGATACTCCCTATAGTCATACTTTTACCGATGTCATTCCCGGATGGTATGAGATTCGCACCAAATTAACACCGGAAATCTCTTCCGGTGATGCACCGCGTTACTGGTACGGTCTTGATTTCGCTCGAATCGTTCCCGATGATCCTATGGGCACTCAAGGTACAATTACCGTCACCGAAGCGCTGTTCGAAACGGGAAGTACGTCAGGATGGACTTTCACCGAACAGATGTCTGATCAACTTGATAACCTGAGCGTTACGCACCTTGCCGACGAGACGATATTCACGGGAATCGATCACCATTTTTCGACAACCTATACCAGCGATACGGCACAGTATCAGTGGTACGTAGATGGAAATCTGATTGCAGATGCGCAATCTCCTGAATTTACCTGCGCATTTACTACTCATGGCAGTCACAGTGTACTGGTTGCCGTGCAGGATGCAGGAGTAATCAACGGCGCAGAGAGGTCTTTCTCAGTTCAACCATCTTACACCATAGGACAACCGGGAGAAGCTGGTGGATTGATCTTTTATGAAGATACGCAGGGACTCTATGCAGGATGGACCTATCTTGAAGCTGCTCCTGACGATCTTAGGATTCTTACTGATGGAACTCCCTCCTGTGACAGTACCGCAGTTGGATATGATAGCGCAACAGATACCGTGATCTTTGGGTATAACTTGAATGAGCCGGGTGGGTACAATATCACATTAGATACCATCAAAGATATAGGTGCTGGACCTTCAAATACGCAGATATTAATAAATGCCATGGGATCTGCTGCCTACACTGACACATATGACACTGAGACCACTGACCAATATGCTGCCAGACTTTGCGATATACTCGAATATGATGGATATGATGATTGGTTTCTCCCATCAATAGATGAGGTGGCACAGATGTTCACGAATCTCTACTATGCTGACGGACCGGGAAATTTCCTTCCAACAGGGATTTACTGGAGTTCATCAGAGTATCCAACCCTTGGAGCATTCACTCGTAATGATACGAGTTTTTCAAAAACTTCTAGACGAGATTATTCCCGTTACGTACGCCCCGTGAGAGCATTCTAATATGAGGTACAGATGATGATAAACCCACGTCGTACTATACGGAATATTTCAATCATTCTCCTCTTACTCTGCTTCCTGGTAGGTTGTAGTCTTGATGGCAGTACTGCAGGTTCAGTACGTATTTCCTTTGCTGAGAACGCCGATTCACGGGTTTTGAATACGGAACCGATCGATATGCACATCAGTACGTACGTAATCACTCTCAGTCGCACCGGTGTGGAACCGATTACTCTGATTCATGAAAAAAGTAGCGGAAATGATATTGGCGTTGATGCCCTTACCGCAGGAGTGTGGGAGCTCACTATAGCAGGAAAGAACAGTAGCGGTACCGTCATTGCCGAACTCAGTGATGGCACGCTGCCGGTTACGGTACGCAGAGGAGTGATTACTCCAGTTGCTCCGATTATGGTTCCCCTCTCGGGACAGGGCACTCTCTCTGTCTTGTGTTCACTCAGCGGAGAAAGTGAGGTGATTTCGAATCCCTATCAGCTGGTGACCATTCGTGATACCGATGGTACCGTGGTGCAGCAATCATCTCTGCGCACCGATGAAACGCTTGAAATCTTTCTTGATGCAGGGTGGTACCAGGTGGAAATCATGTTGCATGACGGAGATCCTGCAGTATCTTCGGTGGTGTATGGAAGAAAACTCCTATTCCCACGAATAGTCTCTGCTCAAGTGACCCAGATTACCGCTCTCTTTACGGTGGGCACGTATGCTGTGGGGGAGGTGGGTCCTGCAGGGGGAGTCATTGCCTACGAGTTTCCTTCTCATACGGCTATCGATGCTGCCGGGAACTATGATGGAACTATTTATGGGGCAACTCGGGAGACAATAGACGGGCAATCCGGATTATATTTCAGCAATGATGCCTATGTAGAGCTCCAGAGTGCTGTAGATACTGTTCCGCAAGTTTTTGAAGCTCGGATTTGGGTAAGTGAAGATCATCTCAGTACTGAACGGGTTGGGATTATTGCGGGAAATTATGCTGATGGAGCAAATAATACCCATACCATCGGCTGGGAAATCTATACAGACGGGCAACCGCGGCTCTGGTGGGACGGCGGGGTGATCGATTGCCGGTTCAATTACGATGTACGCACCAGTTCCTGGGTATATCTGAAATTTGAACGACAAGGTGATGGATTTCACCTGTTCGTTGATGATACGACAGCCGATGGAAGTACTGTACGTGAAATACCGGCGACCTATGAAAAGGGTTTTGGTGCGGGAAATGATGTGAATTTAACAGCAGTGGCACGCAATCTGCGGATTGGAAGCGATTATCCCAATACCCGACAGCCCTTTGATGGGTATATCGCTGATGTGTCTATCACCGGAGCAGACGGTACGATCGCATTCAATTTCCCCTTCGATCGGTGGATTGAGGTCGCCCCGTATGATGTGCGCGTGCTTTCAGACGGAAGTGTTTCCTGTGATATCACCGAAAGTGATTACTCGCTAGCTGCTGAGACCTACATCGGTGGATATTATCGTGAAAGTGATGGAGTACCCAATACAATTGCCGGCACCATCGGCCGCGTGGGTTCCGGTAAGCTGAATACCAGACGTTTGGTAACTGCAATGGGTGATCATGCCTACAGCAGCTCCACCGGAGCTGCTACGACAGGAAACTATGCCGCACGTCTTGCTGATGAACTGACGTATCGAGGGTTCTCCGATTGGTATCTTCCTTCAATAGATGAGTGGGAACAGATTACTCTTGCGGTACACACCGCGCGATTAGGAAATTTTTCAGAACAATTATACTGGAGCTCCACGGAATCCAGCGGTGAAACAATGGAAGCATACCAGGTAACTGGTGACTTCCCCATATCGGCAGGCAGAGACCAAGGTCTTCTGATCCGACCGGTTCGTGCTTTCTGATGTGCAATTATCGAACTTTCTGGGGAACCATATAGAGTTTGCTGAGATCATATCCCTGTGCTGCAGCAATGGTTTTCATCTGATTCAGTGTTTCTTCTGATATCTCATGGGTCCGTGAAAGGAACCAGAGAGAATCTCGTTCATGATTTCCTACCAGAGCCCACTGATACTGTTCATCAAGGCCGAACACCAGATAATCAGAAGTGAATAAGCCAAAGAATTTAACCTTGAGCTCTCCTGGTTTTTTATCATCAGGTCTCCAAGCAACTGCCTTTACTGAAGTGTATATTCCATCAAGTGATTTTTTAAATCCACTGTTCAGTACCCTGATTCTACCATCATCCATTAGAGAATATTCTGCAGTTGCTCCCACAATATTCTTTTCGAACCCTTTCTGGTATCGAGCTATTTCATACCACTGGCCGAGGTAGCGCTGGAGATCCAGCTCATGTACCGTTTCCAATGGATCATCGATATAAGCACTGGTAGCACAACTGGAAAGCGCAAAGAGAGAAAGGATCAGAACCGACGTCGCACCGGCCTGAATCATGCGATTTTTCATACATTGCCTCCTGCATAGTTGCACTTTAGCACAGAAGGTGAGTGTAACTATAATATTATTTACTGTTGGAAAAGCAAATGACTTGATCTCTTCCTGCATCTTTTGCTTGATAGAGGGCAGTATCAGCTTGATTCAGAACTGTATCCCATTTGATACCATCTTCCGGATTGAAGGAGCTGACGCCAAAACTGGCGGTGATCTTCAGTTGATGCTGGTCATGGGAAAAGGGAGTATCGCGTAAGGTTGTACAGAACCTCTGAGCCCATGTGCACGCCTCATCAAGTGGCGTGTCGACAAGCAGAATAATAAATTCTTCTCCGCCATAGCGAGCACACAAATCTTGTTTTCTCGCCTGAGAGGTGATGAGCCTGCCGATTTGCTGCAGTACCATGTCACCTGCAATGTGCCCAAAGGAATCATTGATGGTTTTAAAATGATCGAGGTCGAACATGACCAGGCTGAACGATCCGGAACCCTGTTGCTGTAATCGAACAGCTTCCTGCTCTGCCTGTTTCATAAAGTGCCGGTGATTCAGCAGATGGGTCAACCCATCGGAAGACGCAATGCGTTCAAGGTTCAAAACATACGACCGAATTTCGGTAACATCGTGCAGTAACAGTAAGAATCCATTCACTTGACTGCGTCGATTGGTTATGGGTGAGTAGCTGACCGTGTAGGTACGTCGCTCACCGGTACCGAGGATAGTGATTTCGCCATCAGTCGTTGCATCCATTGATGTGAAAATCTTTGCAAGTTCCGGATGCAATTCCTCTATCGGTATTCCCATAAATGAGGATGCGTCTTTACCGAAAAGAGTCCGAGCCTTTCGGTTGCTTTCGATCAGGCAGCCATTGGTATCGAGTACAATCATTGCATCATGCATCGCATCAACAACCATGTGTTCCGCTATTGGGACAAGATTGAACAATTGCATACTTTTGATGCCCCAGAAGATCAGTAACCCTGATAATGCAAAAGCAATGGGGTTCATATCGAGGTGTAGTGGGACACTCAGCGTAAGAACAAGGAGATAACTGATGAACGGGGGAATTGAAGCAAGAAAAAGCAATACGTACTGTCGGCGGTATCCCCGGGGTGCACGAATGAGGTTAGCCAGCATCCGTACGGTTCCGATGACGAAAAATAACAGTAAAATACCATTTATTATCCAAAATCCTATAGCCCGTTCAACTTGCAGCAGCGTAATCGGTGGTTGTATCTCCATGGAGATTTTATGGTACATCAGATGATGCCACCGATTTGTCCAGACAAAAACAATCATTGCAAACGGTAAGAGATAGAACCATCGAAGGTGGTTTAACTGCCCATGATTAATCTTGGTTTTTCCAGGATGATACGACCATGCAATAAGGATCCAGAACAGCGGGATGAACGTAATGCCGACATATTCCATGTTGAGAAAAAATATCACTTCCGAGAGTACCGGTGCAGATATCTCAAAGAGATAACTGGTCGCATATACCATATTTGCGACCATGAGACCGGAAAGGAAACGTAATGAAGGGGAGCGGTCTCTTTTTGAAAAGAGGTAAACAGCCAGGATTGTGGAAAACATAGCTGATACAAATGTTGCAATCCTAAAAAGGGTGATCATAGTACCTCCAAGACTTGGAATTCCCCCAGAGCACTCTCGTAAAGAGATCAGTCGACTGAAAATCTACCGATAAGACATTTATTGTGTCAAGTTGTCAGAAATAAAAAGATGGCATCTAACCAATGCGTATTGATCAGATGCCAATAGGTACGTTCTCCGGTTACCATCTTATACTTACCTGATTTTGCAGCATATGTCCAAATCAGTTTAGTTATATGTTAGAAGCTTCCTTCCTCCGCTCGGTCAATTCCCTGCAGGAGCATCAGATCTTCATGCAGTTCCATCCAGATATCGTGATATGATCCGCACATCACTCCCGTGAACATCTTGATTTCTCCTGCAAGCACCCGCTTCAATGCTCTCTGCAAGCGTCCTTGATACCGGGCAAGACGGGGGAGGGCTTCAGCAAGCTGTCCCAGAATGATCTGACCTTTTTCATCAATCGACTTGAGTGCTTCGATCTGGAGCTGATCATACGCAACATCACTGTGATCATTTACTGCTCCGTCCTTCAACTGCCAGTTATTACACAATTCTTTAAATGCTGAATTGAGTGCTAAGAATTCTTTATAAGCAGGAGCCAATGCTTGTGCAAGTTCTGGGTCTGCACCTGCTTCCTGACGGCGCTGCTGCTCTTCAGTTCCTTCAGCGGTGAGGGTATACATATTACGAGGTTCCATCAGATTTACATACCCTTTTTCCAGAAGACCGTCCATGATCTCAGTTGGAATCGAGCCCACGCTATCCATCAGGCCATCCGGGGTGATGTACCCTCGAACACGAAGCAGATAGAGAATGAAGTCTTCATCTGCCTCAATCACAAAGGAGTCTTCAGAGACTTCTCCTTCTTCAGTAGCTTCAGGTGCACTTGCAAAGGTGAATGGTACTTGCTCTGCAGAGACCCGTCCACATGCAAGAAGTGCCTGAGCAGCTGCGAGACGGCTCAGAGGAACTCTAAAGGGCGAACAGCTCACTGCATCTACACCTGCCCGTACAAAGAAGTCAACTGAATCAGGGTTTCCGGCATGTTCACCGCAAACACTCAGTTTGATTGAAGACTTTGCTTCTCGAGCTGATTTGCACCCGATCTCAACCAATGCTCCCACACCGTCACGGTCAACCACAGCAAATGGATTGTCGACGAGAATACCCCGCTTCTGATAGGCAGGAAGCATGTTTGCCTCAACATCATCACGACTGAAAGCAAAAGTCATCTGTGTCATGTCATTGGTACCGAATGAGAAAAAGTCAGCATAGGGTGTCAGAGCCCCAGCTACCAAAGCGGCACGCGGTGTTTCAATCATAGCTCCGATCTCAATAACTGTATCAGCTAACTCCGGATGTGCAGATTCTGCCAACGTATCGGTTACCCATTGTCGTGCTATTGCCAATTCTTTTTCATTGACAATCAGCGGAATCATGATCTCTATTTTAGGATGTTTCCCCTTTTTCAGCAGATTTGCGGTTGCTGCAGCAAGGGAACGCACCTGCATTTCATACAGCCCACCGCGTACGATACCAAGACGGACCCCTCTGGTTCCGATCATGGGGTTTTTTTCGTGCAGACGTCGTACTGCCGCAAGTTCTTTCTTTTCTACTGCAGTTAACGTCCCGGTGGCTTCTTTTGCGGTAAGGTCTAAAATATCGGGGAGGAACTCATGGAGAGGAGGATCAAGGAGACGAACCTTTACCGGAAGCCCGTCCATTGCACCCAATACGAGTTCGAAATCGGTAACCTGGGCTTTTCCCAGCTCTTCTAGACTCTGTTGTGCCTCTTCTTCCGTTTCGCTGAGGATAAATCGACGCATCATAGGAAGTCTGTCCGCTGACAGGAACATATGTTCTGTTCTGCACAGTCCGATTCCCTTTGCTCCTAAAGTCCGACCCATTCTGGCATCACTTTCAGTGTCGGCATTCACCCGCACCTGGAATTTTCCTGCTTCTGCAATCTGATCAGCCCAGAGAAGGAGCTGCTGCAATTCTGCAGGAGCTTCTTGAGAGGAAACGTCGAGTTTACCGATGTAGACATTACCGGATCCCCCATCAATGGTGATATAATCACCCTCTTTAATGGATGTTCCGTTGATTTCCAGTCCGCCATCAACGACATGAACGTCTATGGCACCTACTACAGCAGGTTTTCCCCACCCGCGAGCCACAATGGCTGCATGGGAACCCAAGCCGCCGCGAGCAGTAAGTACTCCTTTTGCAGCCTGCATGCCGAGCATGTCATCAGGGTTTGTTTCGGGACGTACCAGAATAACCGATCGTCCAGCGTCTGATAGTGCAACGGCTTGCGCAGCACTGGTGACAACTTCACCGACTGCAGCTCCAGGAGAAGCAGGAAGTCCGGTAGTTACCGGGTCCACCTCTATGGTTCCGGACGATAAACCGGCATGAAAGAAACGATTCAATTCATCGGCATGAATCGAATTAATCGCTGCTGCTACCGAATCCGCACGTTGGTCTTGTAGAGCCACACCCACGGCATCACGAATCTCCTGATCAATAGATCTCTGCTTAGTGTCCATAGTAACCCCTGATTCATAGTCATCCATCGTGCGTTACCTGATGTATGGAACGGATAATGGATTATAAATTATAAATATTCGATAATCTATAATCATGTTACCATAACATTTCTGACTTGTATAGAATAAAAAAAAGACGGAGGTGAATTTTCTCGTATGAAAATGTGTAAAAATATACAATATAATCAATAGAAATATAAAATCATACGGTAGTTTACACGAAGAACTTGGAAAAGGGTAGTACCACTGATAGAGAATCATATCGGTGAAAATAAAATGGCTCTCTTCAGAAATCTGTGGGATTGAAGAGAGATAGCTGAAACTGGATAGAAGAAAGATATAGAAAAGGGGGCTCTCTTCAGAAATCTGTGGGATTGAAGAGAGATAGCTGAAACTGGATAGAAGAAAGATATAGAAAAGGGACGCGAAATACCCTAAAGTTTTTGTTACCACACAGAAACCGAAGGAGTACCCGCGTCCCATGCACGATACTATCACCATCACCCACAATCTGGCAAGTTTCTCAGTGACCGAAGAACCG
>Ga0334895_1002985_pt1 | contig 13616 bp, 8 predicted proteins | sample GraSluR3_MG_7_FD_207229 | JGI IMG/M metagenome (GOLD analysis project Ga0334895, IMG submission 207229) | Sludge microbial communities from methane-producing bioreactor in Wageningen University, Netherlands - Granular Sludge_31_05-R3 | ecosystem: Engineered > Bioreactor > Anaerobic > Unclassified... | reverse complement strand
TCGCCAAGGAAGGGGAGTAGGGCAATACCCTTTTTGATCTGAGATATTCCGAGCTCTTTGATTTTGAGTCTTATCAAACAACATCAATTCTTATTAAACAAAAAGTGGCTTTCGTTTAATAAGGAAACCGCTTATTAAACGATAGATAAACAATGGAGAATTTTTAACTTTAAAATTTGCTGTGTAAATTAAATGATATTTCTGTTATGATGAGAATCTGTTCTTATTAAGCGAAAAGCTATTTTCGTTAAATAAGTATAATGCTTATTTAACGATTGATAAATAAGGAGTATCAAGTAGAAGAGTTTACCCAGGTATTATCTTCCTTGAAGAGCCCTCAATTTGGGGTATAATCTAAACGATAGGTTGGGGTGGACATTTTTAAGGAGGTGCTATTTTGTTGAAAGATTTATGTTTGAAACTGGCTTATTCAGATTCAGAGCAGGAAATCATAAATATATTAAAAAAAGAAGGGTATTGGACTAACTCTGAATGTTGGCAATATTATGGTGATAATGAAAATAACTTTGCAACTGTTGGAAACCAACAAAGTAGGCCTGAAGCAGCTTTGGTGGAGAAACTAGTTAATTCTGTTGATGCTGTATTAATGGCTGAGTGTTTAAAGAGAAAAATTGATCCGAAAAGTAATGCTGCACCTCAAACAATTAATGAAGCGTTGAAAGAATATTTTGATATTTATAATGGTAACTTATCTAATCTGGACACAAATACCAGAAAAAAAATAGCTGAAAATATATTATTAGTAGCAACAGGTAAAAAACAGAATCCTTGTTATACTATTATTGATAAAGGAGAAGGACAATATCCAGATAAAGTTAAATCTACTTTTCTTTCTATAGGTAAATCAAATAAGTTAAGGATTCCTTTTGTTCAAGGAAAATTTAATATGGGGGGGACAGGAATATTGCAATTTTGTGGTGAAAATAATATTCAATTAATTATAACGAAACGTAACAACAACATCTGGAAAGTTGAAGATTCTCTTAGCGATAATTTATGGAGTTTTACAGTTGTAAGAAGGATTGATCCTGAAAAAGGGGCACGTAGTTCATCATACAAGTATTTAGCACCAGACAATTCAATAATGAAGTTTAAAGCAGATAGCTTGAAACTTCTTCCTGGTGACTATCCTTGTGCATATGATAAGGGACTAGAATATGGGACATTTATAAAGCTATATGATTATCAAATGACTGGGTTAAAAACAAATATACTCTTCGATTTATATAATAGGTTATCGCTTTTGATGCCTCAAGTTGCCTTGCCAATTAGACTTTACGAAAGAAGGAAAAATTATACCGGCCATACACTTGAAACAACGATGTCAGGACTGTCAGTTCGTTTACTTGAAGATAAAAATGAAAATATTGAACAAGGATTTCCAACTTCGAGTGAAATGATAATCCAGGGACAACAGATGAAGATGAAGATATTTGCTTTTAAAAAAGGAAAGAGTGAAAAGTATACTAAAAATGAAGGGATTATTTTTTCAGTTAATGGACAAACTCATGGTTATTTGTCACAAGCTTTTTTTTCAAGACAATCCGTAGGAATGAGTTATCTTGCGAATTCTTTATTGGTAGTAGTAGATTGTTCTGATTTAGATGTTAGGTCACGAGAAGACCTGTTCATGAATAGCCGAGATCGATTAAGAGCTGGTGATTTAAGGTCTAAAATTGAAAATGAACTTCAAAATCTAATTGCAAATCAACAAGGGTTGAAAGATTTGCGAGAAAGAAGACGGAGAGAAGATATTGAAAACAAATTAGAAGATTCGAAACCTTTAGCTGATATTATTGAGAGTATAATAAGAAAATCACCCGCTTTGTCAAAATTATTCATCCAGGGGGTTTCTTTGCCGAATCCTTTTAAGCCTACGAAAACGGACTCTGAAGAAAAGTATACAGGGGAAAAATTTCCAACGTATTTTAAATTAACAAAGAAATATACTATCGATAAACCTAAAAAATGTCCAATTAACAATAAAATAAGAATTGAGTATACAACAGATGCGAATAATGATTATTTTTGTCGTGATAGTGACCCAGGCGAGTTCAGGCTTTTTTTTGATCAACAAGATTATCCTGATTATTCAATAAATCTTTGGAATGGTTATGGGACTCTTGAGATCACTTTACCAAAAGGTATAAAGGTTGGAGACAATATTATCCTTCGAAGCATTGTTAATGATATTAGTAGAATTGAACCTTTTACAGAAGAGTTTGTTATTACTGTTGCTGAAGAAATAAAAAAAGGCCAAAAGAAACATGGAGAAAGAAGACCTCCTTCAAAAAAAGGTCCAGGAGATACAGGGCTTGATATATCAAAATTAAATTTACCACTTATAATTGAAGTAAAGAAAGAAGAATGGGGTAATCATGGTTTTGATAAATCTTCTGCATTAAAAGTATTAGATTCTGGAGATAATGGATATGATTTCTATATTAATATCGATAATATTCATTTGAAAACAGAAGAAAAAACTAACACTACTGATGATGCGCGGCTATTGCAAGCAAGATATAAATATGGAATGGTACTTATAGGAATAGCAATGTTGAAGAGTCATAATGATAAAAAGAATGACCTATCTGAATCTCAACGGGAAGACGATGAAAATATTTATAATAAGATCAATGAATTCACAAAAGCCATATCTCCAGTATTATTGCCCCTGATATCTGGATTGGGAGATTTAGAAATCGAATCAATGAATGAGACATTCGATGATTCACAAACATAACGACGTTGGGAGGGATATATCTTAGTTTACTGCTAGATATTATACAAGCTTCATATAATGGTATGGTTCTTATGAATAACCTGGAGTAAAAAGTTACAATTACATATTGGCTTATTGAATACTTTATATGGAGTATAATCTGAACGATAGGTTGGGGTGTTGGGATTTACGAAGGAGAATGATGTATTCGAATACGACTTTTATTACCAACGAAAAAAATCAAACACTCAAAAATAGATTTGCCAGTCTCATAAAAGATAGTAGGTTTTTTGATTGCCTAGTGGGTTATTTTTATTCAAGCGGGTTTTATGCAGTTTATCCTGCCCTAGAGAAATCAGAGAAAATACGCATCCTGATTGGAATCAGTACCAACAGGCAGACGTTTGAGACCATGGAAAAAGCGAATAGAGAATTAGCTTTAGACTTCTCTCATGCTGAAGCTAAACAAGAAGTTGAAAATCTTGTAGAACAAGAAATGGCAGAATCTGAAGACACCAGGCAGGTTGAAGACGGTGTTCATACCTTTATTAAATGGATCGAAGACGGGAAGCTGGAAATCAGGGCATATCCTTCACAGAAGATTCACGCCAAGCTTTATATTATGACATTTCAAGAAGATGATCGTGATCAGGGGCGGGTGATTACCGGATCAAGCAATTTTACACAGTCAGGCTTGGCCGATAATCTGGAATTTAATGTAGAATTGCAAAGACCCGAAGATTATCATTATGCTTTGAAAAAATTTAATGAACTATGGGAAAATGCCGTTGAAGTCAATGATAAATATGTACAGACCATTCAGGAAAAAACTTGGCTGACTCAAAACATTTCACCTTATCAGCTTTACTTGAAATTCTTGTATGAATACTTCAAAGATGAATTGAACCAGACAGATGAAGTTTTCGTAAAATATCTTCCGCAGGGATTTAAAAAATTGGAATATCAGGAACAAGCGGTTTTGAATGCAAAAAAGATATTATTGGAATATGGAGGAGTATTTATATCTGATGTTGTAGGCCTTGGAAAGACTTACATCTCGGCTATGTTGGCCGGACAACTGGAAGGAAGAACCCTTGTTATCGCGCCCCCAGTTCTTTTGGAAAAATCAAATCCGGGATCGTGGCCAAATGTATTTTCAGATTTCAGGGTTCCTGCGGATTTTGAATCTCTTGGAAAACTGGATCACCTATTGAACAAGGGTACGGACAAGTACGCTAATATCATCATTGATGAAGCGCATCGTTTCCGAACGGAAACGACTATAACCTATGAAAAGTTGGCAGAGATATGCCGAGGCAAGCGGGTAATTCTGGTCACAGCAACACCGTATAACAATACACCTAAGGATATCCTGAGTCTGTTAAAACTGTTTCAAAAATCCAAAAAGAGCACCATCCCCAACCTGCCGGATCTGGAATCTTTTTTCTCGAGATTAGAAAACAGGCTCAAAAATCTGGATCGTAAAGAAAACTATCCTGAGTATATTGCTACAGTGAAAGATAATGCCCGAGAAATTCGTGACAAAGTACTCAAATACCTGATGGTGCGCAGAACACGCTCAGAAATTGAGAAGTATTTCATTAAAGATATTCAAGACCAGGGGTTAAAGTTCCCTCAGGTTGAAAAGCCGATCCCATTTTTTTATGAGCTTAACGACAAAGAAGATGAAATATTTAATACGACAATCAACCTGATTGCCAACCAATTTAAATATGCACGCTATATGCCCATGCTTTATTTCAAAGGTAAGATCGATCAGCTGGAGGCTCAGTCCCAACGTAATATGGGCCGTTTCATGAAAATACTTTTAGTCAAGCGCTTGGAGAGCAGTTTTTTTGCCTTCCGAAACTCAGTCCAGAGATTCCTGCACTCGTATGAGATGTTCATTCGAGAGCTTGATAATGGTTCTGTATATGTCAGTGCAAAATATACAAACAAAATCTTTGAGCTTTTGGAAAAAGATGATGATGAAGCTATCCAGAAATTGATAGATAAAGGAAAGGCTGAAAAATATAAAAGCGAAGATTTCAACGAAGATTTAAAAAAAGACCTTGAACACGATTTGGATATACTTAAAAGAATCAGTGAACTATGGAAGCAGGTTGACCGGGATCCGAAACTATTAAAATTCACAAACGAGCTCGCCCGAAAAGATGTGTTGAAAAAGAACCATCTTATTATTTTCTCTGAATCCAAAGAGACGGCAGAGTACCTTTACAATAATCTCAATAAAAAGTATCCTGGCAAAGCATTGTTGTTTACAGGGGACTCAGGAGAATCTGTCAGAGATAAAGTAATTGAAAACTTTGATGCCCGTGCACGCTATAAAAAGGATAAATACCGCATTCTGATCTCCACAGAAGTACTTTCAGAAGGTGTTAATTTGCACCGGGCTAATGTTGTCATCAATTACGATATCCCTTGGAACCCGACCCGTATGATGCAGCGCGTGGGACGTATTAACCGTGTGGACACACCCTTTGATATCATCCATACTTTTAACTTTTTCCCGACAGTTCAGTCCAATGATCAGATAAAACTAAAAGAAGCCGCTGAAGGTAAAATCAACGCATTTCTGACCCTTCTAGGAGGAGATGCAGAACTATTGACAGAAGGAGAACCTGTCGGGTCACACGAGCTTTTCGACCGTCTGACTTCTAAAAAGACTCTTGAGGGTGATGATGATGAAGAGGAAAGTGAATTGAAATTTTTGCATGTGATACGGGATATTCGCGAAAATGATTCGGAACTTTTTGAGAAGATCAAACACCTTCCTCAAAAAGCTAGAAGTGCCAAAACTCACCCGAAAAATAATCGAACCGCGGAAAAAGAAATGACTCGGGATTCCCTGATTACTTACTTCAGACGAGGAAAACTGCAAAAGTTCTTCCTGGCAAATTTCAAGAAAGAATTTGCCCAAGAGCTTGATTTTATGACCGCGGCTTCACTTCTTGAGAGCAGACCGCAGGATGAAAAAGAAAAACTATCTGAGATAATTTTCGATTTACTGCAAAAAAACAAAGAAGCCTTTTTTATTTCCACAACAGATGAATTCACCGAACCTCGGAAACAGGGTGGCCGTGATAGCGCATCAAACATCCTACGGATTTTGAAAGCGAATTTGAGGATTACTCAAAGGTTTACGGATGAACAGGAGATTTACATCCAGAAGGTTTTGATCCAGCTTAAAGAGGGAGGACTTCCCAAACAGACTGCTAAAAATACATTAAAAGCCCTCAATGATCTTGGTGCTGATGTTGCGAATATTTTTAAGGTCTTGGCTGTTCTCAAAGTTAATATTCCAGAGAGATTACTTGAAGCTCATTATGCAGAGTACAATCCATCAGTTAGCGGCAAACGAGAAGTTATACTATCAATGTATTTGACAGGAGAACGAGTATGAACATAAATCAAGCCAAAAAAGTCATTAAAGACACTTTTGAAAATCCATTTAAAAAAGAGCAATTCGTCAAATTTGTTCAAGATCTCCTTAACAGTATTGATCCCGAATCGTCTTTTGGCTTTAGACAAGGGCAGTTTATTCCGGAGAAATTCAGAGATTTTGTCAGTAAATATGAACGAGTTGGAAAATATATCAACGGAGAAACGAGAATCGATATCCTTATCGTCTATTTGAATCGTAAAACATCTATTGACCGAGCACGGTCAAGCCAACGTAACTTTATAGCTGAATTTTTGCAGGGGAAATTCGGGGGAGTCAATGAAAAGGAGGCGGCTTTAGTAGCCTATGTCTCTCCAGGTGATGAGGATTGGCGTTTTTCGTTAGTCAAGATGGATTACAAGTTTGAAGAGACTAAAACCGGGAAAATGAAGGTCAAGGAAGAGTTCACCCCGGCCAGGCGCTGGTCCTTTCTGGTGGGTGAAAATGAAAAAAGCCATACTGCTCAGAGCCGATTAGTGAAAATTTTGGCTGATGATAATAGGAATCCAACGCTAAAGGATCTGGAAGATGCTTTTAATATAGAAACTGTGACAAAAGAGTTTTTCCTGAAATATCGGGAGCTTTTCCTAAGCACCAAAGAAGAATTAGACAAGATTGTAGAAACCAATCCCAAAGTGAAAAAGGACTTTGCGGTAAATGGAGTCGATACTGTTAATTTTGCTAAAAAATTGCTCGGACAAATTATATTCCTCTACTTCCTTCAGAAGAAGGGGTGGTTTGGAGTAGGGCGTGATGATGACTGGGGGACAGGATCACAGCAATTTTTAAGGGAATTGTTCGAAGGGAAGCATGGGAGGTATAAGAATTTTTTTAATGATATCTTGGAACCGCTCTTCTATGAAGCCTTGCGAATCGACAGAAGTCACGATGATGATTACTACAGCCGGTTCAACTGTAAAATTCCGTTTCTGAACGGCGGACTGTTCGACCCCATCGGCAACTATGACTGGGTGCATACAGATATTAACCTTCCCAATGACCTCTTTTCCAATACACGGCAAACTAAAGAGGGAGACGTCGGCGACGGTATTTTGGATGTGTTCGACCGTTACAACTTCACCGTACGTGAAGATGAGCCCCTGGAAAAAGAAGTTGCCATTGACCCTGAATTGTTAGGAAAAGCTTATGAAAAATTTAATGCTATCCGGCCGGACAATTTTGAAGAGTTCACTAAAGCCCTGAAAAGCGGCAAAACTGGCGAAGAAAATAAGTTCAACAAAAAATTCGGCGTTTATTACACCCCGCGTGAAATCGTGCATTACATGTGCAAACAGAGCCTTATCAATTACCTGTACACGAAAGTAACACAGGCATCCTTGCCTGTGGAAATTACCAAACAGGACATCGAAGACTTAATCGAAGTGGGCGAACTCATCACGGAGCACGAGGCAATCGCTCTTATCAAGGAACAGAATATAAAAAAAGGCATCCAGAAATCCACGGAATACACGGCCTTGCTGCCTGATAGCATCCGCCGGAATGCCGCCGCTTTCGACCAGTGGCTGGCAGAGATCACGGTCTGTGACCCGGCAGTGGGATCCGGTGCCTTTCCAGTGGGCATGATGAACGAGATTGTGCGGGCACGTAATGTCTTGTCTGTATTTTTGAATAATCAGGAACACAACGACTACGATTTCAAACGCTGCTGCATCGAGCATTCCCTCTATGGTGTTGATATCGACCCTGGTGCTGTGGAAATCGCCAAACTGCGATTGTGGCTTTCGCTGGTGGTGGATGAAGAGGATATTAAAAACATAAAGCCCTTGCCGAATCTGGATTATAAAATTGTCTGCGGTAATTCATTGCTTGGCGTTGAGAAGAACCTTTTTAACCTACAACTTTTTGAGGAATTGGAAAAATTAAAGCCATTATTCTTTAGCGAAACCAACCCTAGACAAAAAAAGGAATACAAAAAACAGATTGACGACCTGATAAGCCAAATCACCAACGGACACAAAGACTTTGATTTTGAAGTTTATTTTTCAGAAGTATTTCATGAAAAGGGTGGTTTCGATATAGTGATTGCCAATCCGCCGTATATATTGATTCAAAATTTGAAATTAGACAAGAGCATATACCGTCGTTTAGTTTCATCTTTCTATTGCGCACAGTATAAAGTTGATACTTACCATTTATTTTTCGAACTCGGGATTCGCCTTTTGAAAAGCAATGGTATAATTTCTTTCATAACACCGAATGCTTTTTTAAGAAATAAGCACACCAGTAAACTCCGAGAGATTATTGTCAAAAATACTTACATTCATGATTTAATCCTTTTCTATGTTAAGGTATTTGAAGATCCTTCAGTTGATAACATTGTCATCATTTGTCAAAAAATGGGTGGGATTCTATTGAAATATTATCACGAGATACACATCCATGAAATACATTCATCGCATTTTGATAATGATATAAAACAATTTCGAAGTATTTTACAAGAAGAAATCATCGCGCCTGAATACAATTTTAAAATAGATGTATCGAAAGACGATAAAAATATTTTAAATAAAATAGAACAAAAATGTAAAAGATTAGGGCAAGTTTGCGGTACATACTTCGGAATTCAAACATTCGACAGAAAAAAGTTTGTTGCAAAATATCGCCTTAACAAATATTACAAGCCAGTAATTGATGGAGGAAATATTAGCCGTTACTTCATTTTAAATCCAAACGAGTATGTTGATTATCAGCCAGAGAACATAAAAAGTGGTGGAGATGAACATATTTATAAAAAGGAACGAATAGTCGTTAGGCAAATAGGACGATATCCAGAAGGTGCAATATGCGAACCAGGAATATTAACTCTTAATACTATTTATAATATATATATTACAACAGATAATTTTGATATCAAATATGTTTTGGCAATTATAAATTCAAAACTGATCAAATACTATTGGTTAAAATGTTATTACGATCATAAAGAAACATTTCCGAAAATAAAAAAACAACCACTTGAATCAATCCCAATTAAAGATATTAAATTGTGTTCTCAAAAACCACTTATTAGTTTAGTAGACACAATTTTTTCATTCACTGAGTCCAATGACTACCTGCAAAACCACCAAAAACAGGCCAGGGTCAAAGAACTGGAAGGAGAGATTGATCAGCTTGTCTATGAACTCTATGGGTTAACTGAGGAGGAAATAAAGATTGTAGAGGGGAATTAATACTCGTGGAAAGTAAAGATATGGTATTATCAAATTACGTTATTGCGTTTATTGATTTACTTGGGCAGAAAGAGGAAATGTTGAAATACAAAGTATTAACCGCTATGAGGGATCATGATGAAGAAGAAAAGTTAAATAAGTTAATATTAAACACTTTTAGTGTCATCGAAATATTTCAAAATTCATTTTCTGATTTTATAGAAGGTTTAGGGGAAAGCAGCCTTTCAACCATATCTCAACTATTTCCTGTTCCTAGCATAAAATTACAAAGATTCTCTGATGGTTTAGTAGTTTTCATGAATTTAAGAAGTGATCAAAGCCCTTATCCATTTCAAGGAGTTTATGTCTTACTCATGGCATGTAGTAAGACAATTTTAGAACAATTATATAGAGGATTTCCTGTTAGAGGAGGGATTGAATTAGGAATTGGGCTTGAAATGAATGAAGGTGAGATTTATGGACCATGTGTTGCCATGGCATATGACTTAGAGTCAGAAAATGCAAAATATCCACGTATCGTTGTTGGAGAATTTTTAGCTGATTATATTAGAAAAGTAGAATCTTCTCAAGTAGTTCAGAATAGTTATGAGAGATTAAACATCAATACAGCAAAGGAATGTTTAAATTTAATTACTAAAGATAATGACGGAATTTATATGATCGATTTCATGGGTGGATATATAAAACAAATTGACGAAGGACATGATGTAACAAAAAAAATGGTTTTGAAAATTATCGAATATTCACAAAATCAATTTTTGCGATTTCAAGAAGAAGGCAATGAACATGTTAAAGAAAAATATCGAAAACTTAATGAATATATCAATTCTCGAAAACATTTATGGATTGAATAATTACAAAAAAAGAAAAAGATTATTTCGTAAATATTAGGAGATATAATGAATGATTTTGAAAGTGAGTTCTCAGTAATTCGTGCAACAGTAATTGAGTTATTTGAACATGAAAAGATTTACGAATGTGTGGATATATTAACTAATGGTAAATATTTAATCAATCCTACTAATTTTGAAAAAGGGTGGTATGGAGAAATAACTCATTGGAGAATTATCATTACTATCGGCAGCGAACTATTTTTTAAAGTTAGAGATAAGATTGAATTTTATAAAGGATATAATAATTAAAAATATTTGGGAAGTGATAAAAAACATGCCAAATGATATGATTGATTATAGAAATAATTCCACGATCAGAATCATTCATTTAGTAGTAGGAGATCATATGTCAATAAACTGTATTATAATTTATTAAACGAACTTCGTAAAAGTATGCCAGATAAAGTCATTATCTATGATGCTGTTGAAGAATGGGATAAAATTAATGAATCAATCTATAGCGCAAAAAACAAATTAGATTCAGCAAAAACAACGGTGGATTACCAAGCAATAGGGGTAATATGTCGAGAAATTATAATTTTATTAGCGAAAGAAGTTTATAATAAAGAAATAAAAATTAGCGCTGATGGAAAAATGATCGGGAAGAATGATGCAAAAAGACAATTAGAATCTTATGTTGACTCATTAAATGATAATTTTAAGAGCGGTAATTTGGTAAAATTCATAAAATCAACAATCACTTATGCGAATGAATTAACTCATAAAGACAATGCCGAAGAAGAGCATGCAAAAATCTGTTTTTATGCAACTTCAGCTTTAGTAAATATTATTTCTTCAATTGAGAGAAAATACTAAGTTAGAAATTTGCTATTTTTTTACTTAGTACAATATGAGAAATATCATTGTTTTCAAATGAGAAACTTAAAAAATATGGCTTTGCAACATACTCGTTAGACTCAATATGTATTTGAAATATGTAGTTTTTATTATTCTCTATTCTTAAGCTTGAGTTTTTTGGAACAAAATAAGCAGATATTTGGATTCTATTGGAAACAATAGACAAATATGTAATTGTTTTCTTCGTATTAATCACTGGTATGTATCCACCAGGAGCCTCGGGTATAATTTGCCATGTTAGAAGCAGCGGGAAGTTTAGTGTTTTTGGTTTATACTCAGGCATGTCAAAGTCTTTTTCATATATCTTATCAAGAATAACTTGAACTCTATTAGCTGAAGATTTGCGTTTATTAACAACATCAAAAAGATAATATTTATCAATATTACCATTAGCCCTTGTGAATTCATTATATTTAGTTGAAGGTATTTCTATGACTAGTTTGGGACCCCATAATGCTTTTTTGATTCTATCGCCAAAAAGTGCCAAAATAATTACGAAAAATTCCAGAATAATCCCAATAATTAAAAAAATAGTATTGTCTGCCGAGGTTATTTCAATCATAATATCCATACATTAAGGATAAACTAAACTTCTTTAAATTCAATGATAATTTTGCTTTGTTACATAATATAATTTGAAAGCGATATTTTTTGATATTGCATCTATTCTTTTTTTCTGGAAAGCTTCTTCGCAAAAATGTAATCAAGCTTCCCCTTGCACCCATAACTATCTGTGCTATAATCTAAACGATAGGTTAAAATTCAAAAGGGGAGGCGAATGAAAAAACTAATTCTATTCCCGATGTTCGTATTTTTATTTATAACATTTTCTGAGATTTGTATTGCACAAAACACAATTTCTAACGATGGATACCTGACATATAGTACTGAAAATCATCCTAAAGCTAATGGGTTGAAGATAACGATGAAATATCCATCTGATTGGGAAAAACAGGAAGCATTGATGCCACACATTGTACAAAAATTCTCAAATATCTCAGGAAATAAAAGCGTACTGATTTACATTGCAGAATGTGATCTTGAAAATGCAACAGCAAGTGAAGAAGATATGAAGGCATTTGCAAAGCAATTAGATTCGAAATGGTTATCGGACTTTCTTCCGAAAAATGCGAAAGTTACAATAATTGATAAGCATACCACTACTGTGTCTGGTCTACCGGCTATATTGGTTGAGTATAATTTTAGCATTGAGGAATCGGACTATTCCATCTATTGTGAATATATTACCTGTATTTTGTTCTTTAACGATAACAACGTAATGATAATGGGATCTGTGGCTGATCTAACCTCAAATACAAGCATTGCGCGAAAGCGAATGAAATCCTTAAAGCCTGTTTTTTACAAAATGGTCAATAGCATAGTTATCCAAAATAAGTCAGAAAACAGCTTGGCCATACAAAGTGAGTCAAGAAATAATCCTGATGATTCATCAATGTCTGGATTACTTTTACTCGTAGGGTTCATCATGATAATCGTAATTGCAGTTTTTATTTATCGAAAAACAGAAAATTCAGACAATAGTGGAAAACAGGCCAATAGTTTCAATACTGATAAAACTGAACAAATAAAAAATAATGAACAATTAATCATTATTGGCAAAACAATAATTGAACATTGTTTTTCTGTGTTAAAGTTGCTTGAAACTAAAGATAATAATCAAAAAAGAGAGTTAACAATATTAGTAATTGTAGCACACAGACTAGGAATCCAATTCTCTCCAGTAGAAAAAGAAAAAATATATGAAATACTTAAACAATTTGATTCATATGATTATTCAAAATCGCGGGACGTTTTAAAATTGTGTAATCAAAGAGGCGAGGTTTATTTCAATATGCTAAATAATCATTTAGACGAAATAAATAAGAATAATTGGCGTCCCTTTTATGAAGAATTATCTTTTGAGTTCCAACAGTTTTGTTTAGGAAGAGAACAAAACGGTCCTGTAATAATATCAGGTAAAATTTTTGAAAACTTATTATTGGGTGGGTATGCTAATAAACTTTTCGCAATGTCTTTTAGCACAACACAGAAAATATTGATTGATTATAATGATAAAATAATGGAGTGATACATGAGTACTAAGAAAAAGCTAACAAAAGCATTATGCATTGATATAAATTTTGCGGACAGATATGAAAGAATTAAATATTTGATCACCTCTGGCGCTGATATGAACATGAAAATTATGAAGGGTATAAATTCTTTTCACTTGGCTGCAGGCAATAACACAAATCCTGAGATAATATCAATGCTTTTAAAAGCTGGTGCAGAAATTAATCTTCAAGATGGAAAAGGATTTTCTCCATTGCATTATGCTATATATAACGGTCAGAGTTACGAAATTATCAAGATGCTTATAGATGCAGGAGCTGATATAAACCTTCAGGATAAAAAAGGTGGGACGCCTTTAAATCAAGCTATATGCCATTATCAGAAACGAGCAAAAA
>Ga0334895_1002982_pt1 | contig 13624 bp, 6 predicted proteins | sample GraSluR3_MG_7_FD_207229 | JGI IMG/M metagenome (GOLD analysis project Ga0334895, IMG submission 207229) | Sludge microbial communities from methane-producing bioreactor in Wageningen University, Netherlands - Granular Sludge_31_05-R3 | ecosystem: Engineered > Bioreactor > Anaerobic > Unclassified... | reverse complement strand
CACTTTATTTTTGTTCCTGATATCTACCAGCATATCATCGGGATTACCTCCCAGACCTCGAGATGCCAGTAACATTCCACCGTACCAGTCGTAGTAGTCATCCGTATCCAGTAGTCTCCAGGTACTGTCTATATTCTGGGTTATCATGTCTGCGCTTCCCAGCAGATACTGGAAAGTATCTCTGTTCTGTTCAATGTTGACTCCGTTGGGTGTGGATTTCCATGCGTAAGATACTCTGGACGTGTAGACACTGACCAGTTCAGCGGTGGTCTTCCATTTACTGGTGTTTGGTAGTAGATCTGATACTCCGGTACCTTCCAGCACCATTCCTGGTAAGCCGAAGACACGGTCCAGGGATGGGTGTTCTTTGAAGTGTTTTTTAACGTAGTTCTGTTTGGTAGTTTCACCGGGAGCTTCAGCCGCTAATTTAACCGCGTTGTTCATCAGGTTGATCCACATCTCGTTACCGGTAACTGCGGTGGTAAAGACATCTACTCTAGGCCTTTGAATGGTTTTGCCGTTGATGGTGATGGTTAAATCCTTTAACGGAATTAGGATGGATTTAGGTTTGACATCTCCATTGGTATCCCAATCTGGCATAACACCCAAGAGATACATGAATTCGGCTATGGCTATGGCGTCGGTTCGAAGTAGTTCGGTACCCCACATTACCATACCCACTGTTTCCGGGAATTTACCATGTTTTAGGTAGTAGTTTGTTAAAAGCTGGTCAACCACTTTCTTGGCTGTTTCCCAGGCAGCTTTAGTGGGCATTTTTTCGGGATTGGAAGCGTAGAAATTCATACCGGTGGGAAGGACATCTGCATAGGAGGGGTCTGCTGCCAGTCCAGGACTAACGAACCCACCACTAAGTGCATCTAAGAGGTTCTTCCATTCCTGATTATCCCTGATCTTCGCGATTATCTCTTTACAGTACTTGAGGTCATTTAATAGGTCGGTATTTTTAACTCCTAAACTGTTTGGATCCTTTCCATTTGCTATCTGCCTGATGTAGGTCCTGATCCATTTATCTATTGCTTCAATTTCATCCTCGTATTTAGGGTTCTTCTGCATATCGTAGTATCCCAGATTTATCTTTGGATATAGTACCGCTTTCATATGGTCTGTAATGCTGGTCATGGACGAGGAAATGGTGAACACCTCTTCTACCAGTTCCTCACCTGTTAAGACCTTGCCCAGGCTGTGTAAACCAAGGGGTATGATGTCGTCTTCGATTTCATGCAATTTTTCATGGATCTCTAAGAGCCACTCACTGAATGTCTGTCCTTTCTGTTGAGCGGGAAGTCCTAACTCTTTTGCTTTAGATTTGATCTGTTTTTCCAGTGCAGGTAGTATCTGATTGTTCCCCACATTCTTCGCATTTTCATACTGGTGAATCAGGTCATGGATAACAATTAAATCACCGTATAAACCTGATCTTACCATCGCAGGTGTCATGTGGTCGATTATAAGAGCACTGGCTCTGTCCTTAGCCACCATACCCTCTCCAGGATTGGAGACTATGTAAGGGTTGATGTTGGGTATGTTTGCCAGTTGGAAGGGCCAGTCATCCTCCTGCAGTCCCACGTTTCTTCCAGGCAGCCATTCCAGGGTTCCATGGGTTCCCATGTGTATCATGGCGTTGGCACCATAGACATTCTCCAACCATTTGTAAAATGCTATGTACTGGTGGTGGGGAGGCAGGTAAGCATCGTGGTAATTTTCCACTTCCTCCCAGCCCCTACTGGGCTGTACTGTGATGAACACGTTACCGAACATCATACCAGGAATAACCAGGGATCCATTATAGGTCATAATATTTCCCACAGCAGAACCCCATTTTTTTATCACCTGCTCTTGCAGTGCTTTAGGTAGTTGATTGAACCATTTATTATATGTCGTTGCATCTACCAGTTGCTTATTGGCTTTAAGAGTTGCCAGATTCTTCTTTACGTATTGGTTTAGAAGATTCTGTGCCCAGGTACCTTTATTAGCAAATTCTGCTACTAAAGTGTAGAGTTCCTTTGCTGTGGGGATTTTCCCGGTTCCAACGTTGTAGCCCTGTTCCTTTAGTTTCACCAGGAGATCATGGACACTCCCGAAAACATCCAGGTATGAGGCTTTCATCTCTGCTTTACCCGGTGGGTAACTGTAGAGAATTATGGCAATTTTTTTGTCTTTGTTGGGTAATTCTTTGAGTTTAGCCCACTTATTGGTTAAAGATACCAGTTTTTTAATTCCAGCATCTAAAGCGTGTTCTTTACCATTTTTATCGGTGTAAGATATAACGATTGGGCTTGAAACACCTTCAAAGTAGGGGAATGTCACGGCAAATGTCCATTCATACTGAGCTCCCAGTGGATTGGTTAAACTGTCTGGGCTGAGGAGCTGAATCCCTTTGATGACCTCCAGGTTGATTCTCTCCAGTTCATCGGTGGCACCACCTGCAGAGATATTCGCGTAGTTTAGCGACCAGGAAAACAGCGAAGTTATAGCCGACACACCCCGGGACATTGGACCATTTCCATCTTTACCTAAAACCAGTTCCTCTAAAAGGGTGCTTGCTGATGGAGTATCGGCATTTTCAAACAGGTTAAACACCGCCCGTCCCTGGCGTTCGTACTCTCTGATGAGTTTGTCAATGGTCTCCCCACCAGGAGTGTAACTTACGATTACTATGAAGGGGCTTTTTATTGATTTATGTTTATTGTACCATGTTTCAAACTCCTTATATATGCTGTTGCGTGTTGGAATCCATTTATTGTATTCTGCTTCCCAGTTTAAGTTACCATAGGCAGTGAATCCTGGTTTTGATTCTATCCATGTTTTTAACTGTTTTTGGGTAGGAGCTGCCGGTGTGGTTTTGGTAGGATAATCCGGGTGGTACAATCCCCAGCTTGGGGCGGACATTGATGGACCTTTCCCATTTTTAGTGGGATTAGTAGTTGTCTCCCCTAATAAGTAGTAGATATACTCCACCATGTGCTTTAGATTTGTTTGTGTGACTGTTCCAGAAGCTAGTTTATAGTAAGAAGCTATGTACGTGTTTTCCAGGGTGTTTTCTGTGTCGCTGGTATCATGACCACCCAAGAGGTGTAATCCATCTCCGCCGTAAGGATCACTATCAGTGTCGCAGGGATATCCGAAAGCACTGGAAATTTTATAGTTTAAATTGGCCGGGCTTTTAAGTAGCTCATCGTACCATGTATCCCACATACCCGAGCCAGGCATGGCCATATTGATGTAGGCGAAGTTCACGTACTTCATGATCCAGTCTTCAGGGTTAGGGGCACCTGTAGAGCTTTGATAGATATTTACATAGATAAGTCTCCGGTTGTTCAGGTTACGTACTTCCACACCCATCGCTCCATCCGAGCCCAGTATGGCAATATCCGGCAGGAAGGTGTGATTTAAGACGGCCGTTGGTACGGGTGATCCGGTGGGTGTTACGCTTGTTGTGAATTTCTTGTAGGTGGAATAGCTGATTTCAACCCGGAACTTGGTGAGCGCTGATATGAAGCTGATATCATATTTTCCCTGGGAATTGGTGGTTCCAGTGGCAATGGTCGAACCATTAGCCGGGTTTTTTATGGTGATTTTAGCACCTTTAACAGGAATAGCATTGTTAAGGTTGGTGTAGGTCCCTGAACTTGCATTGTAGATTTCTTTCACTGTTCCATGTATACGGGGATCAGAATCATCCTGAGCTGCACCTGAATTGCTATTTGAAGCATTCATTTGGATAGGATTTGAATCAACATCTCCCTGTGGGTCTTCGGCTGCCACTACTCCACACAGTATCAGTGCGAAAATAAAGGTTGTAACTAGTAAAATCGTTTGTTTTCTCATTTTTTCACCTCCTTATAAATTTTGTATTTCAGTAATACTTGAATAAAAATAAAGTAAAGTAGATATTATATTTTTCTATTTAGTTGAGAATAATTGAAGTAAAAATTTAAATTTGATGGCATGAAAAGATTAAAGCGTAGCCATCTTATAAAAACACATATCAAGAACGGTTATTTTTTAAAAAATAAAAAAAGGAAGGGAAATTATTTTTTCAAGAAGTCCATTATACTGGTTCTGAAATACCCAACACCCACGAGACACATTAAGAGAATTACTCCTATTATGGCTATGGAAGGTGTACTGGTATTACTACCACTTGAGCCGGGATTTTCTGTGGTTATCTCGTGAGCTTTGGATCCAGAGGAACCGGCCGGCTGTGCAGGTGCTGAACCTGATGATTCCCCGGGTGTAGAAGAGCTTTGGCTGCTTTGGCTGCTGGAACTACCGCTGTTTTGATCTGATTGTGGTGGGTTACCAGTAGATCCCACGGTTAATGACATGCCTGTTGCAAGAAACATTGCTTCCGCATACTGTTGAAGCTGGTCCACGTTCAAAGAAGACTTTGACACTAGATAGTTGTTGAAGTTCACGTTTGCACAGGTGTGATGGCAACAGGTAACTCCATATTCAGTGGATTTTATAAATTTATTGGCTAAATCCGTAATGACTTTTGAATCTGCATTCCACATGCCTTTATATGCAGCTGTAAGGAGCCATCCGGCCATGCTTTGGAATGAAACAGCCTTATAATCAGCGTCAACATTGAATTTAGAACTCAACAGTGTTTGAGCTATCTGATCCCACATGGAATCACTGACCAGATTCCCTCCGTAGATGTTTTTGTTGATCGCGTTAAAAGCAAATAAGTTTTCTATCCGGGCGGCATATTCCAGCCAACCACTGGGGCCGCTGTTTAAGAGACCATCCTGATACTTTGGGTTCAACAACATCCCCCTAGTTTCGAATTCCAATTCTCCAGCTAAATCTCTGGTGATGATGTTGTTTTTGTCCCGTATATCCACAACAGATGTGTCGGGATTGTTACCCAGATACTGGGCGGCTAAAAGCGCTCCACCAAACCAATCGTAGTAGTCACTTGAATCCAGGAATCTCCATGTACTGTCTATATTTTGAGTAATTAAATCAGTATTCTTCAATAGATATTCAAAGGTATTTCGATTGCTGGATACAACGATACGGCCATTTTCATCAACGGTCCATGCATTTGATATCCTTGAGAGGTATATTTCTGCTGCATCCTTGATCATGTCTGGACTATTTTCCCACTTAGAAGTGTTTGGCAGGAAATCGGATACTCCCGTTCCTTCCAGAATAGCCCCAGGCAAACCAAAGATACGATCCAAAGATTTATGTTGGGCATAATGCTTTTTGATGTAGTTAACACTGGTACTTTCATTTACAGAGTTAACCAACTTAACTGCATCTACCATTAAGCTTAACCAATTCACATTACTGGTTACTGCGGTTGTCATGACATCTATACGTGGTCTCTTGATAACTTTGCCATTATCCAGTTTGATGGTTAACTCGGACAGCTTAATTAACTTAATTCCGTTTACATCTCCTGTCTCACTCCATGTTGGGGTGACACCCATGTAGTATAGGAACTGTGCAATACCGATACCTTCGGTACGTAGTAACTCGGTACCCCACATGATTATGGTAACTAACTCTGGGAATTTACCATATTTCTGGTAATATTCAACTAACTGTTTATCAACGATCCTTTTAGCCGCATTGAATGCTGCTTCAGTCGGCATTTTAGTGGTGTCCAGGGAATACATACTGGTCCCGGTAGGTAAAACATCAGCATATGATGGATCTGCCGCCAGACCAGGTATTATATAGCCCCCACTTAGAGCGTTCATTATGGATTCCATTTCTATGTTCGATTTTAACTTTGAAATGGTTTCCACGCAGAATTTGAGGTTGGCATAAAGCTTTGAACTGCTACTAATCTTTAATTGCTTTGCTAAATCACTTAAAGATGTTCCGTTGACCAGTTTAGTTATATACTGGTTTAATTTTCCTTTGATAACTTCTACCTTTTCTTCATATTTGGTTTTAGAAAGCATAGTATAGTAATCCACAGAACTTAGAGAAGGATATAGTAAGTTTTTGATATTTTCCAAGATGTCTGTTCTTGATGAGGATATGGTGACAGTTTCTTGGATTAATTCATCGCCAATGAGTCCCTTACCAAGTGTATGTAGACCAAAGGTGATGATATCGTTTTCAAGGTCATGGAGTTCCATGTGGAGTATCTCTAACCAGTCAGCAAATTTTTGTCCCTTTTTAGGGAGATTGAAACCTAAATCTTCGGCCATTTCCCTGATTTTAATTTCATACTCGTATGCTAACTCAGAGGCATCCACGTTAATCGCATTATTATAGCTGTGGACGTAGTTGTGTAATGTAACTAAGTCTCCATATAATCCTGAAGAAACGGTTGCTGGGGTCATATGGCTGATTACCAGGGCAGAAGCCCGGTCCTTAGCAACCATACCTTCACCAGGGTCAGAGGTTATATATGGATATATATCAGGTATGGTGCATAACTGAAAAGTCCAGTCGTCTGCCTGTAACCCAATAGATCGGCCAGGCAACCATTCCACTGTCCCATGAGTCCCCATATGAATCATGGCATCCGCTTTAAACACCTGGTCAATCCATTTGTAGAAGGCAACGTACTGCTGGTGGGGTGGAAGGTCAGGGTCATGATAATTTTCCACTTCCTCCCATCCCCTGCTTGGTTGGACAGTTATAAAGACATTACCACAGACGATACCGGGGATGACGAGATATTGGTTGTTGTAGACCATGATTTCACCCAGACCACTACCCCATCTAGCAACTAATTCCTTCTGGAGCTCTTCAGGTAGCTGTTTGAACCACTTCGTGTACTGGCTGAGGTTCACCAGTTGATTATTGGCTGTGAGATTCTTATAATTATTTTTAACGTATGAATTTAGAAGTCCCTGGGCCCAGGTACCTTTGTTACCGAAGGCGGCGATGATGGTGTATAATTCCTCTGCAGATGGTATATCCTTCTTTTTCATACCGATGTTATATCCAGCATCACTCATCTCTACCAGCAGATCATGAAGGCTCTGGAAGATATCCAAGTAGGATGCACCTAATCCTGATTTTCCTGGGGGGTAGTTGTAGAGGATTATCGCTACTTTTTTATTTTTATTGGCTTTTTCTTTAAGGATGGCCCATTTATTGGTCAGTTTAACGACCTTATCTATACCTTCCTGTACCGGTACTTCGTTACCATTGGAATCAATATAGGATACTGGTATTGCCCCGAAAACACCTTCAAACTGGGGGATGGTCACTGCATATGTCCATTCAGCCTGCGGTCCACAATCACTCATGTAGCTGTACTCACTGATGGAGCTAACCGCCTTGAAAATTGCGATGTTCATGGCCGTGAAATCATCAATGGCCCCACCATTATTCATGTTATTGAAATCCATTGACCAGCTGTACAGGGAGGTTACACATACCACACCGCGTGAGAGAGGTTTGGTGCCATTTCCACCTACAGTTAACTTTTCCAGGAGTTCACTGATGGGAGGATCGGTTGTTGATTGGAACAAGTTAAGTACTGCTCTTCCTTGCTTTTCGTAGGCCTTAATCATAGCATCGACCAGGGATCCACCGGGATAATAACTGGCGATGACTATAAATGAACCCTTTATTTTCGACTTTTTGGTGTTGTACCATTTCTCGAAGTCTTTGAATATTTTATCAGGGTCATTATATTTTGCAGACCATGCCTTTAATTCCTTGGTCATCCAGTTCAGACTACCCGATCCATCATTGTTGTAGCCTGGATTTGCCTTAATCCATGCATTTACTTGTTTTTGGCTGGGAGTGGCTCCAAAAACACCGTAATCTTTATGATATATTCCGAATGTTGAGGGTAAGAGAGGAGTTTTAGAAGCATTTTCAGTGGGATTTACCGTAGTTTCTCCCCGAAGATAGAAAATGTAGTCTAGCATGTTTCGCATATTCTTTTCGACTGTAGTGTCGTCTTTGACCACCTCTGCCTGCCAGTAAGAACCAATATATGTGTTTTCCAGTGTGTTGGGGGTGTTGTTTTTGCTGGTTCCACCCACGAAGTTCCAGTCTTTCAGGGTTTTCTTTAGATATTCATCTGTAAATATTCCAAAAACATAGGAGATCATGCGCTTTTTATTGGCCGGACTGTTCACGATATCCTCTGCAGATACAGCACAATCCTGTGTATACATATCAATCAAAATGAAGTTAGTATATTCTAACATCCAGTGTCGGTAGCTCTCTTTTTTGTCGTAGCTGGCGATGGTGTAAACCCGGCAACTTAGCCTTTGAAGGGCCTGCATCTTATTGAGCTGACCATCAGAACCAGAAGTACCGTAATAACTGATAATGGCTATATCTGGAACGAAGGTGTATTTGGGAATGGTTATAGACTTGGTACCAACTGTCACATTTTTAGAAAAACTCTTATAGGTCAGATAAGAAATTTCTACGGTATAACTCCCTTTAGCCACGTTTTTAAAAGTGTAAGTCCCGGATTTACCAGTGGTCGTAGTGCTCAATGTGTTGTTCTTACTTTTCAACTTGACCGTGGCATTGGCCACCGGCACAGCATCACCATACTCACCAACGTAGTCCCCGATTGATTTATCATAAGCATCATAAACAGATCCATTGATATTTGCAGCTGATACAGTACCACACATGGATATAATACCAACTACCAACAATAACGAAAATATTATACTTAACTTAAGCTTCTTTTCCAATTATTTATCCCCTGCTATTCCAATTTAATTTAATTAATATCAAAATTACTTGAACAATCCTTAATTTTGAAAATGCATCATAAATAATTTTCTGTTAAACTGGATAATAACTAATTTAAAGGGAGTCATAAAAATTAATTTTCAATAAATAACGTCTTAAGTTGACTGGAATTTTTATTCGGTAAAGATGCGGGATAAAGGATTTGTAGTCTAATAGGGGTCCTTGGATTTATCTTAACATGGAATAACGGAAAAATCGTATATATGATGTGGTTATCAATGGTTCTATATTAACAGGTATGCTTGTTTTAATAAGAGTTTTAATAAGATTTAATAATCATTAACTATAAGATAAATAAAGAATTTTTAAAGTCTTACAAATTTACATTAAATTCAAAAATTATCAAATCTTAAAAAAAGTTAAGGAATAAAAATAATGGTATTTAAAAAGAAAGGAGAGCTTACCAAGTTTCAAATATTGGCCCAGATAGCTGAGCCGAAATCTCATATCCACCAGAAGGATATTGCAGATAAATTGGGGATCACTGTCCAGGCTGTCTCGGAGAACATTAAAACTTTGGTGGATGAGGGATTCGTAGAACCAAGCAGGGGACGTGGCGACTATCGGATCACAAAAAAAGGAATTGACAAGGTTAAAGGGGATGTTGTAGACCTTAAAAATTACGCTAATGAAGTTTTAGAAATTATGAACACTTATAAATCCATATGGCCTGCCATAGCTAAGGAAAATCTTAAAGAAGGAGATGAAGTCGGGTTGCAAATGGATGATGGAGTTCTTTACGCCACAACCCGTAAAACATCAGCCTATGCAAAAGTTCTAAAGACAGTTCGAAAGGGTGAAGATGTAGCCTTAACCAGATTAGGTGGTATAATAGAATTAGAACCGGGAAACGTAGTGATAATTAAACTTCCCACCATAAATCAAGGGGGATCAAGAGCTACGGATCTAAACAGGATCAGGAAGATATGTGAAGAGAAGGATTTCAACCGGGTTGGCATAATGGGAACAGTTTCCCGGGCTGTTGTCCATAAGTTAAAGATTAAAATTGACTTTGAGTTTGCAACACCTCAAGTTACAGCAGAGGCAGCGAAGATGGGACTTAACGTACTGGTATTTACTACGGGTAAAATGGCAGGCACTGTTTCCCGCAGACTGGATGATGAAGAGATTAAGTACGTAATTGAAGATGTGAGAAAGTGATTGTCAAAAAAATAACTTTACTTCGCTTTTAATCTTTTATCCGATTTTTGATTTTATTTAAACCAATTTTTGCCAAAGGATAATAATTTATTTAATTAAAAAAATCCTTTAACACTGTTTCGGAAGAATCCAATGGTTAATAATCCTGCTAGAATCAAAAAACACACTATTATAGCCACTACGGGCAGACTTGATGGACTGGAAGAGGAAGAATCTTCTTGAGACAATTCATATGCCTTAGGGGATTCTCTAGGGGATGATGCAGACTGGCCACCAACTGCAGATGAAGCATAAGCTGCAATTGGATTTCCAGTTAGACTTGGGGTGGAACCACCATTGGATGTGGTGTTAGATGTGGTACCGTTTGTCTGATTCTTAGATGGATCATTGGGGACAAGAGGATTATCTGGGTTGGATGGATTATCAGGAATAGTTGAGTTATCAGGAACAGGTAGGCCAAAATAATCCAGAATAAAATTCACCAAATCAGAAAAGCTAGGATTGTCACTCAGTTTATTACCATTATCTGGGAACTGGATATTTTCTGAAAAGGTGTTGTCGGTTGAATTTGATATTGCATGTACAAATTCACCGTAACTCATCACCAAATTATGGGCTACAAAATTACCATTAGAATTTGATTGGAACTTGAAGGCAGTATTTACAGCGGTGATGGCATCAACATTGGGGATCATGGGTGCACTACCATCACCTGTAGTAAAAATTCTGTTGAAGGTTATGGTGTTATTTTGGGATTCATGGGTTGCTATAGCCATGGTGTAGTTACCCACACCGATGATGTTATTATTGGTGATAGTGTGGCCAGAAGCGTACCATAATTCAAATACATAGGTTATATAGGCTTTGCCGTAAACATTGTTGTCTGAAACTACTACATTTTTAACAGTTTTTCCAGTGAAGTCTTCCAGGTAGACAGCGTAGGAAAATGTGGGTGCAACGGCGCTTATATTATTTTTGGAAATAAGAGTATCTGCAGTGTTGGCACTTACTTTGATACCGTTAGCGTAGATGCTGTCACCAACCGTATCGATGGTGTTTCCAGAAACAGTGTTGTTTTCTGACCATAAATCTGGTTCCCCCACTATTTCCACACCGTATGCGTATGAATGTCCGGTAGTGGTGATGTTGTTATCTATAAGCTTATTGTTACTGCTGCCCCTCTTTACTTGGACACCCAGTATGGTGTCATATACTCCACCAATCTGGTTGTAATCCGTAATTATGGTATTATTTTTGAGAGTGTTGTCATTGGATTTATCGAATATAAGCACTCCAACAAGAGGGTATATCCCACCTTCTTCATTTATCCAGCCAGACCAATCAACGGTAGCTGCATTTCCTATGGTATGGATGATGTTTGAATTAAGAATGTTATGGGAAGATTTAAGTTCTACAAAAACACCGTAAGTAAATTTACCGTTACCAGGCCATCCTGTATTGTCTACAGCTGCTCCTGTGGCTGTTCCGGTACCATCACCGGTGGTGAGTATATTATTTTTAAGGATTTGATTGTAACTGGCCTCAATTAAGTGAATACCATAAGAATCATCACCAGTTTGATCCGTGATAATGGTGTTGTTAGCTATAGTACAGTTATCGGCACTGTAAAGGACTATTGTTCCAGGTACGTCTCCGTTGTGGTTGGTGTTCTTGAAGACCAGGTTAGTTATGTTGGTTCCTGAACCATCTGGTAGGATGGTGATGGTTCCGTTGTTGATTTTCCCGGTTTTACTGGTGCTGGTGATGTTCAAGGAACGATCTATGTACATGTCTTTGTTGTTGATATTTCCTGAACAATCCAGAACATCACCAGAAACTATACTCGTATCGTTAATATATCCGTTTGTACCGAAATAATTGCTATACGAGCTGTCGGTGATGTTATATGTGGCTGCACTGGCGCTGCTAATGGTAGCGCAGGACAGCAGCATTGTCGCCATTATCATGGCGATTTTAATTTCTTTCTTCATTTTTTTATCCCCCCTTGGGTTTTTTTGTATTCAACTTTACTTTATATTTTTTCAACTAAAGTTGAATCAATTAATTAGATTATGGTAGGTGGTATATAAATTTGCTCATAAAGTGGTCTGTAAAGTTATTATGGGTTGAATTTTTTTCGGGTGTTTTTGTGTACTGTATTCCACGTAAACAGATCCTATATGAGTTTTGGTCACTTTTTTAGATTTTAAAATCTTCCCCTATCAAATTAAAGTAGATAATATCTTAAATGAAATAGAAGGGGTTGACCAACGAAAATAAAATATTCGAATAGATCATAGTGGTGGGAATTGTTTAAAAAAGTGTTAGAATGGGACAAGGTAAAAAATAGGGCTTTATAGATTATCTTACCGGAAGACAACCAGAAAGCTTTAAACAGCTCCAAGTTCGGAGTTTAAAATCAATAAAGAAGAAAAAGAGGCTCTTCAATAGTTTCTTATTACTTTAATTTTTTTATTATCAAAGTGTTTGTCAAATGTTACTATCTTTTCTATTCCTAATTGTTCCATAAGTTCAATATATAAGCAATCGAAAAAAGGGAGTCTTTGAGGGTGATAACTGATTTGTCTTTCCATAGCGTCATCATATAGTTCAAGGTCTTCAAATATTTCGAACAAATCACTGTTTAAATTAATATATATCTCTTTTAGTTTTCGAGGAGAAACTTTTATTTTAATATTTAAAACTGTCATTACTTCCAATATTATAGAATTAGATATTATAAGCCTTTGATCTTTGATTTTTTCATATATTTTAGTAGCTATATCATGATGTTTTTCGGTTTTAATAAATAAGGACATTAAAAAGTTAGCGTCTAAAAATATCATTATATTATTCTCCCCTTCTTACTTCATTTATTAACTCTACTGCATCAACCTCTTTTTCTGTTTTTATACTTCCTATTAAATCATCAAAGGACTTGTTAGGATTCTTAAATCTGGATTTTTTCATTAGCTTAATTTTTGGATTTTTTTTAAATATAGTGTCTTCTTTTTCAATAGCTTTTTCTAATAAATCATTAATAACTTTTGTTTGTGTTGTTTCTTTGTTCAAAGCTATTATTTTAATATTTTTCAAAATATTTTTATTCAAATTTAAAGTAGTCTTTACTGTTGCACTCATTCAAATCAACTCTTCTTAATTTTATATATTTTAATGTATGGTTTTCTGGTTAATTTCCATATAATAATATAAACATATCAATATATATAATTGTTTACTATAATACTAAAAACACACTTTAACCTCTGGTGAAATAAATACCTTGATTTTATCCATGAAAAAGAAAATCGGGAGGATTTAGAACCAGAAGTCAGATCAGCCATGGCCGATTTATCAGAGAGAGCGGTAAGGCCTTTAATCCAAAAACGACCAATTTTTTTGAACCTAAAAAAAAAGATTTGTAGGTAATTAAAGTCCTACGCTATAAAACAAAATTTAAAAAGTACAAAATATGGGTTTTTTAGGTGTTTCCGGTGGTGAAGGTGATTGTTTTTGCTGCTACTGGGTTGCCTGCTGTGTCGGTTACTGCTCCGGTGTGTAGTATTAGTTTGTATTTGGTGTTGGCTTTTAGTTTTGTTGTGTGGGTGAGTGTTAGTACTTTGCCTTTGATGGATTTTTTGATGGTTATCTTTGAGCCGTTGCTGGCTACTAGTTCGATCCAATAGGTTTTGCTGGCTTTGATGTTTTCGTTGAAGGTAATTTTGATGGTCTT
>Ga0334895_1002977_pt1 | contig 13635 bp, 7 predicted proteins | sample GraSluR3_MG_7_FD_207229 | JGI IMG/M metagenome (GOLD analysis project Ga0334895, IMG submission 207229) | Sludge microbial communities from methane-producing bioreactor in Wageningen University, Netherlands - Granular Sludge_31_05-R3 | ecosystem: Engineered > Bioreactor > Anaerobic > Unclassified... | reverse complement strand
GCACCTTCGTCGAGCACTACCGAAATCTCGGCTACACCGGGCTGACGTGGGAGGTCTGGAACGAGCCGGACATCGACTTCTTCTTCCAGGGCAGCCCCGAGCAGTACGTCGAGCTCTACGCCGTGACCGCCCGAGCCGTCAGGGAGATCGATCCCACGGCCCGCATCGGCGGAGCCGCCGACAGCTCCATCACCTCGCCCGGCGGCAAGCTCCGCCCGCTGTTGACCTACGTCCAAGCCCATCCGGAGGTCCCTCTGGACTTCATCTCCTACCACGACTACAGCGACCCCGACGGCGATGGATTGGCGCCCTATACGCTCAACTGGAGTGTCGACCAAGTCGAGGCGCTGATGGCTGAGGTGGGCCTCGCCCCGCGCGACATTCTCGTCACCGAATGGAACCTGACCCCCAACATGACCGTCGGGGCCGGCGCGGCGACGGACACGCATGTCGGCGCGTCCGCCCTCGCTGTCAAGCTCTATAACTTGCAGGCCCATTCCGGCATCCGGCGCGCCTTCTTCTTCGCCCCCATAGAGGGCTACGTACCCCGCGAGATCTTCAGCGGTGACCTGGGCCTGTTGACCGTCAATGGCCATCGCAAGGCGTCCTACAACCTCTTCGAGATGATCTCGCACCTCGGCGATCGCCGCCTTGCCGTCACGGTCGCAGGCGAGAACACCGAGGCTCACCACAGCTATGCGTTGGCGACGCACGCCGCCTCGGGACAGGTGGCGGTGCTCATCTGGAACTATTGGGAGCAGGCGCGAACGATCGACCTCTCCGTAACGAACCTCGCCGCCCTGAGCGGCGGAGAGGATTGGAGGGTCACTCGGTACCTGATCGACGCCACCCACGCCAACTACTACCACGACTACAGTCAGGGGCTGAGGGGCTACGATGTCGGTCCGTCGGAGGCACTCAGGCCGATCGACCACGGTCGACGGGTCGCCTCCGGCGATCTCGGCGAGCGCTACGTGTTGCCGCCGCACAGCGTGATGCTCGTCACGCTGACCCCCGCCTCGTCACCGGATCCGGTCGAGGAGCCGGCTCCTCCGGCAACGCAGCGTGACAACCACGCGGCGGAGCGACCGGTGACCGCCGGCTCGGCCTTCAACGGCTCAGGCTGGTCGGTCGACCGCCTGGTCGACGAGATCACGCACGCCCTGCCCGATGCACTCGGCTGGTCGAGCGACTATCATCCCAACCCCGACCACACCGAGTGGGTCATGGTCGATCTCGAGGCGCCGACGCTCGTGAGCACCGTCCGCCTCTATCCGCGCGACGACCTGCGCCACGAGGGAGCGGGCTTCCCGGTGGACTTCGCGATCCAGGGAGCCGCCGAGCCTGAAGACTGGGTCGACCTCGTTGTGGTCGAGGGACACGAGCTGGGGAGACCCGCACGAGAGGTGCAGACTTTCACCTTCCCGCCCGGCACCTATCGCTACATCCGCCTGGTGGCCACACGCCTCGGCGCCGTGAACGATGACGGCTATGCCCTGCAGCTCGCCGAGTTGGAGATCGGTGGACCACCGGTCCCGTGACCGCCGCCGGTAGCTAGGCAGCCCGCCGGACGCACCCGGTCAGGGCAGATGGCCCGCCGTGACCAGAACGATGCGGATGCCCGAGGGATCGGTGACCCGGTAAGTACCCTCATGCGACACGACGTGGATGCCGGCGCTCGCCAGATGCTCGACGAGATCACCCAAGGCGTCCTGATCCGGCAGGTGCAGGGCGAAGTAATGCAACCCAACCGCCTCTTCAGGGGGAGGAGAGGCGCCGGCACTGAGCCAGGTGTTGGCCCCCACGTGATGGTGGTACCCGCCGGCAGACATAAACAACGCGCTGCCGCCATAGCGCATCTGAAGCTGCAGCCCTAGTCCGTCGCAGTAGAAGCGCTCAGTGGAGGCCAGATCAGCGACCTGGAGATGCACGTGGCCGATGTCACTGCCCACGGGCATACCCGCCCAACCGGGTGTGTCGTCCGTGAGCGTCGCAAGCAGACCCTCCACGTCAAGGGGCTCGGTCCCCATGTCCAACCGTCCGTCCTGAGTTCGCCACGTTGAACGGGGTCGGTCGATAGTGATCTCGATGCCGTTGCCCTCGGGATCCGTCAGGTAGAGCGCCTCGCTCACGCCGTGGTCCGAGGCGCCCTCGAGTCGCAGGTTAGCCGACACAGCGTGCCGCAGAAAACGTGCCAGGTCGAGGCGCGACGGCAACCGGATCGCGAAATGATAGAGCCCTGTGGCACGTCGCGGACGGGGCACAGCATCCGGACGCTGTTCCACGAGGATCAGCGTCGGGCCGTCGCCCGCCCGAAGTGCAAGCACCCCATCACCCCAATCGTCGATCCGGAATCCCAGCATCTCGCCGTAGAACCGACGGATGCGTGCGATATCGGCAACCTGTAGAGAGAGTCCGCCGATCTTCGCGCGTTCATCGATCGAGTACGCTGTCATCTCGCCGCTCCTTTCGCCGGGCAACTCACCCTCCCTCTGCGCCTTGTCCGTCCCGCGTGTTCAATCTGAGCCACAGCTCAGCCACCGCCACGCCTCGCATCCCGTGTCCGGGTCGCCAGCAGAGCAGGAGCTCGCCATGCCGGATCAGCAGGGGCGGGATCTCGTAGGTCGCCACCCGTCCGTCGTCGGACGCCCATTGGGGGATCAGCACAACACCGTGGGTCGTCAGCTCGACGGGCGGTCGCACGGAGCCGTAGACCACGCACAACGTGTAGGGACCCGAGTCAAGGTGGTCCAGCCGCAGTAGTAGCGGCGTCTCATATAACGTAGCCAGATGCCGCAACTGCGCGAGCGGCAGCGGCACGACGCCGTCGGAGGTTGAGCCGGCGTGAAGCCGCCCGATCCCCTCCAAGTTGAAGCCGACCAGCGGTGAGGCAAGGAAACCCGGGTCCTCATCCCACGGCTTGCCGCTGACCAAGGCATGGGCACTGTATCCGGGAGCGCCAAGGTCCAAGTACCGTCCGCCGGGCCCGGGGTCCTCGCGTTGCAGCAAGGCCTCGATGGCGGCCAATTGACGCGCCTCGGACGTCGGACGCGCCTCAGACGGCGCCTCGTCGACCATCGCCCGGATCTCCGCGATCCGGCGCTGGAGCCACGGGGCGCTGCTCAGCGGGAGATCGAGGCCATCCATGAAGGCACCCCGTCCCCAGGACTGTGCTCCGTGTCTGGCGACAGACGACTGCAGCCCGACCGAGGCGAAGAGGTTGTCGGCCAACTGCTCACACCATGTTCGCAGACGAAGGCGAAAGTCGCGCACCATCTGCGACGTCTCCGCGCTGTCGAGGATGGCGGCAGCGTGCGAAAGCGCCCGCTTCGCGCCGATGTGCGGCGCCTGACGCAGAACGTCCAGCGCCCACTGCTGAAGCTCCATCTCGTGTAGGAGGCGCCGTCGAATGTAGGCATCACAGTAAGCGCGCAGCAGGCCCAGTTGAAAGCGGTAGCTCTCAAGCACGCCGGGCGGCGCATAGGTGGCGATGGACTGCCACTGGCGCAACGTCGTGTCGACCGCCCGATTGACGGCAAGCGCCCCCTGCCAGTTCCTCTCCAGGGCCAGGATGGCCTGTGCCACAACCGAGACCACGTCGGGGCCGATGAAGAGCCGCACGTAATCGCGCAGCGTCGTCACGACCGGCATCTCCGGATCCCACGCCTGATCGGCCCAGACGAACTTATTGACGTCGTCGTTGATCCCCTCGGAGTAGGTAATGCTGCCGACCGCGTACCCGGCGAGGCGATTGTGGATCCGTTTCATCGCCACCGGGCGTGGGTTGATGCCCTCCCGCCCGTGCGTCAGGGCGAAGGCCACATCCCACTCCGGCACGGGGTACTGGCACTGCAAGCTGTGGGCGATGTCCGGATAGCGCCGGATCGGCACACCGGACGGCAGCCGGCGCCGCATCTTGGGAAGAGAGGTGGGCACCCACGGCCCATAGACCACACCGCCCAACCAGTCAGGCCGGCGATCGACTTGAGCGTAGAAGCCCTCGAGCCATCCCTCACCGGGACGGAAAACCTGCGGCGAGAGCCAGATCATCGCCTGGGGATGATGACGTCTCAGCACCTCAGCGACCTGAGCTGACCAGGCAAAGAGCGCCTCGGGTGAGAGATCACCCGGATCGCCACCGGGGATGAAGACGTGATCCACCCGCTTGAGGCGAGAGAACACCTCGTCGCGCTCCGCCAGCTCCTCCTCGCGACACACAGGATCGCTGTAATCCTCTCCCACGTTCGGGTACCAGACCCAGAGGTCCAGGCCGTATCGATCGACGATTTCGGCCAACGTCTCCATCATCTCCATCGGCGGAACCGGCATCAGATCATTGGTCAGGGCGTCATCCGTCCGTGGAGGGAGGATCTCAATGCTGTTGGCCCCGAAAAAGGCCAGCTCGCGGATGGTCTGCTCGAACTGCGCCGGCGTCCACGCATCATAGGTGTTGTTCTTCGGTCGGTAGCCCAGTTGATGGCCCCGGATCTGTGCTTTCGGTGTGGTGGAGACGCTCAGGTCGACGGGCACACTCACCGACCCCGGGCGCATCGCCATCCTACGCAATAGCCGTCCCACGCCGTAGAGCAGTCCACGACGATCGTGCCCCACCACCAGCACCACTGGTCCGGGCTCCCGGATCGCCAGGCGAAAGCCCTCGGGCCCCGCTGGAGGCAGCTCCTCCACCGCAGACCTCAGCTCCGCAGGCAGCGCTTCGACCTCGCCATCGGTACAGAGCACGATCTGGGCAACGTTTGTATCGGGGAACGACGGCGCCACAGTCCATCGGATCCCGCTGCGCTTCTCGACCTCCTCAACCAACGCGAGCACAGCCTGGCGCCCGCGGTCACGGGCATCGTCGCCGATCGTGGCGAGCGTCGCACTTGTTAGGTCAAGGTCCTTTGCCGTCATACGCCTCCGATTGTAACCCCGCGTCACACCGGCGCGGGGGGGTCAACCCAGAAGGGGCTCAGCCACACACAGTGCCCGTCAACCTGGCGGGCACGCACATAGTAATACACGTCCCGCAGGGGGCGTCCCGGACGGTCATCGATCCAACTGCCGTCGAAGTCCCAGGCACCCTGCACGACCGGCAGGTCGGCCACCACCGCGCCCATCGAGACGATCTGCACCGCTGCCAGCGGCGCCGTGCCCTGGATGCGAAGGCGAAAGTGCCGCCGGCTGCCGGCCTCGAGTCGCAGCTCGCTGCCGATGGGAAAGCCGTTCAGCGTCGCGTCGGCCACGATGCGTACACCGCTCGTGGCATAGCAGCGGCGTTGATAGAGCGCCGCGAAGAGCGTCTCGCCGTCCAGATCCGGCGCCTGTATCGCCGTCAACCCGCTCGTGCCGCCCGCACCCCAGTCGCGCGTAGGCCACCCAGCATGGTTGTCGCTGCCGCCGACAAAGCCCACGCGATGTCCGCGCAGCAGGGCCGTCTGCACGCTGCCGCCATAGCCGCCCCACCGCACGCGCCACGCCGGATCCGTGCTCTCCGTCTCAAAGGCGCCCATCGTCTGCACCATCTCCACTAGGCGAAGCCCTTGGTGCAGTAGAGGCGTGACCACGGGCCAGCGCATGGCACACCAGATGGGCCGTCCGTCGCTGTGCACCACACCGGCTTCAAGCGAGGCGTCCACGTTCGTGTGGTGGGGGACGATCATGCCACGCCCCTCAGGACACAGGGCCGCGAGGACCTCCAAGGGGAAGTCATCGCCCATCGAACGCCACACCGGCAGCAGCTCATAGGGGAAACGCCGCACAATGTCCAGGAAGGTATCGAAGTCCGAGGTGTGAAGGTTGACATGGCCATAGCGCGCCGCCAGCTCGGCCCCCGGGATCACACAAAACCGTCCGGGCTCATCGAAACGGCGACAGATCTCGACCAGTTCGATCGGCAGGCGATGGGCATAGGTCCCGTCAGGCGCGAGGTGGTCGGACGGCCCGGCGAAGTCGAGGGCCAGTTCGTCCCGAGCGCTCGTGAGCGCCGCCTCAAGCGTACGCTGTCCATCGCCGCTGAACTCGGTGTGCCAGTGGAACTCACCAAAGTAGGTAGGGGTTCCATCGATCGCCTGGGGCCAGGCATTCGACGTGGCCAAACGCCCCACAGCATCGCTAACCCGACCGCGCACGCCGAGCCACGGCCCCGGTCGTGCGCCCTCAGACGTGCTCTGCTGCAACATCTCCTGAACGCGACCCGGATCCAATCCGTTGACCGCAGTAGCCGCCCTCCGCGTCGCTGGTGAGATCCGTAGCCGGTGCTCTCCCAACTGAACAGCGAGCTCATCGCCGTCCTCGGGCCGCGTCGGATTGCCGAAAGCATCGAACTGCTCGACAAAGAGCCGCCCATCCGCTTTGAGCGCGGCCTCGAGATGATCGACAGGCCCCGCCACAAGCGACAGCTCCAGAGGATGGGCCACCTGAGTGAACTCGGCGGTCTCCGGTGAGACGACCTTGCCGAGATAGAGTGTCCACGTCAGGTCGGCGGTGGTCGCCCGCTTCTTGGTCGGTCCGCAACGCACTTCGATCCGCGCTCCCTGGGGCAGATCGATGGGGGTCCTGACCACAGCCAGCGACAGCGTGCGAGCGTGCCACATCCAATTGCGCTGCATCTCCTCCCAGGCGAAACGATGGACCGGCGGCAGCGACACGCCGGCCTCGGGCGAGCCCGGATCCGGCATCGCGACGACCTCGTCGATCGCGATCCCCATCAGCATCGCAATCCCATTGGCACGCAGGCGCAACAGCGTCCCTGCCGGCGCCGGCTTGCACAGCGTCAACTCCAGCGTCGCGGGCAGCCCCTCGGTCACCGGGACCGGCACAACGGTGGTTGGCGCTGTCACAAAAAGCTCCTTCTCAACCGTTCAGGAGGCGATCCGCCGCCAGAACGCAGAAGAGATAGTTCGCCGCCCCGCCGATCACATACTCGGTCTGCTGCCAGAGATAGGGCCAGGGCTCCTTCAGCTCCATGAAGTCGGGGCGGATCAACGCCGGTCCGGAGATGACGCCGCCGGGGGTGTAGGACCCATCCACCCGGTTCACACCATAGGCGACAGTCGCCGACTTGGCTCCTACCCCTGAGGCCAGCGACGTGTTGGAGGCGGGATGGCAGCCATGGTTGTAGTTCACCACCCGCAGCACAATCTCGGGGTCGACCAGATCGGGGAAGGCCAGCCACAGCTGGTAGAGCTGCGCTGCGATGGTCAGCAGCTGCCATCCGATGCCCCAGACGTGGGGGCGGAAATGGATGCCGAAGGGATTCGTCTCCAGCTCCTTGCTGAACTCCGCCATCGCCCCCGCAACAGCCTCACGCACCGCTGCGGCAAAGCCGTCGTCATCGATGACGGGCAAAACCCGCGCGATCGCCCCACCCACCCACATCACGCGCTCCACGATCAGCGGACGCAGCTCCAACAGGCGCTCGCGGTAGCACGCCTTGCCGGTCGTGATCAGGAGCTCGGCTGCCGCCCGCACCTCCTGTAGCTCGGGCCCGCGCGGCACGTAGGCGCCCGGCTGAGACACGGCCTCATGGTCATGCTCATAGACCCACACGGCCTCGGCCCACCTCAGGCACTCATCGGCCAGATCGGGCCGGTGATCGCGCAGCACCCGGCTCGCCGCTGCCAGCGTCGCAGCGACCATATACTCCAGCGCCGTGTCGCGGTTGGTAAAGGCCCAGCGGTCGTCGTCGCTCACCACGTTGTCGGTCATCGTCGCAGCGTCGCCCAGGTGGACGTACTGCTCGACCGTCGCAGCGATGATGCCGTGGAAGCTGTGGCCCGCAACCCGATAGCCGCTCAATAGGTTCTCGACGCCGTGCGCCACCTGCTCCACGATGTCGGGTGTCCCATCCGGGGTATGCAGCAGCACCAGACGCTCTTCAGGCATGACCGTCGTCTGGTCGGACTGCAGGTCGAAGAGCTCGCTGACCAGCGCCAGCGTGTGCGTCGTCTGCGCCTGCGATCCGGCAGCGAGATCATAGTCACCGGCATCATGCCATCCCCCACGATCCAGGCCCCCGATGTGCTCCCCGGGCTGATGGGACGTCTCCGTCTCCGCATATTGCCGGTAGCCGTCAAAGTGGACGTGGTCCACCGGCGCCTGCAGGGCGTCGTCGAGATGACAGGCCCCGTGCCAGGTGTGATAGCGATCCTTCACCGCCACGTGGCACATCTGCACGGGGAAGAAGGTCTCCAACACCGGCTGCCACACGTCGCGCTGGTAGATCTCCGCGTGAATCTCAAACGGTGGCGTCACCTCCGAGCCGTAGCGCACGCGATACAACCCCGGCGCCTCGACCTCGGTGAAGTCGAACGTGGCGTAGTCCCAACGCAGCCACCGGCCCCACGGATGGGGGCGCGCCGATAGCACCACCTCCGGCCCGGAGGCCGAGATCCGTTCCAGCACCGCGTCGTCCTGCACGCCGTCCCGCGGATCGAGCTCGAGGATTGCCTGCTTCACCTGAGATGGGTGGTAGCCGACCTGTGAGATGCAGATCACGGGCGTTCGCCGCCAGGTCGGGACGGCGTTCGGCGTCAGGCGCCAGACCATCGCATCACTCGTTGCACCGGGCTGGATGAGCTCGCGGAGCACGAACCACCCGTTCTGCGCCGCCTGGCGCCCATCGAACAGCGCCAATGTCCCCGTCTCGGAAACAACCTCGAACCGGCGCAGGGGATCCTCCGCCGCGGCGACCAAGCGCGTGCCGCTCGCCAGCGGTGAGCAGATGACCGCGCCGTCCTCGCCGGCCCGCCTCGCCTGCCCCGGGTGTTCGGGAAAGAGCCGCTGTGTCGTGTGAATGTGGCTGGCCCCACCCAACTCAAACGTCGTCCCGATGTAGGCCGTCGGGTAGATCTCCAGGTTGAACCCCGCCCTGTCGACGAGCCCTTCGGGCAGCGGCTGCGCGAGATCAACGCTGATGCGCAGCGACGTCCCCTGAGGCGTCACCCGCACGGTGTAGTCGAAGTCCTCCGCAGCGAAGCGGCTCGACACCACGACCGACGCGCCATCTTCGGCAACGACGCGCTCACCGGCCTCCGGCAGGCTGTCCCACTGTCCGGGCGCCGTGGAGAGCCGCACATCGCCGCACGTCAACGTCCGCTCACCGTGGTGAATCAGCTCCACTCCACCCTGCTTGCCCTCAGGATAGCGGTTATGGAAGATCAGCGCCGCGATGCCCGGCGCCTCGTAGGTCTCGTGTTCCGACAGGCTCCAGAAACGATCAGACATGAACCAGGCCTCCAGCTGTTAGCACATCACGATTGCCCTTGATGTTGGATCGAGAGCTCGTTACGAGCCGTCATATCCGCAACAGGTCCTACTATAGAGTATGAATCGCCGCCTGCCAAACCGGCGGCAGCCACCTCCGCCACGTATCCCGCTCAAGGGGCATCAAGAGGTCGCTCACCGGCGAGTGTTCATCAGATCACCGCTCAGAGCCGGCGTCCCGCTCCCAGCGCTGCCACGCCCGCCGATAAAGGAGCCGCCGCCGGTCCTTCGGCTCCCCCTCGGTCACGCGGCGGAGCCAGCGCGCCTCGGCCTCCTGCGCCTGCTCGAAGCAGCGCCCCGAGAACGCGACGCGTGCCGCCGGATCGGCGCTCGCCACACCCAACGCCTCGCCGATCCATCCGGCCTCCACAGCGTCTCGCTCCTCCTCGATCCGGGCCAGACCCGCCGGCGCGTCGCGCAGGATCTGCCGGTGAAGCCGCTCATGTCGCCAGTAGAGTGATTCGCCGTCCGCGGTGCCGGAGGGACGTGGCCCCGTATCCGGCACTGCGGCATCGTGCCAGACCGGCTTGAAGAGGCTCATGCACGGCGCCGCCGTCCCCGTCACGAAGTGCGTCGGAGCATCCTGGCGCAGGTGCGAGACCATCGATCCCGTCGTCTGCGACCCTCGCGCCGGGCCGAACCCCGCGTGAGCGCAGACCGTCGTGCCGATCAGGCCCCGATCCGGTCGCCACGCACCCTCGCCGTGATCGCGCAGCGCAGCCATCACCGTCGCCGGCGTGATCCGACCCCGCTCGGCATCCAACAGCGCCATCGTGCGCTTCCGGCGGCCGGCGGCATCGCTGAAGGTCGTGTAGACGAAGTCGGAATAGCAGCGCGCGAAACTGAAGTCGTCGCGTCCTTTACACCAGCCCCGGTCGATCGCATGCTGCACGAGATCAGGCGAGGCCGCATCCCACGTATCGGTGATCGTCACCCGGTTCGAGATCGTGTAGATCCCCTCGATGCGCCGGGCTGCCCAGTGAGGCCCAGCCGTCTCCAGGACCCACGCATCGTGAGGGTCAGCGATCAAGAAGCTGTTATGGTAATAGAGCTCGTGACGAAAGCCGCAGTTGCCGCTCTGTCCATACTCGGCGAGCAGCGTCGTGATCACGGTCAGCGCCTCCTCGGCGGTCGCTCCGCGCTCCAGGCCGAGGCGCAGCAGATCCATACCGATGAGCCCATCGGCCTTGCCATAGGGCACCTTGGTAAAGACGGCCTCGTTGCCGATCGCCACCCCGTGCTCGTTCGCCCCCATCTCGGCCCCCCAGATCCAGAACGGCTTGGCCAACAGCACCCCGTGGGTCCGCGCGACCTGCGGAATCTCGACGTAGGTGCAGCGCACCATCGCCGCGCCCGCAGCGGCGTGATCGGTCGCGGGCACGTAGAGCAGCTCGTGCGCCTCATTAGGCTCGCGGTCCGAGTTCTTGCCGAAGAGGGTCACCCCGTCCGCGGTGACATGGCCTGTCGCTACCAGGGTATCGCACATCGGATCATCCTTTCCCCGGCAGATGGCCCGGCAGAGTCCGCAGCATCTGTCGCAACACCGCCGCATCCTCCAGAAGCTGTTCGGGGCTATCCCCCCGGACGAACTCGATCATCGCACAGTGCGCGCGTCCTGTCTCGCCGACCGTAGCGAAGATCGTCTCCCACGTCTCAACCATCGTCGCCAGGGGAGCCCGAGCGCCCTCATGCGAAGCCTGGACGTGAAGGTGGTCCAGCCGCGGCAGCACCGTTCGCAGCCCCGCCAGCTGTTCCTCCGGCGGCACGCCCTCCCGCAGCTGCCAGTAAGTGCCCACGGCGGGATGATCCACAGCGCTCAGCAGACGCTGGGCCGCCGCGTCGGTGTCGGTCAGCGTGTGTCCATGATACTCATAGGCGATGCGCAGGCCCGCCGACGCGGCCAAAGCCGCGATACGCAGCGAATCGTCGATCACGCGCGACCAAGTGCCCGCGTCCGCCTCGCCCGATCCCCGCGTCCCGGCCCAGACACGGACCACCGGCGCACCCAGCGCCGCCGCCGTCTCCAACACCGCCTCGAAGGGCACCGGCTCGCCGTCGCCGACGCGGTAGTAGGATCCATACGAGGGGATCCGCAGCCCGACATCCAGCGTCATCCGGCGCACAGCCCGCGCCGTCTCGACATCGCCGTGGGGCACGTGCACATCCCCACCCCACTCAATCGCCTCGAGCCCTGCCTCGCTCGCCAACGCCACGATCTGCTCGGGTGCCAGCGCGCGAAACGTGACCGAGACCAGTCCTGAAGTGATCATTCCCGTCACCCCCTACGCCAGCTTCTTGAGCTGGGCATCGATCTGCTCCTTGAGCCGCGCGATCTCGGCCCTCACTTGGGCCTCATCCGCGTCGAGCTTGCGAAGCTGCGCCTCGGTTGCCTCCAACTGCTCGACATACTGCGTGCGCAGATCGCCCTCCTTGCCCGTCTGGCCCAGCACCTGCATATTGCCCTGAATCTGCTGCTGGGTCTGACGGATGCGGTCCCGCTCTCCCTGTAGGTCGCTAACCCGCTTCTCCTGATCGGCGACCTGCTCCCACAGCTTGAGCAGCTGGGTGAGCTTCTCCAGGTCCCTGGGCTTGAGAAGTCCCCGCTTGAGGTAGTCCTGCAGCCCGCTGTAGGATTGGCGCTGGATCTCCTCGTGGCGCCAGGTCAGTCGGCGCTCCCGAACCTTGAGCGTGGCTTCGCCCTGAGGTGGGACCTCCACCTCGAAGCGGACCTCATTGTCGGTGTGCTCTCGCGGCTCGGGCGTGTCAAAGATCGTCATGCCCGCGAGGCGCGGATGCTCGACGAGGACGACCGTCGCCTTGCCCGTGCTGTTGGTCAACGTGTAGGTGCGCGAGCGCACCTCCCACTCCTCAAACCGCAGGTAGGCCCCCTGGATCTGCAGACCGCGCACCTCACGCGACGACCCGCTCTCCTCACGCACCTTCACGCCCAGCTCGACGGCATAGGGCACCACGATCTCCGCGCCCACGACGGTGAAGGGCAACAGCGCCTCGCCGACGTAGTCCCCGCCCTCGAGAACGGTGACGGGGCCGCGCTCCAGCGTCAGGTCGCTCTCGTTCTTCAAGCGCATCGTCGCCACGGGATGCACCGCCATCTTGCGCCCGTTGTAGATCAGGTCCTTCCGATAGGTCAGCGCCGACTGGACGATAGGCACCATCGCCGACTGACCGCGCCCGACCGTCACCGGCGTACCGATGTTGTACTGGAAGAGCTCGCCCAGCGCGGCACCCGTCGTCTGTACTTCGGCAGCCTGTTGCACCGCATCGATGTCGATCCGTGCGGAGCGCTGCCGCGCCACATCCATCCCTATGCCCATCGCTGCGCCCATCGCCATCGGCGAGGGCGCTCGCGCCTCGGGCATACGCGCCGCGAGGTCGGCTTCGGCAGCCTTGGGGTGCGCCGCACCGAAGGCCACCGGCGCGGCGGCGACCCGCGCCTCCTCCTCGACCACAGGACGCTCGGGCGTGAAGGGCGTGTAGAGGTCGTAGACGAAGGAGATCGGCATCCCCGCGACCAGCGAGAGCGCGATGCCCTCCAGGTCCTCCTCCAGGCGGTTGTCGAAGATCCCCCAGCCCTGCAGCAGCGCCCGGCCCCGACCCTTCACCCCGGCATCGGCCTCGGCGACCAGGCGATAGCTCACCCGCCACGTGGGCGCGGGCGCGATATAGCTCACCGAGAGATCGTGCTCTCCCGGCGTCAGCCGGACGGTGACGTTGCGGAAGGCCTCCTGGCTCAACGAGGTCTTCAGGAAGAAGCGCAGATCGCCCGCCCCGCGTTCGTCCAGGATCTCGACCCCCTGCACCCGTCCCAGGCTCACCGTGTGCACCCGCTCGTCGCCGTCCGCCAGGAGAGAGACCAGCGCGCCGGCGAGCGGCCGGCGCTCCGGGGCCTCATCAAGCCCCACCAGCGTGCCGGTGGTCGCCTCGCCCTGATCCAGCTGCAGGGTCACGCGACGACCGCGCAGCCCGACCAGCAGGTCCTGCAGACTGCGATCGTCGCCGAGCCGGATCGAGCAGCCCGCCAGTCGCTCCTCGCGGCTCTGGGGCGTCGCATAATCGATGCCCAGCACCTTCCCGCCACCCCAGTCAATAGCGGTGAGGCTCTTGAGGATATCGTTCATCTCCTCGACGCGAAACGAGAGCTCGACGCGCTCCGCCGATAGCTCGGCGCGGCGCTCGAAGAAGCCCACCCCGTGCTTGTACAGCGTCATCCGTGTGATCGGCAACTTGACCATCGTAACCTCCTATGATGAGTGACCATTGACAATTGATCCGGAACCTTTCGGTGAATCGTCACTCGTTACTCGTTACTCGTTGGCTAATAGAGTAATGGCTCACACTGATTGACAGGTA
>Ga0334895_1002974_pt1 | contig 13638 bp, 10 predicted proteins | sample GraSluR3_MG_7_FD_207229 | JGI IMG/M metagenome (GOLD analysis project Ga0334895, IMG submission 207229) | Sludge microbial communities from methane-producing bioreactor in Wageningen University, Netherlands - Granular Sludge_31_05-R3 | ecosystem: Engineered > Bioreactor > Anaerobic >... | reverse complement strand
GCGTGCCATCGGTGCGGGGTTGGGCCTTCTGGGCGCCCTGCTGTCGCGGCGCATCCTGGCCGACCATGCCTATCCCATCTCTTTTGGAATCTGCTTTCTGTTGTCATTCATGGCACAGGCGGCCTCCTGGTTCTGTCTCTCGCTCAATCGCGAGCCCTCGGTACCCACCCAACGCCAGGCGGTGGATCGGCGCGCCTATCTGCGAGGGTTGCCGGCGCTCTTGCGGAGCGATGGCAATCTGTGCCGCTATCTCGTGGCGCGCATGTTGGTCATCCTCGGCGGAATGGCAGGCGCCTTTTATATTATCTATGCCAGGCGGGCCTTTGGCGTGGGCGATGCGTTTGCCGGCGAGCTGACAATGGCCGCGCTGGCTGCCCAGGTGACGCTGGTGCCTCTGCTTGGCTGGGTATCAGGTCGCCGCGGACACAAGTGGCTGGCCGAGCTGGGGGCGCTGATCACTGCGGCGGGGCTGGTGGGGCTGCTGGCTGCGCCCAGCGCGCCGTGGCTGTACGCCGTGTTCGCCGTCATCAACACCGGCAACGCCGCGGTGGGGGTGGCCTCGTTTGCCATGACCATGGAGTTCTGCCCAGAGCAGGACGTACCCACCTACACGGCCATGATCAACACGATCATGGCGGCGCCCATCCTCTTGGCCCCGCTGGTGGGAGGCTGGCTGGTGGACGTGATCAGCCTTCGAACAACGTTCGCGGTCGCGCTGGTCTTTTGCTTTGTAGGTTGGGGTTTCATGCGGTGGGCGGTGCGTACCCCTCGCTATGGGGTGCACGAGGCAATGGCCTAGTCTCCCAGGCGGAGACACGTTCGCAGATGGCGCGCTAGCTCGGCAAAGTGCGGATCATACATCATCGCGCGCGCCCTGGGGCGCGGCAGAGCCGTCGCCACCTCCTCGAGAATGCGGCCTGGTCGCGGGCTCATCACGAGGACGCGGTCCGCCAGGTAGATGGCCTCCTGGATGTCGTGCGTGACCATGATGGCCGTTTGCCTCTCTTGGCCCCAAATCCGCAACAGCTCGTCGTTCATCCGCTCCCGTGTGAGCGCATCCAGCGAGCCGAACGGTTCGTCCAGAAGCAGGGTGTCAGGTGCGTGGATGAGGGCACGGGCCAGCGACACCCGCTGCTGCATCCCGCCCGAGAGCTCGCGCGGGAACGAATGGTAAAAGTCGGCGAGCCCCACCAGATCGAGCATCGCACGAGCACGCTCTTCTCGCTTCCTGGCTGGGATGCCGAGGATCTGTAGCGGTAGGGCGATGTTTTGGATGACCGTCCGCCACGGCATCAGCGTCGGCTGCTGGAACACCACGCCGATGCTGTTGGTGGGGTGGGTCAGCGGCTGGCCACGGTAGAGAACGCGGCCAGCCGTGGGCTCGACGAGGCCCCCGAGCAGCCGCAGCAAGGTGGACTTGCCGCAGCCGCTGGGGCCGATGATGCACACGAACTCGTGCGGCATGATGGCCATGTCGGCCTGCGCCAGCGCCTCCAGCGAGACATCTGGCGCGGTGTAGGTCATCTGCAGTTCCTGGGCGACCAGGATCGGCTCGGTTGCGCTCAAGGCAGCAGCTCGTTGGTATAGAGGGACGCTGGATCGAGCTCTCCCGAGATGTGGCCCAGCTCCCGCATGGCCTCCACCCCGCGTTCCCATGCCTCAGGCTCGTTGTGGCCCAGAGGCTCCCCCTGCCAGTAGAGCAGGCACTCTTCCAGCACGGCTCGCTGCGTGACGGCGGCTTCATCGTCCATCTCGGGGATGGCGGCACGGGTGAGGGCAAAGGCGGCATCAGGGTCATTCAGGGTGTCCTCCAGGCCGCGCAGGAACGCCCGCAGAACTGCCCGAACCAGCTCGGGATCGTCCGTGATGGTCTGGTCGTTGGTGATGATGCCGTTGGACGGCAGGTCGGTGTAGACGTCCAGGTGGAGACTGTTGACCGCATAGCCCATGGTGCGGAGCTGAACCGGCTCATTCATGGCATAGCAGATGGCGGCATCGATGCGCCCCTCGGTCAGGCTGGCCACCTGGGTGTAGCCCACCACCTGGAGATCGGCCTCGCCATGATCGATGCCCGCCTCTCGGGCAAAGACCTGCCAGCCGATATAGCTGGCGCCCTTGAGCACGGGGATGCCGACGCGTTTGCCTGCCAGGTCACTGGCCGAGCTGATTCCTGCCTCCTCGAGGGAGATCACACAGACGGGAAAGCGGCGGTACCAGTTGAGCACATAGCGCACGGGTAGGCCGTTGGCACGGGCCAGGATGACCTGGTCGCCGCTACCGATGGCGAATTGCAGGGTGCCTGCCCCGAGCTGCTCGAGCAGGTCCGTCTCCATGCCATAGTCCAGCGTGACCTCCAGGCCCTCGTCGCGGAAATAGCCTCGTTCCAGGGCCACATAGACGGGCGTGAACTGCACGTTGGGGATGTACCCCATCGCCAGGGTGACGGGGCGAAGCGCCTGCGCCTCGGGCGACGGCGTGGGGCTGGGCGAGCAGCCCATGGCGACGATGAGCACCAGCAAGAGTGCAACGATGGTGTAACGTGATCTCACAATACCTCCTCGTTTGAATCAGTGGTTCTCGGGCTGATACCAGGCCAGGAGCCATCGCTCCAGGTGGTCGACGATGCTGTACAGGGTTAGCGCGATGGTCATGAGGGTGAGCAGGGCCACAAACATCAGAGGCGTATCGAAAAGGCCGCGCGCCAGGTTCACCAGAAAGCCCAGGCCGCGATCGGCGGCGACGAACTCGCCCACGACGGCTCCGATGACCGACAGCGTGACGCCGATCTTGAGGCCGCCCAACAGGACGGGAAGGGCCGCTGGCACCTCCAGGTAGGCAAAGATCTGCCAGCGCGTGGAGCCCAAGGAGCGCATCAGCTCGACCAGGCCATGGTCGACGCTGCGGATGCCGATGATGGTGTTCATCAGCACGGGGAAAAAGAGGGTCAGGGCGCAGACCAGCACCTTGGAGAGGCTGCCCGTGCCAAACCAGATCACCAGCAGCGGCGCCAGAGCCACTACGGGGATGGCCTGGGAGGCGACCAGGTAGGGGGCCAGCAGGCGTTCCAGGCGCCGCGATTTGGCCAGGAGGTATCCCAGCACCGTGGCAGTGGAAAGGCCCAACGCCAGCCCGCCGAACACCTCACGCAGGGTGACCAGCGTGTGCCGGAGGAGGATCCCCTGACGCCAAGCCGCAACAAAGCGGGTGGCCACCGCGGTGGGCGAAGGCAAGAGAAAGGTGGGATAGTCGGCCCAGCGCACGACTAGGTCCCAGAGGAGCAGGATCGCCGCCACTCCCCCGAGAGTGATCAGGGCAGCGTGCTTTTGGGGGGCGCGCGGGCGCCTAGCCTTCCATGCGTTCGATCTGATCACAAAAAGCCCCGCTACTGCTAGACAGCAACGGGGCAGAGGCAACCAAACGGTTGGCCGTGCGCCTTCTTCCATCCGGACTTTACCGTCGGCTCCGGAATCACACCGGATCTGCCACTATGCGGCTCGCGGGCTTGCAGGAGGATCCTGCTTTACCGCCGATCGGGAATCGACTCGTAGAGTCTCACCCTGCCCCGAAGGCTGTCATCTATATCATTGCGCACATTATAGCGCTGGGGGCACGCCTGTCAAGGCGCAGGCGGCGGCAGCCCTGCGCTAGCGCGGGCTGCGAGTTGCCCCTGGGGCCGAACCGCGTAACATGGGCGCACGGGCTCAGCACGAGATGGGAGGTTCCATGAAGGCGGCGGTGTTCTATGGCGTGGGTGATCTGCGGGTCGAGAGCGATCGGCGTGAGCCCGCTCCTGGGCCAGGGGATGTGTTGCTGAAAGTGGCCGCCTGTGGCATCTGCGGCACCGATCGCCACATCATGCACGGCGAGTTCGACACGGTGCCTCCTGTGATCATCGGGCATGAGCTCTCTGGCGAGGTGGTGGCTGTGGGAGCGGGCGTGACGTCGCTGGCGGTGGGCGATCGGGTGGCCATCGACCCCAACATGCCCTGCGGCATGTGCCGGCCCTGCCGTCGCGGCAAGGTGCACCTCTGCCAGAATCTGAGCGCCTTGGGCGTGGATAGGGACGGCGGCTTTGCCGAGCTGATGGTGGCGCCCGAGCAGCAGTGCTACCGCTTGCCCGAGGGCGTCTCTCTGGAAGAGGGCGCCATGGCGGAGCCCGTGGCCTGTTGCCTGCGGGGGATCGATCAGGCTGGCATCGTGCCGGGCGACCGTGTGGCGGTCATCGGCGGCGGCGCCATCGGGCAGATTCTGGCCCAGTTGGCGCGGGCCGCGGGGGCCTCGTGGCTGGTGCTGAGCGACCCCGTGGCGGAGCGTCGTGAGATGGCGCTGGGCTTGGGCGCCGACGCGGTGGTGGATCCGACCCAAGAGGATCCCTTGGCGCGGCACGGTGTTCTGGAGGGTGGCGCCGATATTGTGCTGGAGGCGGTCGGCTCGGCGCGAACCACTCGACAGGCTGTGGCCTGGGCGGCTGAAGGGGGCACGGTGATCTGGTTCGGCGTCACCCCGCCCGGCGATATGGTCGAGGTGGAGCCGAACTTGGTTTTTCGCAAAGAGTTGACCATCCGCGGGGCGCGGATCAACCCGTTCACCCACGCGCGCGCGCTGGACGCCATGGCGGCAGGCCAGATATCGGTGGCGCCGTTGCTGTCGCGGCGCATCGCGCTGGAGGAGCTGCCGCGGACGCTGGAGGAACCGGTGGGGGCCTCTATCAAGACCCTGGTGATCCCATAGGGTCGAAGGCTGGGCTGGGACGAGGCGCGCGGCGGTCATCATGTCTCCGTGCTGCCCGAGTAGAAGGGATGCTGGATGCGCCTCTATGAGATCGACACCACGCAACGGCGCGATGTAGCTCGGTTTGTGCGGCTTCCCTTTGGCCTCTATGCCAACAACCCGCAGTGGGTTCCGCCCCTGCTCTCGGAGGCGTCCAAGCCGCTGCAGCGTGACAAGCATCCTTTCTACCTTCATTCGGATGCCGCCTTTTTCGTGGCAGCCAGCGGTGGCGAGACGTTGGGGCGCATCGCCGTGCTGGAGCATCGGCGGTACAACCGGATCCGCGGCAAGCGCGAGGCCTTTTTCTACCTGTTCGATGCCATTGACGATGGCCAGGTCTCGGCCATGCTGTTCGATGCGGCCTTTGATTGGGCGCGCAAGCGAGGGCTGGTGGGCATCATCGGCCCCAAGGGGTTCCTGCAGGCGGATTCGCAGGGCCTGTTGGTGGAGGGATTCGAGCATCGGCCCGCCGTCAATATCGCTTACAACCATGCCTACTATGACGGGCTAGTCAAGGCTGCTGGCTTGATCAAGGAGACAGACTACCACTCGGGGCTGATCACACGCCAGGAGGGCCTGCCGCAGCGGTTCTGGGACGTGGCGGCCAAGGTGGCCGAGCGCCGTGGGTTCACCATCAAGACGTTCCGCGACAAGGACGAGATGCGGGCTTGGATTCCCCATATCGGGCGCATCTATAACACGGCCTTTATGGAGCACTGGGAGTTCTGCCCCGTCACCGAGCAGGAGCTAGCGGTGATCGGCGAGCGGATGTTGGCCATCGCCCGTCCCGAGCTGATCAAGCTGGTGATGTGTGGCGACGAGGTGGCAGGTTTTGTCTTTGCCTTTCCCGATATCAGCGAGGGCCTGCAAAAGGCCCGCGGAAGGCTTTGGCCGCTGGGCTGGTGGCATATCCTGCGGGCCTTTCGCACGACCAAGCGCGTGAATTTCAACGGGGTGGGGCTGTTGCCGGCCTATCAGGGGTTAGGCGCCAACGCCGTCATGTATGCCGAGCTAACGCGCACGCTCCTGGAGGGCGACTATACCACGGGCGAGGCGGTTCAGGTGGAGGAACGCAACGTCAAGAGCTTGGGCGATATGAAAGCGCTGGGCATACGTTGGCACAAGGTGCATCGCACCTATCGCGGGGCGCTCTAGAGCGCGCTGGGGGAGGATATGGTGGGGGCGGCTGCAACGCAACGCGGATCGGGAATCGCGGGCTCTCGCAAGCGGCTTTCTGGCTGGGTCAAGCTGATCTATGGCAGCGGCGACTTGGGTATGGCCACCTATGGCACGTTGCGGCAGTTTTTCTACGCGATCTTTCTTACCGACGTGGTGGGGCTGGATCCACGGTTGGCCTCCTTTGCGGCTGTCATCGGCGTGATCTGGGATGCCATCAACGATCCGCTGGTGGGCAGGCTGAGCGACCGCACCCGCACGCGGTGGGGGCGTCGGAGGCCGTTCATCGCCGCGTTCGCCATCCCCTATGCGCTGGGGTTCGTTCTACTCTGGTGGGCGCCGCCGTGGGATAGCCAGATCCTGCGCATGATCGGGGTGACACTGGCCTTTATGCTGAGCGACACGTTGCAGACCCTGGTCGTCGTGCCGTTCATGACGCTGACCGCCGAGATGACCGATGACTATGACGAGCGTACCGAGCTGACGGGCTATCGCATGGCGTTCAACCTGCTGGCCTCGCTGGCCACAGCCGTGGCGGCGCCGATGATCGTGAACGGGGTGGTCCAAGGAGGGGGCACGCCCCAACAGGGATACGTCCTGGTGGCCTTTATCTTTGGCAGCGCCTCGATGCTGCCGTTCCTCCTGATCGCCGCGTTGGTGCGCGAGGCGCCCTCGCCGGCGGCGGCTGAAGAGCAGCTTCCCATGGGACAGGCGTTGGGCGCCGTCTGGGCCAACATCCCCTTCCGGTTCGCCACCGGTCTGTATGTGCTGAACTGGATCGCGGTCGATCTGGTGGCGCTGATGATCCCCTATTTCCTGCTCTACTGGGTGGGCCAGGGCGACCTGCTGGTCACCCTGGCGGTTTTCGGCGAGGAGACGGCTATCCAGTCGGTGGTGTTGGGGCTGATGCTGGCTACGGCGATGGTTTCTGTGCCGTTGTGGACCTGGCTCTCGGGGCGGGTCGGCAAGCGGCGGGCCTATCTGGTGGGTATGGCTTTGTGGGCCGCCATCCAGGCTGCCATCCTGCTGGTGCGTCCAGGGCAGATGAACCTGTTGATCGCTCTGGCCGTACTGTCGGGGCTGAGTGTGTCCACCGCCCATGTGCTGCCCGAGGCCATCTTTCCCGACGTGATCGATTGGGATGAGCTGCGAACCCACAAGCGGCAGGAGGGCGCCTTTTACGGGGCCAAGAACTTTTTGCGCAAGCTGACGGGCGCCGTGGCGATCTTTATGGGGTTGCAGGTGCTGGGTTGGTTCGGTTATCAGTCGCCGCCGGCGGGGGCCGCGGTGTTCAGGCAGTCCGCCTCGGCCTTGACGGCCATCCGGGTGATGGCGGGCCCCGGCGGCCTGGTGCTGGTGCTGGCGGCCATGGCCATTGCCTGGTACTATCCGCTTACCCGGGAAAAGCATCGTCGGGTGGTGCGGGCGCTGGATCGCCGGCGAAAGCGCCGTGAGAGACGAGCCGAAGGGCCTCGTTTGGGCGTTCCGCGGCGGAGAGATGTCAACGATGATAGGCAAAAGGAGATACCATGACCAACGTACCGATCGCTCTGCAACTCTACACTGTGCGAGATCAGGCCGCGCTCGACTTTGCTGGCACCGTCCGCAAGGTGGCCGAGTTGGGCTATGTGGGCGTCGAGCTCGCCGGTGACGGCGGCCTCTCCGCGGGGGAGATGGCGGCGCTCTTGGAGGAAACAGGCCTGAAGCTGGCTGGTAGCCATGTCCCGCTGGAGCGTATGACGACCAGCCTGGATGAGGTAATCGCCTACAACCAGGCGATTGGGGCGACCTATGTCGGCGTTCCGTTCCTGGGGCAGGAGCATCGCAGTGAGGCCGGGTATCGGGCCGCCGCTGAGGCGATGAACCGTGCGGGAGCGGCCCTCGGCGACGCCGGCATGGCGCTCTACTATCACAACCATGCTTTCGAGTTCGAGCCGCTGGGTGGCACCACCGGCATGGAGATTCTCCTCGCCGAGACCGACCCCGAGCTGGTGGGGTTCGAGTGCGATGTCTATTGGGTCCAGTACGGGGGGCAGGATCCGGCGGCGTTCATCCAGGCCCACGCGGGGCGCTTCCCGCTGATACATCTGAAGGATATGGTGGGCGAGGGCGAGGGGCGCACCTTTGCCGAGGTGGGCGAGGGCAAGATCGACTTTGCGGCGATCTTTGCTGCCGCCGAGGCGCAAGGGGCGGCCTGGTACATTGTGGAGCAGGACGTCTGCCAGCGCCCGAGTCTGGAGAGCGCCAAGATCAGCCTGGAGAACCTCAAGGGCTGGGGCAAGGCCTAACGTCGGACTGGGCTGAAAGGAGCACGCTCGTGAGTGGATACCCGACCATTTCGCCGGCACGATGTCTGGAGCTGCTGGAGCCGCCTCAGGGTCCCGTCGATGCGGTGCTGGATACCGATACCTACAACGAGATCGACGATCAGTTCGCGCTGGTCTATGCGCTGCTCTCTCCCGAAAAGATCCGCCTGGAGGCGGTCTATGCCGCACCGTTCTATAACGAACGGTCGAGCGGGCCTGCCGACGGGATGGAGCGCAGCTATGAAGAGATCCTGCGAGTGATGACGCACCTCGGGTTCGACCCGTCGGGCATGGTGTACCGAGGGTCGACCAGCTACCTACCCGCCAAGGGGACGCCCTGTGAGAGCGCCGCCGCGAGCGACCTGATCGCCCGGGCGCGGGCCCCACGCAGCGGTCCGCTGTATGTGATGACCATCGGCGCCATCACCAACGTGGCGTCGGCGCTGCTGATGGCGCCCGATATCGCGGACAAGATCGTGATCGTCTGGCTGGGCGGCCAGCCCGAGTACTGGGACACGGCCCGCGAGTTCAACCTAGCTCAGGACGTGCCCGCCGCCCAGGTGGTCTTTGATTGCGGCGTGCCGCTGGTGCACATCCCGTGTAGCAACGTGGCCGAGATGCTGCGTACCACCTTGCCCGAGATGCAGGCGCATGTACGCGGCCAGGGCGCCATCGGCGACTATCTCTACCAGATCTATGAGGATTTCAGCTTGGATCACTTTGGCCGATCCAAAGTGATCTGGGATATCTCGGCGCCGGCCTGGCTGCTATCGGGGCAGTGGGTCAGCACCGTGCTGATGCCGTCGCTGGTGCTGACGGACGAGGTCACCTGGGGGCCGGTGGATGCCGCGCGGCATCCGATCCGCGTCGCCCGTCACATCGACCGTGACGCGGTTTTCATGGACCTCTTTGTCAAGCTGGCGCAGCACGCCCAAGGCTAGGCGCCGAACACGCGGACGTCGTTGACGTCCACGCGACCCTCATGGCAGAGCAAAGCGACGGCGCCCGACCGCAGGGCGCTGTCGCTGGCATTGATCAGCTCGACGCCGTTCACCTTGCCCACGATCCGCTCTCCCGCCACCGTCAGGCTGAGGTGATGGGGCTGGTAGAGCTCCCAGGCCAAGGGCCGGGCGGCCAGCACCTGGGTGCCATCCAGGCGGCGCACGATGGCCAGGCGCCCGTCACGGCTCAACACCAGGGCATAGTAGCGCTCCAGCCCCTGGATGCGGGCGGCCAACCCGAACGACTCGGCCAGGTGCGGAACGACCGTGGCCTCGACCGTCAGATCCTCCCATTGGCGCGTGCCCTGGATCAGTAAGCCGGTGCCTCGGTTCTGGATGAGGCGCATGTGCGAGCCGCGACCAAAATGGACGTCGTCGCAGGCCTGAACCCACGCCTGCGTCCAGAGGCTCCCGCTGTGGGCTGGCGGCACCAGGGCGACGTTGGGCGCACCCGACCAGGTGAGCCAATCCAGGTAGGCAGCGCCATCGCAACGGTGCTCGGCCGTCAGCTCGATGCCCACCCAGAGGATCGGCTCGCCTTCAGGAGTGGCCACGCGCCACTGGAGCATGGCATCATCGCCCGGTCGCAACGCATGGGATGGTCCATAGACGCGGCGCGGCGCATCGTTATCGCCCGAGGTCACCACCATGAGGCGGGCCGCCATGGGGTGCGGGTTGGTAGCATCGGCCTCGATGCGGGCCGAGAGCGTTTGGCCAGGGTAGAGGCTCGGGGAGGCGACCATGCCGTAACCTCCCGAGGGGCGCAGCGCGGGATAGGTTTCGCGCAGGATGCGGGCGGGCAACGCCTCGGTCAGCGCCGTGAAGCCGATGGCCAGCGAGCGTGCCCCCTCCGCGCTATGGCCCAGGGTGTTGCGCAGGGCGCAACTGGCGAGGCTATCGGGGGCATCGTCGACCAGCCAACCCTGGACGGCGCCCGGTGCCTCAAAGTGGTAGCGGGCGCCCGCTTTGGGCGTGGAGAGTTTGATGCCGTCGAGGGCCGCGCCGACGCGGGCCACCGCCAGCGCCTCGGACAGGGCATCGGTCACGGTGCGGCCACCATCGGCGGTAGGGAGGTAGAGGCGATCGGCCACGGGCCCGCGCCAATCCGGGCCCGTCTCCAGCCCCGCCAGACCGCCGCGGATGCCCATCAGGCATCCCAGGTTGCCCGAGTTGCAGTCGGTATCCCAGCCCGCCGTGTTGACGATGCTCAACCCCCGCGAAAAGTCGCCGCCGCTGTGGAGCAAGGCCATGATGATCACGGCGTGGTTGGGGACGACGTGGCAGCCGCCGCCGTAGCGGTCGTACCCGTAGCGACCTTGGATTCGGGCAAAGGTTTCGCGCCAATCGTCATGCTTGGCATGCCAAGCGCGCACATCGGCGATGAGCCTGGCGATGAGGCATTCCTCGGGGATCACGCTCAGCCCCACGTCGAGCAGGGCGTCGATGTCTGTTTCCACAAAGGCCTGCGCCTCCATGGCGGCTATCACCTGGGCGGCATACACGGCCTCGCCGTCGTGGCTGACGCGGGCAGCCCGTCGGGCCAAGTCGGCTGCCAACTGGGGCTGCCCTGGCGCGATCATGCCCCACCCGTCGATGAATATCTGTGCGCCGATTTGTTCCGCTACCACCTGCCCGTTGAGGGCTATCGAGCCGCTTTGGGGGGCGGGCACGCCGGCCTCGAGCCTGAGGTAGGCGGTATGCTCGGTCGATTGGCCCATGCCACCCCACCAGAGAACCGTCTTGGGCTCGATCAAATAGTTCAGCCAGGTCTGACCGATCTGGGCCGAGGAGATGTCGGCTCGCGGGCCGTAATCGGACATGGCTCGCAGAAACGTGAACGTGCCCGAGATGTCGTCGTCAACGGCGATCAACGGGTGTCCGAGCTGCTGGTGGACATAGTAGCGGATGGTGCCTAGCTGCTCGGTGATCCGCTCATAGGTCCAGCCCTCAAAGGGCTTGCCTAGATAGACGCCGATGATCTTGCCGAGAACGCCCGCATAGACGCGCTCCACATAGTCGTTGGGGATGGGCATGTAGCTCTCCTCCGTGCCCTGTGGAAAAGTTATCCACAGCCTCGCTTGATAGTGCGCCCGCGGGGACGCTGTCATGCGTCTCACTCTACTCGCATCAACGCTCGATCGCAAGGCCGCGATGCCAGGGCGCCTTGTCGACTGGATCGGATCGATTCTTATCTGTTAATTTATGGTGTAGTATGATATAGTGCCTATAACCGTCTAGTTCTTGCTGGATGTGGCACGGGCTTGGGGGTGGAGGGTGACTCCGGGCCTAGCGCAGCCCGCCGGGATCAGTGCCTGGGTCAAGCCTGTTCACGGCGCCAGAGTTATCCACAGGGCTGTGGATGGTCGGTGGACCGTTCGGTTTGGCAGGTGGGGCGGTGTCACCTACAATGTGCCTCGTGCGAACTGAGAGGGAGGAACAACCTGATGGATGAACAGACCAGCGAGAGCTCTGGCAGCCCGCGACGAAGCGTCGCGGTGCCGGTGTACGTCTTGGTGATCGTGGCCTTGATCGTGGTGGCGCAACTGGTGGCGCTGCTCTGGCCCCGTGAGCCCGCCCGAGTAGCCGAGGCGGTTCCTACCGCCGACGTGTTCGGGCGGCCCACGCGGACGCCTACGGCGACCAACACACCGCCTCCGCCAACGGAGACTCCGGTGCCTACGGCCACCAGCACGGCGACGCCGCCGCCGCCCACGGCCACGCCTGAGCCGCCAACGGAGACGCCGATCCCGGCCACAGAGACGCCCGAGCCCACCAATACACCCATTCCGGCCACGGCCGCGCCGACGCGCGTTCCCGCTACGGCGGTGCCGCCCACGGCCACGCCGGTGGCGGTCTCGTTCGTCGATCGGGTTGATCTCGACAATGGTGACTGGGGCGCGGGCTGGGCGGTGGTGAACTATGATCCCGGTGAAGAGGGCGCGCCCGAGCCGCCGACGGTGATCGGCGATGACGGGAACCGCTACAAGATGGAGGTCGGCTACCTGTCGTCACCCGATGCCTTGGCAGAGATCAACCGCTTCTGGGGGTATGGCGGACGCGGTGGCGCCAGCTGGAACCTGATCCTCTTGGTGCGCCGGAGTGTTGGCTGGATCTCTTGCACCGACGAGGCCAACATCTGCTACGAGAGCCAGACGAACGCTGGACAGGCCGTGCTCACGGTGCAGCTCCATTTCAAGGAGCGGGTGATGAAGTCGATGCTGCGCAGCTACCTCTCAGGTGGACTGATGGGCGTCGCCAGCAACGAGTACTACTGGGAGCTTCAGAACGCGGTCTACCAGCCGATCTGCGGTGCGGTTCCCAACAAAGCTACCATCGCCGTTCGGTTCCAGCGCTTCTAGACGACCACACCTGGCAGCCAAGAGCCCTGACCACCTAGATGGTCAGGGCTCTTTACGTTGTCTCGTGCCGAGCGCTCTCAGGCAGTGAGGTGCTGGCTCTGCTTGCGGAAATGGTACCCATAGATGGCCAGGGTCACGGCGTCGGCGAACAGGCGTGGTTTGCGCGCCAGGGTCCAGGCCAGGAGTTTCCAGTACTCCCACCGCTCCTCGCCCAAGATGCCCAGGATGAGGATGGATCGGAAAAAGGCCCGGATCTGGGTCCAGTCTAGCTTGTGCTGGACGATGTGCGGTTTCTCATACTCTCGCAAAAAGGTGCGCACCCGCTCATAGTAGACCTTGGGCGAGTAGAGGTGCTGGACCAGGTTACGATAGCCTTGGCGCAGTAGCTCGATATCCATCTTGGGCAGGAAATTGGTGGAGGCGTCGGTGTTGTTGCCCGAGCCTGCGGATACCAGGCGCCCCTCGCTTTTCATGCGAGCGTGCAACTTGGTGCCTGGCAGCGCCTGAAGCAGCCCCACCATGGCCGTGACAATGCCCGACTGCTGGATGAACTCGATCTGCCGCTGAAAGATGGTGGGTGTATCGCTATCGAACCCGACGATGAAGCCCCCCTGAACCTGGAGGCCCGCTCGCTGTAGCGTCTTGACACTATCCACTAGGTCACGGCCCTGGTTCTGGTACTTGTTGCATTCGATGAGAGCGTCCTCGTCGGGCGTCTCGATGCCCACAAAGACGGTATCGAACCCAGCCTGGACCATCAGCTCCATGAGTTCATCGTCGTCGGCCAGGTTGATGGAGACCTCGGTGTGGAACCTGAACCCCTGCTTGTCGGCTCGCCACTGGGCGAGGGCCGGTAGCACCTCGGATTTGAGTTTGCGCTTGTTTCCGATAAAGTTGTCGTCGACGAAAAAGACGCCACCGCGCCAGCCTTCTGCATACAGCGCATCCAGCTCGGCGACGATCTGCTCGGCGGACTTGGTTCGGGGTCTGTGTCCAAATAGCGCGGTGATGTCGCAGAACTCGCAG
>Ga0334895_1002972_pt1 | contig 13641 bp, 15 predicted proteins | sample GraSluR3_MG_7_FD_207229 | JGI IMG/M metagenome (GOLD analysis project Ga0334895, IMG submission 207229) | Sludge microbial communities from methane-producing bioreactor in Wageningen University, Netherlands - Granular Sludge_31_05-R3 | ecosystem: Engineered > Bioreactor > Anaerobic >... | reverse complement strand
CTGCGTCCGCCCAACCGAAGGCCTGTTTTTCGTTGACATAAACTTTAAGGATATATTTTTTCCCAGCATTTTCAACCTTGTAATTGGCATTGTTGTAGCCTTCAATTTTTTTTAATTCAGTATTTTTAAGGTTCCAGCTATCATTCAGTATTTGTTCCATTCCTGTATATTTTTCCGTTTCAAAATTATAAATGTTTTAGTTCTACTTTGACACTTTACACTATCATCGAAAAATCTATTCGTTTTATCCTAAACCCCAAGGGGAACCAAATAGATTTTTCTTATTTCTCCCCTTGGGGCCGGGGTAAAAAATAAGAAAAATCGGCTTCTCATATAATCTGTCAAAGTAGAATTAGTCACAACCAATTATAAAAGGTGTTGGAAAATTGTGTATTTTATTCTGTTTTTAAGCATTTTTATTGATGATTATTGTCAGTTGATTAGTTATTTATATTGACTATATTTGAACGATAGTTAAAATCAATTGTGAAATAAAAAAGAGAAATTATGAGTACATATTCAGAACAGGCAAAAAATGTGTTTGATTTTATTGGAACACTTTCAAAAGAAAATCCGGAAATAGCCAAAGGTTTTGGCACCATGCATCATGCCACGGCAGAAGACAAGGCTTTAACGGCAAAACAAAAAGAATTGATTGCGCTTGGCATTGCTATTACCATTCGTTGTGAAGGTTGCATTGCCTGCCACGTAAAAGCAGCTCTCGAAACCGGGGCAACCCAGGAAGAAATAGTCGAAACCATTGGAGTTGCAATAGTTATGGGTGGCGGACCGTCAGTTGTTTATGGCGACAAAGCTTACAAGGCAATGAAAGAGATGATGTAAAAGAATTCATTTTCAGAATAAAAACCGGTTGAAGTATCAGCCGGTTTTTTTTGGCTCAAATCCAGCCCCTTAGTTTGTAGTATGCCAGGGCCAGCATTTCACGGGCAAATGTAATTTCATATTTCAAATGGTTCCAAACCTGGTAGCGTACCTGAATGCTTTTTCCCACATCGGGTGCAATGGTTTTTCTGCCTCCCAGCTCGTCGTCGTTAAATGTGAGGTCGGCTTCGGTGGCGTTTTCGAAGGCAGGCAGGGCGTTCACTTTTTCAAAACCGGCTTTTTGGAAGCAAAGTACCGCACGACGGGTGTGGTCGGGTGAAGTAATCAGCAAAACGGATGTTGAATTGTCGATCATTTTTTCGCAATTCAGCGCCTGCGAGCGGGTGTTGGTCCCTTCGTTTTCAAAAAGAATCAAAAAGGGATCGATACCCCGCAAAATCAATTCTTTTTTCATGAGTTGCGGGGTGCTCAGGCTATCGCTGATATCGCCGGGCATGGCAATTACGATGTTTGCGTTCGGAAAACTACGGGCTGCTTTCCCGGCAAACCAGCCGCGCATCAGATTGCTTTCGCTGGGCATTCCGCTGCCGCCCATCAAAATAATCGTTTCGGGTTCCCACTTCAGTCCGGCTTTGCTGGTACCCAGCCAGTGAATTCCCCAAAAGGGCAGGGTAGTAAAGGCCAGAACCAACATTGCCAGACAGAAGATGCCCCACAACACGAAAAAAATTCGCAGTATCCTCAAAAAATAAATACTTTTGATTTTTGTTTTAACCATAGGAAACAGAATAAAGCATAAAAATACGTTTAATCTTTCAACAATCATAGTTTTGAAAAACGAAGTTAAGAATGAAATAATCGAGCTGTTTGAGCACCATTTCCAGGAAAAGGTGGAATCGCTTACCATGTTGCCGCCATCGGGTTCGTACCGCGAATATTGCCGGCTCAAAAACAGCAGCCGTTCGGTAATTGGAGCGTTTAATACCGATGTAAAGGAAAATACGGCATTTCTGTCGTTTACCAATCATTTCAGAAAGAAAAGCCTGCCGGTTCCCGAAATTTTTGCCGTCAGTTTCGATCTGAAAAAATACCTGCTGGAAGATTTGGGCAATGTTACATTATTCGATTTTCTTTCCGAAATACGTGAATCGGAAGGTTTTTCTGAAACCATAGTGGCCGAATACCGGAAAGTACTGAAGGTGCTTCCCAAAATTCAGATTGCAGCAGGCAAGGATATGGATTATTCTGTATGCTATCCGCGCGAAGCGTTCGACAAGCAGAGTATGATGTGGGACCTGAACTACTTTAAGTATTATTTTTTGAAACTGGCCAAAATTCCGTTCGACGAGCAGGCGCTGGAAGACGATTTTCAGGCTTTCAGCGATTATTTGCTGTCAGCGCCATCCGACTTTTTTCTGTATCGCGATTTTCAGTCGCGCAACGTGATGCTGAAAGATGGCAAAGTTTATTTTATCGACTACCAGGGAGGACGGCGCGGCGCCCTGCAATACGACCTGGCTTCGCTGCTTTACGACGGAAAAGCCGACATTCCGCAGGAGGTGCGTACACATCTTTTTCAGGTTTACCTTTCGGAACTGAAAAATTACATTGGGGTGAATGAAAAAGAATTCACTTCTTATTTCAATGGATTTGTGCTCATTCGCATTATGCAGGCAATGGGAGCTTACGGTTTCCGGGGGTTTTACGAGAAAAAGGAACATTTTCTGAAAAGTATTCCGTATGCCATTCATAACCTGCAAAACCTGCTGCCGGAGCTTAATTTGCCGGTGGAACTACCCGAACTGATGAATGTGCTGCATTTGCTCACCCAATCGGAGATGCTTAAGGAAATTGGCCAGGTACAAAGCAATTTAACGGTCAGAATCACCAGTTTTTCCTACAAAAAGGGTATCCCTTCCGACCCGTCGGGAAACGGCGGCGGTTTTGTATTCGACTGCCGGGCGCTTAACAATCCGGGCAGGTACGCCGAATTTAAAAGCCTCACCGGCAGAGATTTGAAAGTGCAACAGTTCATCGATCAAAATTCGGAAATGAAATTGTTTCTGAAACCGGTAAAAGCATTGGTTGAACAATCGGTGAAAAATTACCTGGAACGCGGATTTTCACACCTTTCAGTTAACTTTGGTTGCACCGGCGGACAGCACCGTTCGGTTTACGCTGCCGAGAAACTGGCGACCTGGCTGCGGAACAATTTCCCGGTCAATGTTGTTCTTGTTCACCGTGAGCAACAATATTAGAAGACAGAATGACGAAAACGGCATGCAAGAAGAAAGAATTTAAAGACAAGGCAAATCCGAAATACGAATGTAAACGCTGCGGGGCAAGGGTGAAAAAAAAGGAAAAAGTGTGCAAACCAAAAAAAATGAAATCCTGAACTCATTTTCCTGATTCCCGTTCACCGGTTTTTCGTTTACAAAAACTATTTTCGCGGAAATTTTTTAATCACAAATTTAAAGTCATGGGAAGAGCATTTGAATACCGCAGGGCGGCCAAAGAGAAGCGTTGGGATAAAATGTCGCGCACATTTCCGAAACTGGCAAAAAAGATAACCATTGCAGCCAAAGTTAGTGGCCCCGACCCCGATTTGAATGCCGCATTACGCACGGCTATTTTGAATGCCAAGGCACAGAACATGCCAAAAGCCAACATCGACGCGGCCATCAAGCGGGCCAGCGGGAAAGATGCCGCCGACTTTACAGAGGTGAATTACGAGGGAAAAGGACCGCACGGCGTTTTGATTTTTATCGAATGTGCAACCGACAATACCACCCGAACCGTTGCTAACGTGAAAAGCTATTTTAACAAGGTTGGCGGAGGTTTGGTCCCCACCGGTTCGCTGGAGTTTATGTTCTCGCGAAAAGCTGTTTTCGAGTTTGAAAAAAAGGAAGGAATGGATTTGGAAGAGCTCGAGCTGGAACTCATCGATGCCGGACTGGAAGTGATTGAAGAAAATGACGGGGTGGTTTATGCCTATGCCGATTATACCAGCTTTGGCGATTTGAATCATGCACTTGAAAATCTGAAAATAGATGTGCAGAAAGCTGTATTGAAACGTTTTCCCAACGACCCGGTTGAGTTTACGGAGGAACAGCTGGAGGATATTGAAAAAATGCTTGACAAGCTTGATGAAGACGACGATGTGCAGGCGGTTTACACCAATATTGCTTAGGGAAATACTCAAATAGCAATTTTCAAAAACAAATCAATTTAAGGTTAATGAGAATGTGGAAGGAACCGTTCTTCGACACACATGCCAATGCTTCAGCTTGCAAAAGAGCTGTTTTTCTTAACCCTCAATTAAAAGAAACAAACCTCTGATATTTCAATAAAAGTTGATATTTTTACATCAAATGCTAATTGAGATGAATAAAAAGGCAATTAATAGGTTGAAAGTAGTTTTAGCAGAAAAAGGCAGGACAAATAAATGGCTTGCTGAAACGCTAAGAAAAAATGAGACAACAATTTCTCGTTGGTGTACCAATGAAGTACAACCTTCAATGGAAATATTTATCAATATAGCAAAACTGCTGAACGTAGATGTAAAAGAACTTATAAATTCGACTAAATAATAAACAGGTATGCAAAACCTAATACAAAAAATACAATTTGATGAAATACCTGTAAATCCTGACTGGTGCTTTAAAAATGTCCGTTCGGTAGAGCAATGGACTCATGGATACCATAGATATCCAGCTAAATTTTTACCTAATCTGGTGAAGAAATTAATTGAAGAATATACCTGCGAAGATGATTTAGTGGCGGATTTGTTTGCCGGATGCGGGACAACCCTCGTTGAAGCAAAGGTTCATGGACGAAAATCAATAGGCGTAGACATAAACCCTGTTGCAGAACTCATTACTAAGGCAAAAACTAATCCCATTAACCCTAAAAAAATTGAAAAGAGATTTAATCGCATTCTAAAAAGTTTTGAGAATTTCGATGAACAACTATATTCAAACATAGCTGTTCATGAGCGTATTGATTATTGGTTCACCAAAGAGCACAAAGCAAAAATTGCTTTTTTATATGACAAGATTCTTTCAACAAAAAACCGTTCAATTAAAGATTTCTTTCTCGTCTCGTTATCCCATATTTTAAAAAATTGTTCACGTTGGCTTCAATCTAGTACTAAGCCACAGGTTGACCCTCATAAGAATCCAACAGACCCATTTGCGGCGTTTGAGTTTCACACAAAACAAATGATGAAAAAAAACGCTGAGTTTTATGAACAATTGAATAAGGATAGCTATTTAAAAACAAAATGTGAAATCAGGCTTGAAGATGCCAGAAAAACCTCTATTCGCACCAATTCTGTCGGAGCGGTTATCACCTCACCACCTTATGTCACTTCATACGAATATGCCGACATTCATCAATTGACAGGATATTGGTTCGAATACATCACTGACCTTACTGAATTCAGGAAAAATTTTATAGGTACGTTTTATTCACTGAATCAGGATTTGGAGTGTAGTTCTAAGCTTGCAAAAGAAATTATTAATAAACTGCTGGTAAAAGATAAAAGAACAGCCAAAGAAGTAGCCAATTATTTTAAAGACATGCAGGCTGTGGCTAAAGAAATGCAGAGGATATTGAAAAAGGGCGGGCATGTTTGTCTGGTTATTGGCAATACAACCTTCAAAAATGTCAAGATAAAATCTGCAGAAGTTTTCGCCGATATTTTAGCAAACCTAGGTTTTGAAAGGGTAGAAACAATTAAAAGGAGTATTCCATACAAACTGATTCCCACAATCAGAGACAAAAAAACAGGAAAATTTTCTAAAATGGAAAACAAAGACAGCAAATTAGTTTATCCCGAAGAGTACATTCTAATTGCTAAAAAAGCATGATATGGCTATAATCAATAAAAATAGTCAACCGTTTAAGCCCTATGCTAGGCTGATGAACATTATAGGTGACCAGTTAATTACTGACAAGAAAGTTGCTGTAATTGAGGTGGTAAAAAATAGCTATGATGCTGATGCCGAAAATGTTCAAGTTCGATTTCTTAATATGGATAATTATGGAAAAAACTATCTCACGGAAAAGGAGCAGCCATATATTGAAATCGAAGACGATGGGGACGGGATGACTTTACGAACAATAACAGACGTCTGGTTAAGACCTGCAACACCAAGTAAATTGGATAAAAAGAAACATAAGCAGAACAAAACCAGGAAAGGAAGAATTATTCAAGGAGAAAAAGGAATTGGAAGGTTTGCCATTCATAAACTGGGTGAGAAAATAGAACTATTCACTAAAGCGTCTGGGAATAATGAAATAAAACTTGAAATGGATTTTACTGAGTTTAATCCTGAAAAGGCGGATTTATTTAACCAACCACCCTCCGATTATAAATTGTTGGAAGATGTTCATAATAATTGGTTTGTAAATACGCCTCCTGAAGAAATAAAAAAGGAAAATGGAACATTAATCAGGATATACAATCTAAGAGAAAACTGGAAAAAAAATGATTTTAGAGAACTTTACAAATCCATTCAACGATTAATCCCACCAACCGATGAAAATGCAGAAAGTTTAGGAGTACATTTCAAACAGGATTTCAATATTGAAATGTTTAAGAATGGTGAAATATACAGTTCTGAAGAAGTTACCACTTTTAAAGATGTAATTGAAAGAGCACAATACACTATGATTGGAACCGTGTCAAAAGATGGTATTCTGGATTTTAACTACAAGTCGGTATCTCCTGTCAGAAATTTGAAAAAAGAAATCAATTTGTTAAGCAAAGAGCAGCTGGCAATAAACAACTATTCGTCATATGCCATTGAACGAGGATTTAATTATGACAAACACAATCCCACTTGTGGCTCTTTTAGTTTTACATTTTACGCTTTTGATTTATCAAAACCGGACAAAACAATTTTAAACAATGATATAAAAGCATTCATAAAGGAAAATTTTGTGTTTGTTTTAAGAGATGGGGTAAGAGTTTATCCTTATGGCGAAAAAGGCATTGACTGGCTTAATCTGGACAAACTTAGAGCGACATACAGGGCTGGTCAGTTTATTAGCTATAATGATTTAACTGGATTTGTGTATATCAGTCAGAACGGCAATCCATTATTGAGAGATTCAACCAACAGGCAGGGAATTATGGATATTGACGGCGCACTAGACGATTTTAAAAATTTGGTTACTGCTGTTACAGAGATATTCAATACAGAAATTAAAATTGATAAAAACAAACTTGAAATCAAGCGCAATGTTGCTTTTAAAGCTTCCAATGATATTGTCTTAAAATCATTTAACGCCTTAAAATCAAGTCTCGAAAAGATTGATAACAGGGATACACTTGAAAAAGCAAATAAGTTTCTCGGTACCGTACAAAAGCACAATACATTGATGAAAGACAGGATGGAAACTGTTGAAGATTTGGCGGGGCTTGGTATGGCAGTAGAAAAAGCTTCACACGACGCGCTTTCCCTTCTTTCAAAAATGAGAAGTAACGTAAAAGATTTTCGGATTAAGGCAAAAAACCATGATTACAAAAACGATGAACTTATTGCATTGCTGAATGAATTGGATGAAAACCTGAATTTTGTGTATGATGAGATGCAAGTCATTCAACCTTTATTTAAAAATCAAAGAAAAGCAATAAAAGAAGTAAGCATTTACGAAAGCATTGAGAAAGTTGTTAAATATTTCAGACGCGACGTTGCTGGAAAGATTACCGTCAAAATACTTAAAGACAATGATGTTGTTGTAAAAACCAATACAGGACTTGTTCTCCAGATTTTGATAAACCTTTTAGATAATGCCATTTATTGGGTAAATAAAAATGAATCGAAAGAAAAAGAAATCGTATTTAATATTGACAGTTTAAACAACTCACTAATTATTGCAGACAGCGGGCCTGGTATTCGCGAAGATGCTATCTCGATGATATTTAGTGAGTTCTTTTCATTAAAATCAGATGGCCGTGGTTTGGGTCTTTATATCGTTAAAGAAATTCTTCTCCGCATTAACGGTGAAATTTCAGTGGTTCAGGAGGAAAAAGACAAACTCCTCTCAGGAGCCAACTTTATTGTCAAATTCAATCAGGAACAATAATATGGAAGGAGTTATACTTTTTGCAGATGACCATGTTTTTGATTCGGAGAGAATTGAAAATAAACTGTTTCAGAAATTCAATTCAGATGAAAACTATACTGTTTTGCCTGTAAATAATCTGGATACACTCGAAAAAGCAGTTGCGTCTATATCAACATTTAAGGCTTTGATTCTTGATTGGAATTTTAAAAGGGGTATGGACGGAGATGAAGAAGACGGAATAGAGATACCTGATGAAAATCCTTATGACTTTCTAAAATCAAAAAAAATATACTCCCTTGTTTATGTGTATTCTCAAAATGAAGTTGCTCAGGGAATAAAAGAAGAGTTAGAACAATTGTATGCGGGGAAAATATATTTCAATATAAAAGAAAACACGAATGAATCGGAAAAAGAATATGAAAAAATATCTCAGGGTATTCAGAATTTTGAGGATAAAAACAAACATTTAACTGTTCCTTTCGTTTGGAGTCAGTCAATTAATCAATCAGTACAGGCTATTTTTTCAGAATTAGAGCAGTCAGACCCAAACTGGGCAAAGGAGATTTACAATACTGCTAAAAATGACGGTGCAGAACCCAATACAGAAATTATTGGTGTTTTCCTGAATCTTTTAAATGAAACCATTATTCAAAACGAGCCGTTATTAAAGGCTTTAAATGAATCTGTTCAGTCGGACAATATAGCAGTTCAAGACAAAGAAACCTCATTAGCCAAGTTATATAACAGAATTTATTATACAAAACTAATTAAAAACGCACCGTTAATGACGGGGGATATTTTTAAGTTCAACGATAATGATTATGGCATTTTATTTACTCCTGAGTGTGACGTAAATATTAAAAAAGAAACAACTTTGGAATTTGTGATTTTTAATAAAAACAACTATGAAGATTTTTTAAAAAACAAAAGAGTTTATGAAAAATCGGAGTTTGAAAATATAAAATCAAAAGGATATAAAAATGATAATCAAGGAAATCCTACAGAAGAATTAAAAGGAAAATTAAAAGAATTAGTTTCGGATTTTAATAACGGTAATATAAAAAACCACATTTTACCATCGTTCCCTTTTGAATCAGAAAAATATAATCTGTCCGCACTCATTGATTTTGAAACAGCTTTTGTGGTAAAATCCAAGACAGAATTTGAAGGTAAAAGAGCAGAGTATAAACTCAACTCTCCTTACATTTATCAATTGCGACAACGATACCTAGCGTATATTGGCAGAGTTGGTGTTCCTGCAATACCTCAATGTCTCCGGTTGTTTAACCTTAAATAATCTATCAATACCGTCCCTTCACAGCCACACACATTGCCAAGTCGCACAAGTCGTCGCACAACCAAAATTTGTCAAAGAGTGTGCCTGCCCCAACGCACGGAAAGACAGAAAAACAGTAGCAAATTGAAAGAGAAAATGACTGAAATGGATCAACACCAGACGGTAACAATTACCCTCCAATACAGCGTTGCTTGCATACACTTTACATTGGAGGCTGTGTTGAACCAACCGTTGTAATTTTTTTGTCTGAACGACTCCAATGGAGGATTATGATTCTTATTTATTGGAATTTTTCTCCCGCCATCCTTTGTTTACCGTCAGAATTCAGCAGGTTATCTAAAAAAGTGAAATAATCGGCTATTGTTGCTTATTTTTACTTTTAAAAATAAATAAGCTTATGCTGCCAGTAGAATCATACATCAATCATTTTGTCAGTGTTTGGGAAGAAAGTGCTGAAACTTTGCCCGGATTTAACCGAAACTATTCAACTGAGGAACAAATTGCGAGAGAAACCAATTATAATGCTTTTCAGGAAAAAGTAAAAAGTTTCCAATCGAAGAAAAACATACGGGCATTAAAGGAACGTGACCCCGGCAAATCGTTTTTTCCGTTATTTCGTGCTTTTCTCGAAAATGTATTCGATTTTGAACCCGACCAGCTTGAAATTATTCTATCCGACGATTTTAAAAACGTTTCCAAAGATTTTTTCTACAAAGCACGTATGTTCGCCCCCGAATTGTCGCCCGAAAACATTTATCAGGGTATGCGCAATGTATGGATTATGAACGGTTTGCAGCTGATGATGGGCATTCCGGTAGAAATTACCCCTTCGGTATTTGCCTACAGCATGATTTACCCGTACAGCGATAATCTGCTGGACGATTTATCCATTTCGGATGAGGAAAAGCAGGCATTTAGCAGCAGGTTTAACCGGAGGTTGCATGGAGAGAATGTGAAACCCCGAATTTTTATTGAATCGCAACTGTTCAGGCTGGTTGGTATGTTTGAAGACCAATTTGCGCGCGACGAATTTCCGGAAGTTTATGAAAGTTTGTACGCCATCCAACAGGGACAGACTCACAGCCTGGATCTGATTAACTGCAACGGACTGGAAGAGGCGACAGTGCGTAAAATCTGTTTTGAAAAAGGAGGTGCTTCGGTGCTGGCAGATGGTTACCTGGTGGCAGGCCGGCTAACCCCGGAACAGGAACAGGCTCTGTTTGGCTATGGCATTTACCTGCAACTGCTCGACGATATTCAGGATGTGAAGGAAGATGCCGATGCCAGCACCAAAACCCTTTTCTCCTGCCTCGACGGAACTCCCGATTTGGGTTCATTTGTTAACCGCACCATCCACTTCGGACGGGAAGCTATGGAAGAACTCCGCTGTTTTGAAGGAATTGAAATGGAAACCATGTTGCGACTGATGAACCGCAGCATTGAAACCATGGTAATCGAGTCGGTTGGGCTTAATCCACAATCCTATTCCACAGAATATTTGCAAAATCTGGAAAAATTTTCACCGTTACGTTTTGGTTTTGTACGGAACAAACGTTCCCAGTCCAAATCGCAACGGTTTTCGTTGTTCAAAAAGTATTTTGATCAGGCGCCGGTAAAGGGAAAGTAATTCGTAACGAGCTATTTATCCCAGGTTCATCCGGGGAAAATATGTCAGTGGTATTAGCTGATTTTTGAGTAAATACCCAAAAAGAATGGCAACCCCCAACCCATAACAGAGCTGAAGGTTGCCATTGTTTAAAAAGGTTTTCCTGTTGCATCAGGGAAAAACGCGAATAAGGTTATTCACGTCCGCCGCCAAGTTGCTTGCTTCTTTCAATCGATTGAAGGGCAAGGTAGTTGTCGCCAAATTTTTTCAGATTGGTCATTTCATCGTCAAACTGGTCGAAATGACGCTCCTCGTCTTCCACCAGCGCTTCAAACAGTTTTTTCGAGGCCGAGTCGTTGTGTTGCGAACATTCGTTTGCCCACTTGTTGTAATCATCGGCGCTCGATTCTTCCATTTTTATAGCTAAATCGAGCATCTCGCGCACGTCGTGAATTTTTTTCACGTCGTCCGAAACTACCATTTCAACATCGCCGCCAAGGAACAGAATCCTTTCGGACAAATCTTCAACATGCACCATCTCTTCAATGGCTGTTCTTTTAAACAGATTGGCCAGCAGGTCGTAGCCCTGGTCGTCGCAGTGAAAATGGAAATACATATACTGGTGAACAGCGGTAAGCTCGTCAGCAACAGCTTTGTTTAATAATTCAATACTTTTTTCTTTCATACTTTTTTCATTTTGGTTTGTTGGTGAAAATAACAAAAATATACCCCTCGGAAAAATCTGAATAGATATTTTCTGATAATTTTAATTTTACTTCATTTCCGATATTATTTTCTTTATAAAACAGCATCCGTTTTAATTCCAGGTCATATCCCTGCAATTCTACTTTCCAGTCTATGCCTTCGGTGTAATTTTACTTCTGAAATTCAAATACAAATTCCTTTTGTTTTTTTCTGGAGTTATGCTGTTCCAAACGATTTTTGTCGTCTTCTGAAAATGAATTTTCATCTGCCGGAAAACCAACGGCAATCATGGTCACCGGTTCATAGTTTTCCTTTTCGAGCTGTAAAAGTTCAATGGCTTTTTCCTTATCGAACCCGCCCATTTGGTGCGCCTGCAGGCCCATTTCCGCAGCCTGGATGGCCAGAGAAACATTAGCTGCACCCACATCGTGCAAAGCTTTTCCGTTGGGGCGGTGTTCAAAATCGTAGTGTGTTTTCATTACTGAGACCATCAAAAGCTGGGCGCTGTTTGCCCATTTTCTGTTTCCTTCATCCAGACAGATAAAAAACTGCTCAAAAGCCTTTTCGTCATCCTTTTTTGCAAAAAAATAACGCCAGGGCTGTTCGTTCCGTGCTGATGGCGCCCAGCGTGCAGCTTCAAACAGAAGTGAAATCATTTCATCCGTCACAGGATGGTCTGTATATTTCCTCGGGCTCCAGCGGTTTTTTATGGCTTCGTTTAATTCTATTTTTTCTGAATTATTTGTCATTTCGCAATCTTTTTAAAAATTCCTCACAGCTTATAACTTCAATCTCACTGAAATAAAAATCTTTTGGGTTTTCGGTAACGATAAAATTACAGTTTTCCTGAAGCGCAGAGTAGTATTCCAGCCCATCTTCAAAATCATGCACTTGCGGATTTGCAATGGCCTGGTTTGTCGTTTTTTCGTCCATACTGGAGATATGAATATTCCGACAAAGCAATTCAATTTTCTTTTTGGCCAAAATTTCACCACTCTTTTTACTCGAAAAATAGAAAGCAATGGCAAGACATAATGGCGATATAAACAGTCTGATGTTGTTTTTACCCTGCAAACTCATCACCCGCGATGACCATGTAAACAGCGGATATTCCCGGTTCAGCGTAGCAATAATAACGTTGGCATCGATAAAAACCTTCATTTTTGCTGATTGAAGAATTCGTCTTTGGTGCTTTTTCGGGTGCGTTTTTTATAAACCGCTTTTCCTTCTGCGACCTGGTTTACCCAATCGGCCACCGGGAAATCCTCAAGCGTTTTGTAATTGCCAGATGCAATCTGCCGGTAAAGATATTCGGTTAACCGCGAGAGGCTGATGTTGTTTTCAGCAGCAAACGCTTTGGCGCTTTCAATCACACCTTTATCAAAATGAAGTGTAAGTTTTGTTTCCATCTGTTTTTATTTTTACGTCAAAAATATAAATTCTTTACGTAAAGCAAAATCATCTGGTTATTCATTTTTAACCCAACTTAATATTTTTTCATCATCGGGTTTCACTTTGGGTTCCACCATATCAACCAGCTTGCCGTTTTCGTCTATCAGGTATTTTTGAAAATTCCAGCCAACTTCCGAATCCATCACTCCGTTTTCTGCTTTGGAAGTAAGCCATTTGTAAAGCGGGTGTATGTCTTTTCCTTTTACCGAAATTTTCGACATCATGGGAAAAGTTACGCCGAAATTTTTCTGGCAGAATGTAGCGATTTCCTCATTTGTGCCGGGTTCCTGTTTCATAAAATTGTTTGCCGGAAATCCGATGATGATAAAACCGTCGCCGCCGTAGGTTTCATAAACTTTTTGCAACTGTTCATATTGTGGCGTTAAACCACACTTTGAAGCGGTGTTTACTACCAGAACTTTTTTTCCTTTCAGACTGGAGAGTTCAAATGTGTTGCCTTCTATGTCTTCCACGGTAAAATCGTGAAATGATTTTTGTGCAGAGGCAATTCCCGTTAAAATTATCATGCTGAAAATTAGAATTAATTTGTTCATCTTTTCAATTTTTTAATTGTACAAACAGAACAACCAACCGGGTGAAAAGTTTTGGATTTGCAAAATAGAAGAATCAGATTTTACCTGCCTGCTTGTATGGAAAAGAC
>Ga0334895_1002963_pt1 | contig 13679 bp, 7 predicted proteins | sample GraSluR3_MG_7_FD_207229 | JGI IMG/M metagenome (GOLD analysis project Ga0334895, IMG submission 207229) | Sludge microbial communities from methane-producing bioreactor in Wageningen University, Netherlands - Granular Sludge_31_05-R3 | ecosystem: Engineered > Bioreactor > Anaerobic > Unclassified... | reverse complement strand
CTGCTTTTCGAAATGTACAGGGATGATTACAGGGTGCGACTGGTTGAAGAATCATCTTCGCTGCAGATAATTGACTTGTACCCAAGAGACATCAAATCAGAAATGATCCGTATAAGGCTAACCATTTCAAGGAAGGGATATGAACTTCGCTCGGTCGAATACCGGACCAGGGATGGTATTACTATCACCCTGACCGTAAAGGAGTATAATCTGAGATTCAAACCCGGCAACGACTTTTTCAATTTTAACCCCGCCAGCTACAAGGGTATCGAAATAATCGATATGAGATAGGTCAGGTACCGGGTACCGGGTATCGGGTGCCAAGTGTGCTCCCATTCGGTCGCGAGCTCGCTTCGCTCGGTTCAGGTAACGGGTGCCGGGTACACTATTCGGTCTCAATTACCTCTTGCCGGATATGCAATGCGTGCATGGTAAATGTTTATCAGTCTCTTCTTAAAGACCTCCTTTATTACTGAAATATCCCTGAAAGTAATCGGGGCGTCAGTAAACTGTCCGTCACGTATCTGGTTCTCTATGACAGTGTCAACCATCTTGCTTACCGACTCTTTCGTATAGACTTCAAGACTTCTCGAGGTAGCTTCAACAGCATCCGTCATCATAAGGACTGCTGTTTCACGGCTGAAGGGTTTCGGACCGGGGTAGCTGAACATTGATTCATCAACCACCTCATCAGGATGAGCCTCCTTGTATTTATGAAAGAAATAATAGGCAAGGGTTGTACCCTGATGTGTACGAATAAAATCAATTATCTGAGAAGGAAGGTTGTAACGCCTGGCAAGCTCCACACCCTTCTCTATATGATCTATAATAAGCCTGGCACTATCTTCCGGTGTTAGGGCCTCATGAGGATTAAATCCCTTGGTAATGTTCTCGGCAAAATATTCAGACTTTTCAAGCTTACCTATATCATGGTATAATGCACCTGTCCTCACAAGCAGGTGATTGGCCTCGATTGCCCTGGCGGCCTCCTCTGCAAGATTGGCCACCTGCATGGAATGCTGAAAAGAGCCAGGAGCTTCCTCAGCAAGCCTCCTGAGCAATGGCTGATTGGTGTCAGAGAGTTCAAACAGAGTAGCATCTGATAAAAACCCGAATGTCTTCTCAAAAAGAAATATCATCGGGTAGCTAAGAAGCAGCAATGCCCCGTTACCTGCAAACCAACCATAATTTGACCAGTTGAGACCAGTGAATGATCCCTCCTGAATAATCCCTATACCGAAATAGACAAGTGAATAACTAACGACAACCATTACCGCTGAAAAGAAAAGCCTGCCCCTGCGGTATATATTTGTAAGAGAAAAGATGGCAACAACTCCTGCAATGAAAGTCATAAAAATAAACTCGAATGAATTCGGCACCATGAAGCCGACAAGCATTATTGTCACCAGCAGTATAAAAAGTGCAAGACGGGAATCGTAGAATGTTCTGATTATTATTGGTATAATACCGAATGGTATGAGGTAAATTCCAACATTGGGCATTACCGTGACTACCCTGGTGATAAAAACAAATATCAGGATAAGCAGGATGATAAATACAGTCTTATGTACGGTGCCCAGAACCTCTCTTCTGAAATGATACAGGAAAAGATACAGTATCAGGTAGCATGCGCCTACCAGAATAAACCGTCCGATTACAATGAACCAGGAACCATATCTCCCCAGGCGTTTCTCATATTCGGCACGCAAAGATTCGAGTACCTGAAACTTTTGGTTATCAACGATCTCTCCTCTGTTTATAATCAATTCACGCTCCTGAACGAGTCCGGTTGAAGGACTGACACTTCGGATAAGTCTGTCGCGAAGCGTGTTGGATGTCTCCTCATTATAGGCAAGGTTCGGTCTTATGTAATCATAAATCTGCACGCTTCTGCAAAATTCAGCCTCACTTAATCTGCCATCATCTTCAAGTTCCGATGCAAGGTCGTTTCTCGCAGCGTTAGCCGCCTGGTATGCATCCTTATGGGTAAATACTTTGTCAAGCGGTACCTCAGTAGCTATTCTGCCCCTCACTATTGTTATTCTGCCATTGCTGCTTAAAAGTGCGTCGGTGATATCAGACACCTCAAGAATACCGGCATTATAGATACTGTTTAATATCTCCGTGAGCCTTCCTTTTACCTGTAACAATTGCCTGGCAGTAAGTTCTGGTGACTGATTAAGAGTAGGCGGCTTCTGAGAAAGCTCATCAAGATGGCGTGTGAATTCTGAGATATTATATCGTGTCAAAACAGAATCGAAATCAAAATATGGGGCAAAAGAGGCAAGCAGACTGTCACGTTCTCTCTTTATTTCCGCATCGGCTTTCCTTACAGGAAAATCCCATGGCGCTATCAGTGTTTCATGCAGCCATGGCTTACCCTTTCGGAATTCATACCTGAACTTGCCTTCCATAGGAAATATAAGCACCACTGCCAGAATGCTTACAATAAACAGGATCAGGTGCAGGATGTACTCCTTCTTACCTAAACCTTTATTCTCTCTGCTATTGCTCATTAATTACGGTTTTCGGGGCTAAGAGACAAATTTAGGGTTATTTTTCCTAATAAGAAACCATTAACTCTTTATTGGTCAATCAGGCCTCTTATGCAGGACTTTTATTAATTTTGAAAAAAAACGGAATATGGATCTATATATATGTGGTAATGTATTCATCCCGTTAAGGTCAGCTCCTTCCCATAAATCAGAAATGCTTAGCCAGCTTCTGTTTGGAGAAAAATATGAGATTACGGCAAAAACCGGAAGCTGGCTGAAAGTCAAAACCAGTTTTGACAATTATACAGGATGGATCGACGGAGATCACGTACAGCCAATACCTTTGGTTAACAATGAACCGGCATTTGTAATAAACAGGGCTCTTAGGTGTTACAGACCTGATGACACAAAGATTATACTTGAGGCAGGCTCTGAAATATTTAATCCTGACTTCGCCGGCCTTAGATTTACCCTGGCAGGTGAAACCTTCAGAACTTCAGACAGCTTTTCAGAAAGCTATGTTAAAACAAATGAGTCAATAGCGGATACTGCTATGAGATTCCTTAACAGTCCCTATATCTGGGGAGGCAGGATACCTTCGGGTATGGATTGCTCAGGACTAACCCAGTTGGTGTACAAGATACACGGCATTGCCTTGCCGCGTGACAGTTCTCAGCAGGTGGAAGCAGGTAATCCAATAAGTTTTCTTGAAGAGGCCTTGCCTGGCGACCTGCTGTTCTTTGACAATGAATTAGGAAAAATCTCACATGTCGGGCTTCTGTTGGCCCATGGACTGGTATTACATGCTTCCGGCAGAGTACGGATTGACCGAATAGACCATACAGGTATTTACCGAGACGACCTGAAAAAGTACACCCACAAACTCAGAACAATAATCCGAATTTCCCTATAGCTGAACCGAGTGCAGCGAGCTCGCGACCGAAGGAAGCACACCTGATACCTGATACCTGATACCTGATACCTGATACCTGACACCTGACACCTGACACCTGACACCTTTAAAAACATGACCACCCTCTATCCAATACTGATCCTCATCGCCTTCCTTGGCCTGATATACCTTTTCTTACGCCTTCAGAGCAAAAAGACCAGGAGGAAAAGAGATGAAAGAAAGTTCTTTCGTCATTAAGAAAAAAAAAGAGGCTGCCAGTAAAAGACAGCCTCTTTCAGTTTAAACAGCCGGTTAATTGTTAATAACCTGTATTCTGTTCCATGTTAGGATTCGCATTTAGTTCAGCCAAAGGAATCGGGAAAGCGAGTTTAAAATCACCATACTCGGGTCCGCCATGGGTCTGCTTGAAAGCATCCACAACCGGAAGATCCCTGCCTGTACGCATCAGGTCATGGAACCTCATGCCCTCGAAACATAGTTCCCTTCTTCTTTCAAGGAGAATAATATCCTCATTGATCGTTGCGTGTGCAACGGCATTCCTTTTTGCAGTAATCAGATTCAGCTGAGTAAGTGCATTTGCATCGCCGGGATTCTTTCTCCATAATGCCTCAGCATAGTTAAGGATAACCTCCTCATATCTCAGTACTGGCACATTGTCTGAATAATCATATGACGGGTATTTGCCAATATTGACATAAGGTCTGATTGCTACGCCGGGATCCGGTCCTATCATGTTGGGGGCAACCCTTACATCACCGGCATCAAAGCAATTAACGAGATCCATAAGAGGTTCAACATCACCATATGACGGACCTCTGTATATGTACTGAAGTCCGTTTATGTTAGCGTTGTCAACCGAACTGAATGCCAGTTCAAATATCGAATTGGCAGCTCCGTCAACAAGAAATGAATTTGCGTAGTCTGCACCTTCAATTATCGAATATCTGTTGGCACCTATTACCGCTGTAGCCCCGGCAATTGCATCATCCCAGTCACCAAAATATAACGCAACCCTCGATTTCAAAGCATGAGCAGCATAGTGGGTAAACAACTCCTTTGAAGCATCATCAAGTGTTGGTGTCATAAGTGAAATAGCATCAGCAATGTCAGCATAGATATCAGCTTTATTATTGACCCAGGTATCCCTCGCCGGAGCAAAATCATCGCCTTTGTATTCCTTGATATACGGGATACCAAGGGTTCCTCCGGTATGCATCTGGCCATAGTACCTAAGAAGGTCAAAATGCGCCATAGCCCTTATGGCATAAGCCTGACCGATATAGTGATTAAGGAGAGCTGCGTCGCCGTCAATTGCAGCAGGATCAAGCCCTATTACAATGTTGGCAGATGCAATTACTCCATAAATGGTACCCCAGAAGCCACCAAAGGTATTGGTGTATATCATCTTCGATTCAGTAACAAAACGGCCTGAATTACCGTTAGAGAAGCAGTTATCGCCTCTGATCTCACCATGAATAATATAGTCACGGCCATAATAGTTTGAGGATGTCATTCTGTTATAGGCTCCATAGAGTATACCTTTAACATCCTCAACCGTATTCAGACTGCCCTCAACCGCCTTTGCCTGCGCAAGTGTTGGTTCGAGCACATCCTTGCTGCAGGAAGATAAAACGCCTGCCAGCAATACGATTGTAAATAGTATATAAATAGTCTTTTTCATTGCTCTAGAAATTTACGTTTAAACCAAATACAAGCGACTTAATCGGAGGTGTCTCAAGACCTGTAAAGCCGTCAGCTCCTGTTTCAGGGTCAAATCCCTTACGCAGTTCTTCATCAAATGCAAATGTCCACAGATTGGTACCCCTCATATATACAGAAGCATTGGAGAGTTTCACCCTTGAGAGAAGGGAACTTGGCAGGTTATATCCAAGCACAAGATCCTTGAGCCTTATATAATCGCCATCAAACATAAACCTTGTTGAGTTTGCATTTGACTGATTGGGACGATACGCATGCTGGATCTTTGGTATGCGGGCATTTGGACCACCATCACCGGGCTTCTGCCACCTTTCAAGAAGAAGTTCTACTCCCTGATATGCAGATGTTGCATATAGTCCGTTATCCCAGAAGTAGCCTGTCCAGTCTTCCCATACCATGTGGCCTCCTGCATAGTAGAAATTAGCATTGAAGTAAACACCCATAAAATCGGCCTTAATTCCGGCTCCCCCTGTAAGTGTCGGGATTGCACTCTTGCCGAGATAATTACGCTTGGCCTGTGTATAAGTAAATGTTACATCATCATTAACACTTCTGTCGATATACCATGTCGGCAGACCGGTTTCGGTGTCAACACCTGCCCATTCCTGAACATACCATTCCATATAGGTATGGCCTACCTCGATGGTTCTGGTTGAAGAGCTTGTTGCCCTAATGTAGTTTCCTTCACCATCCTTAGCCAGCTCTGTAACCTCATTATTCAGTGTTGCAACGTTGAAATTGATTCCCAGGTTGAATTTTGATGTTCTGATAATACCTATATCGACTATGGCTTCAATTCCTGTGTTTACCATTCTGCCGACGTTCGAAGTTACTGAACTGTGGCCTGATGTAAGGGTAAGAGGAACATTCTGGAGCAGGTCAAAGGTCTCCTTGTTGAAATAAGCAACTGAACCGTCTACCCTGCTATTGAACAGAGTAAAGTCGATACCAATATCATAGTTCCTGTTCTTTTCCCAGGTCAGCAGCGGATTACCGTAACCACTTGGAGCAGATGCTCCCTGGCCTGCATAGTCCCCTGTGAATGAGAGAAGTGCCTGGTATGAATTGAGGCTGACACCTGAGTTACCACTAACCCCGTAAGATGCACGTAACCTCAGGTTATCAATGAAAGATACGCCACTAAGGAAATTCTCCTGAGCCATGTTCCAGGCAGCACCTATAGACCAGAAGTTACCAAACCTGTTGGCAGCAGGGAAACGTGATGATCCCTCACGACGGAATGTGAAGTCGGCTATATATTTACCCTGGTAGTTATAGTTGGCCATACCGAGATATGATAACTGTGCCCAGTCAGAGAATGATGATGAAGCATCGAAATTGGTACCGGCAGAAGATACGTTTGTCAGACCGTCTGTTATGAAACTCTCACCATAAGCATCAATATACCAGTACTTATATTTCTGGAATTCTGTAAGAGCCTTAAAATCTACAGTATGATCATTAACAGTCAGTCTGTAATCGAGTGAATTCTGGGTAACCATATTGAATCTGGTTGTCATGGTTGCCCATGATGTACCGTTCTCATCTCTTGAATCTCCGTGTATTCTGTTACGGTAGTCCTTGTAGTGGCCGTGAACAAAGTCCATCGATACAAGAGTCTTGAATCTCAGGTTATCAATAATCTCCCACTCAAAGGAATTATTGGTAAGACCCCTGGTCATATGGTTCCAGTTCTCATTGTTCTCCTGCAGATAAAGAATATTGAACAACGAACCCATCCTGGTTATGTTGTACGACCCATCATCATTATAAGGTCCGAAAGTCGGAGGCATAAAATAACGCAGTGTGTGTGGATTTCCAAAATAGGCTGAGGTCTCAAGGAATATCTGGTCCTGGTTGGTATAGGAAATGGTATTGTTGGTATTAAACCTCATCCTGTCATTTAATTTGCGATTGACATTTACCACTCCTGTAATCCTTTCAAAAAGGTTGCCAATAACTACAGACTCCGTATTGTTATAACCAAGTGAGGCATAAAACGAAGACCCGTCCTCACCACCTGATGCTGAGAGGTTGATGTTATAGATAGGAGCATTCTTGTTCAGGACGGCATTACCCCAGTCACCTTCCGGACGACCGGCTTCATCCCACGCCCTGTAACCAACTACTCCGCCATAACCCGTAAGATTATTGGCTGCTGCGAAAGTCCAGGCCTGCTCAGGAGTTGAAAATCCGTTTGCTTCGCCGTAGGTATTGATAATACCTTCCAGCCACAGCATATGCCTGTCGGCAGCAGTCAGCTCCTTGCGACCTTCGGTTGCCTTGTTCTGGAATCCGTAGCTGGCGTTGAAGTTATACCTTGTTTTGCCTTCCTTACCCTTTACGGTTGTAATCACAATAACACCATTGGATCCGCGTGCACCATAAGCTGATGTTGCTGATGCATCCTTTAGTACTGTAATTGACTCGATATCATTTGAATTGATCGCAGCCAGGGTTGTAAGTGATGAGAATGCACCAGATGATGAGGTGTTGGCATCAATTACCGGCACACCGTCAATTACAAGCAGTGGATCATTGGTTGCACTAAATGAGCTAACTCCCCTGATCCTGATCTGCTGTTCAGAGCCGGGTGTTCCCGAGGTAGTGTTAATTACCAATCCGGCAACCTTACCCTGAAGGGTCTGGTCGATAGATGTTACCGGCACCTGCTTCAATTCTTCCGCTGATAGCTGAACAGTTGATCCGGTAATCTGATTCTTACCCCTGGTGCTGTAACCAAGCACGATGACCTCCCCAAGGGCCTGCCTGTCTTCAGCCATCTGAACATTAATAACGTTTCTTCCCTCAATAGGAACGTCAACCGTTATCATCCCCAGAAACTTAAACTGAAGTGTGGTTGCTGTTACCGGAACATTCAAAGTATATCTACCGTTCATATCGGTCGATACACCTATGGTTGTGCCGACAACAGTAACTGCCACCCCTGGCAGCGGCAATCCATCCTCGGAACTTGTCACAGTCCCGGTAATTTGCACTGTCTGGGCAAAGGTCAATGCCCCTGCAATCAGAAACAGTGAAAACATCGTTAACAACTTTTTCATAGATAATAGATTTAGGTTAATAAAAGGTTATAATACCAGTTTTACAGGTGCTAAATTAGGAAAAGAAATGACAATTCATACCCTTTTGGTTAATTTATCTTAAATTTCATTAATGTTTCTTAACCAAATGAGTGGTTTTTGCCAATAATCATCAATAACTATCTGCTTGTAATTATGACAATTAGATCACCTGCCCGCTTTATAGGAGGGAGACAACAATAAAAAATCCGAAAATGAATGATTCTTATGTATTTTTTTACGCTTTCTGAAGTCTCTGATCAAGAAGAGAGATAATTTCTGTCTCCAGCACCGCCGCCAAGGAGTCTATCTTTAAGCTTTTATTCAATATCTCATCAACAAATTCTTTGTCATCCAGGCCTTCAGTATTTATGCGAACGTTCAGAAATGCACCCCTTACGCATGTTCGAAGTGCGAGAGCTCCTACCGCCGCGTCGGTAATCGAATTAGGATTACCGGTCTCTAACATGGCTTTAATTACCTCAAAACCTTCCAAAGCCGTTTCCATAACGCTGTACGGAACCATAATGGCATATTTCGTTGCCTCCTGGACCGCGTGGTTTCTTACCGCTTTTTCCTCTTCAGTCTTTTTTGGCAATCCGAAAGCTTCAAGTATTCTATTAAAAGCTTCTGTATCTTCATCAACCAGCTGAAGTAATCTGTTCTGTATCTCCTTTCCCTTTTCAGCCCATCGCGAAAATTTCTCCCAGTGCTCATCCCATCCTCTCTTATGTGAAGAGAGGTTAGCAACCATGGTTCCGAGAGCAACACCCAGTGAACCTATATAAGCCGAAACAGAACCTCCACCCGGTGCCGGGGACTCAGATGCAGTTTCGTCCATAAAACCCTTCAGGGTCTTGTCAATAAGCCTTTGGCCTCCCTTTTCCTGCATCACATATTCAATTATCTTTTCTGATGGATTGAATTCGCTGATCTCATCGAGTCCCATAGACCTTACTGCTATCTTTATCAGTTCCTCGTCAGAGACACCCGACGACCGCTGCTGCTTATTCAGGAAATATCTTCCTGCATCGAGAATTGCCTTCAATGGTATAAGTCCTACAAGCTCAGATCCGGTAACCCTTACACCTCTGTCCCCGGCTTTTCTGCATACCTCATCAAAGGCAACGTGAACCGGCGTAATGGATATATTGGTAAGGTTCATCGATATCTGGGCAATCCCGTACTCTTCAATAAACCATCCTATTGCCTTCACAGATTTCAGGGAGCCCGGGATCATAACGTTGTTACCCTTTTCATCCTTAATTATCTTGCCTGTCAGGGAATTACCCTCCCTTTTCGGTCTTCCCTTCTCCCTGACATCAAATGCGATTGCATTTGCCCGTCGCGTAGATGTGGTATTAAGGTTAACATTGAAAGCTACCAGAAAATCGCGGGCGCCCACGGCAGTAGCACCGGAGCGTGAATTAAATTCAGCCGGACCGAAATCAGGTTTCCATTCCTTATCGGCCAGTTTCTTCTTTAAACCTTCATATTCACCTGCCCTGCAACTTGCCAGATTCCTCCTCTTCTCTTCAAATGCAGCATTTTCATAACAGTATACCGGAATTGACAATTCCGTTCCTATCCGCTCAGCCAGCTTACGGGCATACTTAACCGTCTCCTCCATTGTTATTCCTGATACAGGAACCAGGGGGCAAACGTCTGTTGCGCCCATTCGCGGGTGCTCACCGTGATGCTTTGACATATCTATCAGTTCTGACGCCCTCTTAACAGCCCTGAAAGCAGCCTCACAAACCTCATCAGGAGAACCTACAAAAGTCACTACTGTTCTGTTGGTATCCTTACCCGGATCTACATCAAGGAGCTTAACACCTGAAACGGCCTCTATCTCATTTGTAATCTGCTTTATAATCGTCATATCGCGACCCTCTGAGAAGTTGGGAACACATTCAAGAATGGGTTGTGTATTCATAAAAGAGTTTTTTTAAGTGACTAGAGTGACTAGAGTGACTAGAGTGACTAGAGTGACTAGAGTTATTTAAATGTTTAGTTATCTGTTCCTTCGATTATCGTTTTTGATTCAGTGTTTTACCGGTTTGGGCAAATATAGCAATGAGTTCATTTAATTCCTTAAGTATAGGTTCTGTTTTGTCTGCAGATATCCATTTTAACTCATCGAGGATCAACATCCAATATATTGCTTCACTTGTTTCTGATTCACAAATCTTCATCCTGTTTATGAAATCGGGTTTGCTTCTGGCACGGTTAGCCTCACGATAGTTTGCTCCTATACTGCTGCCGGCTTTTGTAAGCTGATTCCTTATCACCCTCCCCTCTGGAGAATCAGAAAGAGATGAAGATAGCTTAATAACTGCTATTGCCAGTTTTCTGGTTCTCTCCTCCAGCATCATCCCAAACTCCTTATTATCCATATTAAATGCTATTCTTACTTTTCAACTCCTTAACTCTTACACTTTAGCTCACTTTAGTCACTTTAGCTCACTTTAGCTCACTTTAGCTCACTTTAGTCACCTTAACTCACTCCCTGACAACCCCCTTTAAAACCACTGTTTCTACCAGATTACTTCCATACGCATAGGGCAGGTACTCATATGAGGGTATTTCCTTCGTGATAATAAGATTAGCTATCTTCCCCCTGGTGATTGATCCATGAGTTTCTGAAATTCCCATTGCATAGGCTGAGTTTATCGTAACGGCATTGATCACTTCCGTGGGAAGCATCCTGAGTTTAATACAGCCAAACGACATTATTAGCTTCATATTTCCCTGGGGTGAGGAACCCGGATTATAATCCGATGCCAGTGCCACCGGCAGTCCGGCATTTATCATCTTACGGACTGGCGGATCTATCATACCCAAAAAGAAGGCTGCGCCGGGCAGGAGCGTTGGCATAGTCTCCGACCCAAGCAGTACTTCTATCTCCTCATCACCCGTATACTCCAGGTGGTCAACAGAAAGGGCATTATATTTTACCCCGACCTGGATACCTCCTGAATAGTCAAGTTCATTGGCATGGAGTTTAGGCCGCATCCCATATTTAATACCTGCCATGACAATTCTTTCTGTCTCTTTGACAGTAAAGAAACCCTTATCACAGAAAACATCGATGTAATCAGCCAATTCCTCGGCTGCAATACGCGGAATCATCTCGTTTATTATAAGATCGATATAACCATCTCTGTCGTTTCTGAATTCAGCCGGTATGGCATGAGCTCCGAGGAATGTTGCCCTGACCTCTGTCGGTGATGTTTCGGCTATTCTTTTGATGACTCTGAGCATTTTCAGTTCAGATTCAACATCAAGACCGTAACCGCTCTTGATCTCCACCGCACCCGTCCCAAAACTGATTATTTCATTCACCCTGTGCATCGACTGCCTGTAAAGTTCATCCTCAGAGGTTTCGCGAAGCAGCTTTGCTGAATTGAGAATCCCCCCTCCCCTTCTGGCTATCTCTTCATATGAAAGACCTCTTATCTTATCCATATACTCCATCTCCCTGCTGCCGGCATAAACCAGGTGAGTGTGGCTGTCGCAAAATGATGGCAGCACGAATCTGCCGGAAGCATCAATCGTCTCGCCGGCCACCAGGTCAGCAGGCATGTCATCCATTGTGCCATACCCTGCTATCTTTTCTCCCTCTGTCAGTATCCAGCCATTTTGAATAACATTCAGGCGTGACATCGCCCCGCCTGCGACATACAAAGGCATTTCTTCACCCGCCAGAACAATTCCTTTGATATTCTTTATTAATAGACTCATATTTCAGATAATAGTATTGGCAAATGTAGGAAAAAACAGGCAGGTATTTCTGACAGATACCAGTAGTGACCCCTGTGAGGGTAAAAAAAGAGGCTGCCTTCGTAGGACAGCCTCCTGATAAATGCTATTTAAAAACGTCAATGACTACCAGCCCGGATTCTGCTGAGCAGCCAGAGTTGGATTAGCATCCGTCTCAACCCTTGGAATTGGCCAAAGGAACCTGTAGTCTGAATAAGGAATTGCTGTCACGCCAAGAGGGCCGGAGTACGGATTACCATCAAGGGTATAACCTGAAACGTCGGGTGCACCATTGGCAATTTTCGCAGGTATTCCATCTATCGGGAAGTGAGGGCAGAATTGGAGCCTGTGAATATCTGGCCAGCGACGACCTTCCATCACAAACTCAATCCTTCTTTCCTTAAGAATAGCTCCCAATAGTTCCACGTTATCGGCAAAGTCGCCTGCAACGTAGGCCTGGGTTCCGGGATCGGCAAGCGAACGGTTCCTGACAGTGTTGAGATAAGCAAGTCCGTCAGTAACATTGTTGTTCCTTGCATACGCCTCAGCCATATTTAACAGCACCTCTGCGTACCTGATAAGAGGAGATGCATCGGTATAATTCGTTACATCCTTATACTTGTTGGTATACCTTCTGCCTCCACTGCTTAAAACCATTTCAACAGTAGGTATGGTAGTCTCTGTGGTAGTACTCCTCCTTTCGTCATCAACTAGCCAGGCAGGATCCTTCCAGATGATCGGGCTGATACATACAAGAAGACGGCGCTTGTACTGTGAAGCAAGAGCAGCATTGACACCCGGGTTGTTTGTACCAGAGTTTTCAAGTGAGAAAATTGACTCGGTATTTCCATAACTATCAAGGAAGGTAGTACCAGGATTTGCCGGCAGAGAGAATACGCCCGCATAAGAACCACCGGTCTGGAATTTCAGACCCTCTGTGATTACGTTGTTCCAGTCATACATGTGAAGATAGACCCTTGTCTTGTATGCTGCTGCTGCCTCTTTGGTTGAGCGTACCAGACCGGCTTTTCCACCACCTCTGCCCGCTTTTGTTGGAAGCCAGGCTTCAGCCTGATTGAGGTCGGCCAGTACCTTGCTATAACACTCGGCTACGGTATTCCTGCCCTGTACCATTCCTTCATCAATGGCAGCCTGACTGGTGTATGGCACCTCTCTGTAAGGCACGCCGGGATGTGAAGCATCGGCAGTATGCTTATAGGGGCGTGCAAAGTGTATTAATAATTCAAAATGTGTGATAGCCCTGAAAAGAAGAGCTTCACCCTTATACTGATCGGCCAGTTCCTGTGTTATAATCCCGTTGTCTGCAGCCTTCTGCACACCGTCAAGTACAATGTTGGTCCTGTTGATAAGTCTGTATGAATCACTCCACCACCAGACGTTGTTTGCGGTTGTGGGGTCGTAGGTATTGGTGTAAGTGAGCTGGTAGAAGGTAAAGATGTTAACAACATCTTCACCCCTGTTATCTCCCTGTTGTACAAAGGCGGCACCCCAGGGATAGCCCCTAAGGTTTCCGTTGTAATCTCCTCTCTGTGCTGCCTGGTACATGCCATTAACTGAGAGTGCAATGAGACTGGGCGTTGAAAACGCGGCATTCTCATCTATTGAGCTGTAAGGTTTAAGGTCTATCAGGTCTTCACATGATGTGATCATCAGCGCTACCAGCATAACCGGTACAACTAACAGCTT
>Ga0334895_1002959_pt1 | contig 13686 bp, 12 predicted proteins | sample GraSluR3_MG_7_FD_207229 | JGI IMG/M metagenome (GOLD analysis project Ga0334895, IMG submission 207229) | Sludge microbial communities from methane-producing bioreactor in Wageningen University, Netherlands - Granular Sludge_31_05-R3 | ecosystem: Engineered > Bioreactor > Anaerobic >... | reverse complement strand
CGAGCCCTGCCAGAGCCGCCAAGTCCTGCCTTCCCGTCATCAGGGCGCGGGGTGCGCTCATGAGGTACAACGGGGAGATGTGCCTCAGGGGCGCGATGAACCCCAGGGCAGTCACCACCACAGTTGTTCCAAGGGAGGCCAGAAGGGCCATTACCCTGTCCCGGAGAAGGGTGGAGAAGAGTGTGGTGAGGGCGAACACCGCCACAATCACCAGGGCGGCCTGGGGCCACGCCCTCAGAATGAACCAGGGGATACCGTCGCCCCTCGACAACCATGAAGTCGCCAGAAGGATCATGGTGGAAGCCAGGCTTGTCAGGGAAAGTGAGATGGCGCCTGCGGCGAACTTCACAGCGAGCAGTTTGCCCCTGGTTACAGGCCGGCTCAGCAGGCATGCCAGAACGCCGTTCTCCCGTTCCCGGGCAATGATGCCCATGCCCCAGATCATGGCCAGGACAAGCATGGTCTGGGAGTGGTTCTTGCCCCACCAGTTGCCCCAGAGGTAGATCCTGTAATCTCCCATCTGGGTGGTTATGGTTTCGGCCCAGCGTTCCGGCGCATCCATCTCCATGAACACGTCCCGGACCCAGTCGAAAAGAATCGGAAGGCTCACCGCTATCGCGACCATCACCCCCAGGGAAACCAGGAGTTTCACCCGGCTCTCCAGAAACTCCTTCCTTGCCAGAGCTTTAATCTGTTTCATTGTTTATCCCCCTCGGAACGGGCCAGGAAGATGTCTTCCAGGCTCAGGTCCAGCACCTCGACGGCGAAGGGGTTGTGCCGGTGGATCTGAGCCAGAAGGTCTTCCGTATCGCCGGATACGGTGAGCAGGAATGCCCTTCCCTCGCTCCGGACGGAAATCACCGCGGGATGGTTTTCCACCTCCGGGGGAAGGCCGCCCTGGGGCGCCACCCTCACCTTCTTCTCGGTGTTCTTTATGTGCTCCATGGAGCCGGTGAGAATCGCCTTGCCGTGGTTCATCAGCACAACCGTGTCTGCGGTGCGTTCAACTTCGGACAGATTGTGGCTGGAAAGCAGTACGGTCTGGCCCCGGTCCGCCACCTCCGCCAGAATGTTCCGCATGAACTCTCTCCGCATCACCGGATCCAGCCCGGATACCGGTTCGTCCAGTATCAGCAGATCGGGCCTTGGGGAAAGGGCCAGAATCAGCGCCAGCTGGCCCGTCATGCCCCTGGAAAGCTCTCTGACCTTTCTGGTCGGGGGAAGGTTGAAGTCACTCAGAAGCCGGTTTTGCAGTTCTTTGTCCCAGGTTTCGGAAATGCCCTGAAAGAGTTCGAGAACCCGCTTCACCGTAAAGCCCGGGGTGAACGCCCGGTTCTCGGGAACATAGCCCACCCGCCTTCTGATCAGAAGCGAGTGCTGCCGGGTATCCATGCCGAGAACGCTCAGGCTGCCACGGTCCTGCGCCGCAAGGTTCAGCATCAGCCGTATCGCGGTGGTTTTCCCCGCGCCGTTGGGTCCCAGAAGGGCGGTGATGCTTCCCCTTTCTACCCTGAAGGTCAGGCCCGACAGGGCTTTCACCTCTCCGAAACTCTTGTGGACATCAACGGCCTCGATGGCGGCCCGGTCTGTCATTGCTCTGTTTCCTCACTTTCCGTGGGTCGGCCCAGAACCCTGCGTTCCACCAGCCGCAGAAGTTCCTCGTCGCCAATGCCCATTCTTCCTGCTTCCGTCAGGAGCAGGTCAAGTTCCGACTGCAGGGGTTCCGGTCTTGTGGAACTTCCCTTCCCGATGAAGGTGCCGGCGCCTCTCCGGGTTTCCACGATGCCCCTTTCCTCAAGCTCCCGGTAGGCCCGGGCCACTGTGTTGGGGTTCACCGCGGCGCTTACCGCCAGTTCCCGCACCGCGGGCAGCCTGTCTCCGGGACGGAGGGTGCCCCGTTCAACCCCGCCCTCCACCTGCCGGATGATCTGCAGGTAGATGGGAAGTGCAAGGGAGGGGTTTATCCGGAACCACATGACCCGTCTCAGATCTTGACGGCGGTGCCGTAGGCGATGATCTCCGCCGCGCCGCTGGTGACGGTGCTGGTGGAGAAGCGGACGCCGATAATCCCGTTTGCCCCCAGTGTTTTCGCTTCAGCGATCATTTTGTCCAGGGCTTCTTTTCGTGCCTCGGCGATCAGGGCGGCGTACTCCCTGACCTCGCCGCCGAAGAGCTTTCTGACCTCGGCCACGATATCCTGCCCCAGGTGCCTGGCCCTCATGCAACTGCCCTGAACAAGACCCAGAACCCTGTAATCGGTGTTGATGTTTACGGTGGTCATAAGCATTGCGCGCCTCCTTGTACGAATGTACTAATACACTGGTACAAACATGGCGCATTTCTTAGCAGAACGCAAGGGGAAGAAGGGGCTGCCTTATCTTCGGTATACCCCGAGTACTTTCATGACCTCATCCATGACCAGGATGACCGCAGCAAGGGCGGTGATCATGCCCCAGTTTCCAGGGGAGAGGGCCGAGATGCCGAAGATTGCCTGGCCTGCGGCGGTCTGGGTGGCCACCACCTGCAGGGCCACCGCGGTCAGGATTCCGCCCCACAGCCACATGTTGCTGAAGAGCCCGATGGAGAACAGCGATGAGGAAGATGACCGGGCGTTCAGGGCATGGAACCACTGAAACGCCGCCAGAACCCCGAATGCCATGGTTCTCGCGTGAACCTCTCCGCCGTTATGAAGCTCCCGGGCGAAGAGCCACAGGGTGCCCGCGGCCATGACCGGTGCCAGGATGAGAATCCTTCGAAGGTGGGCCTTGTCCAGTATTCCCTCCCGGGGGGAACGGGGAGGGAACTTCAGAACATTACGGTGCCGGGGTTCGATGCCCAGGGGTATGGTGCAGGCGCCATCGGTGACCAGGTTGATCCAGAGAATCATAATCGCGGTCAGGGGAAGGGGAAGCCCTATCGCCAGTGCGGCGACCAGGGTGAGTATCTCCCCGAGATTGGTGGTGACAAGAAAAAAGATGACTCTGCGCAGATTGGAGAAGATGGAGCGCCCTTCCTCCACCGCATGAACGATAGTGGCGAAATCGTCGTCGGTGAGGATCATGTCCGAGGCTTCCCGGGCAACCTCGGTGCCGGATTTGCCCATTGCCACTCCGATGTCGGCGCCCTTCAGGGCCGGGGCGTCGTTAACCCCGTCTCCGGTCATGGCCACTATGTGTCCCCGGCGTTTCAGGGACTGAAGGATTCTGAGCTTGTGTTCCGGTGAGACCCGGGCGTAAACGCCGATTTCCTCTACAAGAGCGTCCAGTTCATCGTCGGTCAGTTCGTCCAGCTCAGCGCCGGTAATCACCCGTTCCCCGTGGCGGGTGATACCCGTTTCCCTGGCGATGGCCGACGCGGTCTCACCGTGGTCACCGGTTATCATCACCACACGGATGCCGGCCCCCTGGGCGTCGGCCACGGCGGGTATCGCCTCGGGCCGGGGAGGGTCTACCATTCCCCACAAGCCCACGAAAACCATTCCATGCTCCGTGTCCCGCCGATCAAGAGCTTCGGTTCCGTCGAGCATGCTCTTCATGGCGCCGGCAACCACCCGAAGCGCCTGTTCCCCGAAGGATTTGATGGTCTCTTCTATGGTGTTCCTGTATTCGTCCGTCATTTTTTCCGGCGTGCCGTTCACCAGAACCCTGTCGCAGAAGCCGAGAATCCTGTCGGGAGCGCCCTTCACATATGCCGTCAGGTTCCGGGGAGATTCGGAACGGTGGAGGGTGGCCATGTACTTGTGCTCGCTCGCGAAGGGAATCTCCGCCACCCTGGGGTGGTCACGGCGAAGCAGTTCCCCGTTCGGCCCAGCACCGCCGGAGGCGATGAAGATCGCTGCTTCCGTTGGGGATCCGGTGGTTTCGCCGCTTTCCTTCACGAATTCCGAGTTGTTGCCCAGCACTCCCAGCTTGAGAAGGCTTTCCAAGTCGGTTCCATGAACACCATCACTTCGACGGGCTTCCGTTTCCGTAACGCCGGAGGACCCGGTAAGGGTCCAGAGACGGGTTACTGTCATCTCGTTCCGGGTGATGGTGCCGGTCTTGTCGGTGCAGATAACCGTGGTGGAGCCCAGGGTTTCCACCGCGGGGAGGCTGCGGATGACGGCGTTTCTTTTCGCCATCCTCTGCACGCCCAGGGCAAGCGTTACGCTGATAACCGCCGGAAGCCCCTCGGGTATCGCGGAAACCGCCACCGCCACCGCGAACATGGCCATGTCCACCCAGGGGTGGCCCGCAAGAAGGCCAAGAAGAAAAACCAGAGCTGCCATGCCGACACCAGCGGCGCCGAGAATTACTCCCAGCCGGGACAACCGTTCCTGCAGGGGCGTCTGCCGCTTCTCCGTTCGTCTTACCGTTCCGGCGATGCGGCCCAGGGCTGTGTCCATGCCGGTTTCCACCACCACCGCCCGGCCCCGTCCGGCGGTGATCGCCGTGGACATCCAAACCATGTTGTTCCGGTCACCCAACTGTGTTTCCGAAGAAAGCGCGCCCCGTTCCTTGGCAACCGGCTCGCTTTCACCGGTGAGGGCCGACTCGTCCGCATGAAGCTCACTGCTTTCGATCACCCTGGCATCAGCCGGCACACGGTCTCCCGTTTCCAGAAGAAGGATGTCGCCGGGCAGAACATCAGTTGAGGAGACGGTTTCCGGCTTCCCATCCCTCAGAACCCGGGCATGGGGAACCGTCAAGTCCTGCAGGGCTTCGATGGCCCGGTCGGCCTTCCATTCCTGAGTGGCTCCCAGGATGGTGTTAAGAAGAACAACGACCCCGATAACCGCCGCGTCCAGAGTGTGGCCCGTGGCAAGGGAAAGAACCGCGGCGCCGGCGAGAAGATAGATCAGAGGGTTCCTGACCTGAAGAAGAAGAATCCGGAAAACCGTTGTTCCATCCGGCGCTTCCAGAGTGTTTTTACCGAACTGCGCCAGCCGGTGCGGGATTTCACTGCTGGTAAGCCCCTGTTCACCGGATCCGAGCTTAAGCCAGAGTTCCTCCTCATTCAAGGCGTGCCATGTGATTCGGGGTGTCGGGTTCATATTCGATTCCTTCAGCGGCCTGCCCCGGCCTCCCATACGATCTCGCCGTCTATGACGGTAAGCACGCATTTCGAAGAGGCATCCCAGGGCATTCTGGTCCACAGGCCAAGGTCCGCGTCCTTGCCCTTTTCAATGCTTCCCACCCGGTGGGAAATACCGAGAACTTCCGCGGGGCGGATGGTGATGGCGGCCAGGGCGAGATCCTCCGCCATTCCGTCCCGGATGGCCCATCCCGCGCAGTTGGGCAGATACTGGATGGGGATGACCGGGGCGTCGGTGGAGATCGAGACCGGAATCCCCGCGTCTGCCAGTATGCCGGGGGTGGTGAAGGTAAGCTCCCTCAACTCCACCTTGCTTCGATGAGTGGGGCTTGGACCCACCTGACACCGGACACCGCTGTTTTTCAGATGGTCCACTATCAGGTGGCCTTCCGTGGTGTGCTCCAGGGTTATCTCGTATCCGAACTCCCTGGCGATCCGAAGGGCGGTGACCATGTCAAAGGCGCTGTGGGCGTGGCATCTCAGGGGTTGCCTTCCCTCCAGAACCTCCAGCATGGCCTCCATGTTCAAATCACGATCAGGGTGTTTGTCGGGCTCTTTCGCCATTTTGTCACGGTAGGCAAGGGCTTTTACCCAGGCCTCCCGGAGAACCAGGGCGGTTCCCATCCTGGTACTGGGGCACTTCTTCTGATCACCGTAGACCCTTTTCGGATTTTCTCCGAAAGCCGCCTTGAGCCCGGGACGGGCGTTCTCCACCAGCATGTCGTCCAGAATTACGCCCCTGGGTTTCAGAACGCAACCCATCCCTCCAACCACATTCGCGCTGCCGGGCAGAACGCAGAGAGTGGTTATAGCGTACCTTCTGGCGTCTTCAAAGGCCGGGTCCCGGGGGTTGATCCCGTCCATGGCCCGAATGGCGGGCATTATCGGCGCGGTGGCTTCGTTGCCGTCGTAGCCCATGTCCCCCGAACCCTCGCCGAAGTTGCCGACATGACAGTGGGCGTCGATGAAACCCGGGAAGAGATGCTTTCCCCTGCCCTGAATCACTCTGAACCCCGGAGGGACAATCTTTTCTTCCCCGGTGTATGTGATGGTATTGCTTTCCACCAGCACCGTGCCTCCGCGGATGACCCCCCCGGTCACGGTGTGGATGGTGGTATTCCGGATCGCCAGCTTCATTGGCACCCCCCTGAAAGAATGTGAACTCCTTTGTTCTACCTGGCAACCACCATTCTCGTGGTCTGTGTCATGCCTTCCAGTTGAGCCCTTACAAGGTAGACACCGGAAGAGAGCCCGGAAACGTTTATCGTTTCACCGCTTCCGTGGAGAACCATTCTGCCTGAGATGTCGTACACGCTTACCTGGGTGGGGGCCGCCCCGTTGAGTGCCAGGCTCACAGTGCCGGAAGCGGGGTTTGGTGTGGCGGTGAGGATGGAAGGAATCGGGTTCTGATCCTCTATGCCCAGCCAGTCCGTCATGGCGGCCTGGACCGTGAATGCCAGGGACGCACGGACGCACTCGGTTCCGAAGGGCCAGTACTGCTCGTAGTTGGCCAGTATGTCCGTTTCCTGGTGGTAGAAGGGGTTCTGGTTAACCGCCGCCTCGATGCCGAGCAGAGCGGCGAATCCGTTCTGCCAGAACGACGCGTGGTCGCTGTATGTGGTGCCGGGAGAGTAGACGACATTGACGTCGAGTTCGGGTACATGGGCGGCTGCCACTTCTCCGAACATAGCGGCTATGAACGAGGACTGGTTGTTGAAGGGAACGAAAAGGGCCCTGTTGCTTTCCGGGCCGAAGAGGATCATGTCGATGTTCATCACCGCCACAATGTTCTCGCCGGCGGAAGCGGCGTTCTGGGCGTAATAGGCGCTGCCTATGAGGCCCAGTTCCTCGGCGCCGAAAGCAACGAAGCGCACCGTGTTGGGAAACTGGTACTGACTCAGTATCCTGGCCGCTTCAAGCACAGTGGCCACGCCGCTGGCGTTGTCATCGGCACCGGGGGCAAAGTTGAAGGGATCTACATATGTGATGGCGTCGAGGTGGCCCACTATCAGCACGATGCCCGGGTCATCCAGGGTGCCCGGCAACTCGGCGTGAACATTGGAGGACTGGTATGTGTTTCCGTAGAATGTAAAATCGAATGTATCAACAGATACCGACTGAAGGTTGTAGGATTCGAACTTGTCCGCCACCCAGAGGGCGCTCTGGAAGTACTGGGGCGTCATACAGAGCCTGGTCTCGAAGTCTTCAAGGGCCTGAATGTGGGCCCTGATGCTGTCTTCATTCACCTGTTCGATAATCTCGTCGATGAGCCCCGGGTCTCTGGTAACCGGCAGGGGAACGGCGGGCAGAAATGCCCGGTGACTGTAGGGACGGAGTGGGGCAATGTGCTGAATGCCGGGGTGCGCCGCTATCGGAAGAGGGGCGGTGGGGCGGAAAAGAACAACACCGTTCCGGGAGAGGAGAACCGTTCCCGGAATATCGGCCAGGGAATTCGGGCTGGAAAGATGGGCGATGTAAAGCCCCTGGGCGCTTTCCGCTATGGTTTCACCCCATGACGATGGGGCTTCAGCCACAAACCAGTCCCGCTCGACAAAGTAAACGGTAACGTCTGTATCCAACGGGAGGATATCCCTTACATCCCTTTCCACAAGGACCAGGGCTCCGGCAAAAACCGCCGAAGCAGCGAGAATCACGGTGAGCAACGATTTCATTGGTTTCCTTTCGGGGTTTGACAAATACAATATACCTTTTTTTCAGAATGGTTTCACACCCTTGACTTACCCAAAAAAAGTATGAATGTACCCTCTATGAGTACGAATCCCAATGAACTCCTTGGTGAGTGTCTCTTTGGCAAGGTTCGAAGGCAGATCCTTTCCACCCTCATGCTTCACAGCGAGCGCTCGTTTTATGTGCTGGAGCTGATACGCCTTCTTCAGTGCGGCAGGGGAGCGGTTCAGCGTGAACTGACCAGGCTCGCCCGGGCCGGAATCGTTCTCAGGGTTCGCCGGGGAAACCAGATTCACTTCCGGGTCAATCCGGAGTGCCTTATCTACAGGGAACTGCGTTCCATTTTTTCCAAGACTACGGGTCTGGTCGAGGCTCTCGAGGCCATTCTCGAACCGGTAAGTTCCGAACTGGGAATCGTTTTCATTCACGGTGAGTACGCCGCGGGAACCGCCGGAGACGGCACCCCGATAAGGCTGGCGGTCATCGGGGATTCCCGCTGCGGCAAACTTTCCGATTGCGTTCGGGCCTTTCACAATCAGACCGGCCGCAATCTTGTGATTTCCCCCTGGACAACCCGGGAGTTTCGCAGGGCTTTCACAGTTGGGGAAGCGGATGTGAAAAGAATCATGGGCGAGGAGAAGATATTCATCCAGGGAAACAGAACCGATCTCGATGTGATAACCACCCGGCAGGAGGATCTTTTCAGCGGGCTTTTCTGACCGGAGCCTTCGAGATGAGCTTGCTCCCCTTCGTAGACAGGGGTGATAGTTAGATTAAGGTTGGGGGCTTGGAGAGAAGGTTAGACCATTCTCAATCAATGGCGTTACTTATCTCCGAACCACACCCAATGATGAAGAAAGAGATAATTTGGGCAATCTTCCAGATTGCCTATAATCAGGCGCAATAGAATGCATGTTTCGGACATGGTATAACATATAGCTCGCACATTCCCCTAACCCACAGCATCTTCATTCTCATCATCCACATCCGGGTTAGTTTCTTCATACGGATTCATGCCGTCCACATATGTGATAGGGTCAATACAGGAGCTATACTCTTCTTTTGTAATCTTCAACCATCTGCAATTTGCAGATATACCATGCTCTTTGCCGGTGACCACCGGGTAGGCACAAGCAAGTAAAATACTTCGGCCAGTATTTACTTGTACTCTTTCGTCAATCTCTTTGAATACTTCAATAAAATCATTGTCTAATGAAACCAATACTGCTATATCATACTGGTCGTACAACGCCCCATTAAGCATATCGATCGCAATGCGCACGTCAATACCCTTTTCGCGCGCAACAAAAACACTCGTTCTATTTCCATCGACGCTAATTTTGCTATTTGTATATCTTAATGCTCTACTAAATACCTTTGTGTTTGGTCGAGATCCAATAACCGCGAGCTTTTTTGTCCAGAAGTTGTGCAATTTACTATTTCTTGAACTCTCATGGATTCCTGTATAAAATCTCACATATCCCAAACGCACTTGTTTTATTTGCGACACATGTGGTATCTTCAAAACACATAGATTTGCTATTTTTTCTACATCAAAATTTGGATGCCTGAAGCTGAAGCGTTCTCTTACACTATGGTAGAAGTTCTGCCCATCAATAAACACAGCTACTCTACTTGAATCGGGCAACTGTTTCCCTTCATATGAAAACCCCGCCAGAGGCTCAAAGAGCTGATCCAGCGGGGAGCACATCTGAGGAATGTATAACCCCCTTGTCGAGGGGTGTCAAGGGGGCTTAACACCCCTCACTCTTACATACACCTCAAGTGTGATTCTATTTTACATACCACCGCTTGTAGGGCCATACCTTGCGTTTTCACAAACAAGGGAACAGATTACAAGAGGGAGGTTCCGCATGGCTATCGAATGGAACAAAGTTGAACGCTGCCTTGATAAGAAAGAAGCATACCTAAACAAAGCTTTTGAGCTAATGGGTCTCATTAGTGCTGCTTCCTTTGCAACCACTCTTTCTATGAGCGAACATGCTTCAGGAGTTTTTTCAACAGTTACTTTGGTTGCAGCGGTTGTCAATGTCTGCGCCGTTGTTACAAGATTCTTATTAGGTGCAAAACTCTGGGGCAAGACTGGTGCTATGTATCTGAATGACCCGGAAAGCTGGGAAATGCTGACCGTTCCAGGAAGTAGGTTTGTATTTCATGTTGCTATCATTAGCTTTGTGGTTACTTGCGTATCCTTCATTATAGTACTCGCTTAAACCCCAACAAGATAACCGAATGTTCTCTAAGGGAGTCAAGTATATAAGTCCCTTATAATATTTCTTAATTCATTTAACCCAGGAGCATGACATGAGCAGTTTCAGCGGTTGCTTTGAGGATGATGTTAGAAAAACCGTACTCGAAGTGAAGCGGCGGATCGGCGCCCTGATGGACGCGCTTCCGGCATACATCGAGAACCCCCACGATGTCTACCAGGTGCTGAACCTCGACAAGAAGCTGGGCTGGAGGATTTTCCGTATAGTCCACGAAGACGACATCTTCTTCGCCGCCCAGTTCATTCCCGGAAAGCAGTCGTTCGGCCGATTCCTGAAGAGCTGCCGAAGCAAAGGGGTTCCCCAGGAGCTTCTCGACGAGGCCATGCGGGCGGTGGAGGAGTTCTACGGACTGGTTGACGTGCATTCGGGAGACAGGCAATCCCTTGACCTGATGCTGATGACCAGCAGCCTCAGCGGTCGGCAGCAGGCGTACAGAACCCTTCAGAAAAACCTGTACCAGAATCAGAGCCATCTTCTCGGCCTTCAGGCGGATACCCAGTTGAACACCTGGATTTTCGGCCCCGGCGAGAATGAAGCCTTCAGCATCGCGATCATAAAGGGTCTTTACAAGATCCGCCGCAACCGCCGTTCGACCAGATGGATCGTTCACAGCGAGTGCCTCAGCACCGCCACCGGCGAGCCCCTTCCAGCGGAACCCATCGACCCCGGTGTCGGCGCTGATCTCGAGAAGAGTGTTCCCTTTCTGCTCAACTACTGCAGCGACCCCCTTCCCGAGGTCAAGGCAATCACCCGCAGCGCCTGCGGCCCAACCTATGAGCTTGTCGAGGGTCCGGTCGGGAACACCACTCTTATGAATTCGGTCACCGGTTCCGTTACCAGAAATGTATTCCGTCTTCAGGACATTCCGCCGAACGACAGAACCCACGAAGTTTTCATCAGTGTCTACACACCTGTGCAGAACCTTGTGTTCGACCAGTTCGTTCATGAGAGCCTTCCGCTGGCCCAGGAACCCAGGGTCGAGGTCATGGGGGATTTCAACGGCCGGGGCGGTCCCCTGGCCAGACGGTTCCGCTGCGACAGGCTTCCGGTGGAAACCACCATTTCCCTCAGGGGCAACGGCCTGGACGGGACCTACACGCCCCATGTCTCCGATTACACCGAAATGCTGGGTGAAGTGTTCCGGAACCTGGGATGGGATCCGGACGAGTTTTTCCTTTACCGGGTCAGGCAGGACCTGCCGGTGGTTCCGTCAACATTCTTCATGCTGGACAGGTATTCGATCTAAGGCTTGGAGAGGGTTCGCCTGCTGGTTTTGATGGCGCACAGATGCCCGCACATGGAGCAGACATCGCCGTCTTCCGGCATTGCCTCACCCCTGATTCTTCGTGCCGTCTGTGGATCGATGGAAAGCCGGAACTGCTGTTCCCAGTCAAATGCCGCCCGGGCGTCGGCCATGGTATCGTCCCACTCCCCGGCGCCGGGAATGCCCCTGGCTATATCCGCGGCGTGGGCGGCGATACGGGCGGCTATCACCCCCATCCGCACATCCGCCACATCCGGAAGCCGCAGGTGTTCCGCGGGAGTCACGTAGCACAGGAAGTCGGCGCCGTTCATCGCGGCGATGGCGCCGCCTATGGCGCTGGTGATGTGGTCGTAACCCGGGGCGATGTCGGTTACAATCGGGCCCAGAACATAGAAGGGCGCCCCGTTGCACACCGTCTTCTGAATACGGATGTTCTCCGCCACCCGGTGCAGGGGAACATGGCCCGGGCCTTCGATCATGACCTGTACCCCGGCGGACAGTGACTTTCTCTGGAGTTCGCCAAGGGTTACCAGCTCCTCCATCTGGGCCGCGTCTCCGGAGTCGGAGAGACATCCCGGGCGAAGCCCGTCTCCGAGGGAAAAGGTGACATCGCATTCCCGAAGTATTTCTATCAACCGGTTGAAACCGGAGTAGAGAGGGTTTTCCTCACCCCGCTTTTCCATCCATTCCGCCATGAGAGAACCGCCCCGGGAGACTATCCCCATTCTCCGTCCCTGGCTTTTCAGAAGGTCGACGGCCCTCCGGGTTACACCGCAGTGCAGGGTGAGGTAGTCCACCCCGGCCCGGCAATGTTCCTCAACAGCCTTGAAAATCTCCCCGGGTGATACATCCGCCACATCGCCGCCCTTTTCCATGACTTCCCCGAATACCTGGTAGAGGGGGACGGTTCCCACCGGGACCGGGCTTCGGGAGAGGATGCGGGTGAGGATGTCACGCCAGGCCGGGCCTGTGGAAAGGTCCATCACCGTATCCGTGCCGCAGGCCACGGCAACTTTCAGCTTTTCCATCTCCTGTTCCAGGGATTCCAGATCCCGGGAACTCCCTATGTTGGCGTTCACCTTTACCCGGGAACCGCCGCCGATGGCGCACGGTTTGGCAACATTCCGCAGGCTGTTCGCGGGAACCACGGCGTGACCCCGGGAAACCGCCGCCGCAAGTTCATCGGGTGTGAGGTGTTCCGTTTCACAGGCTTTCTTGAGCGTGTCCGCTGGAATCCCTTTAAGACTTTGTTCTATCGTGGTCAAATCGCCGGTCCTTTCATGATGTCGGTCAAAGATTATACTTGAAGCGGTCTGTAATCCGTAAGGGGGTTTTCATGTCCCGGAATGAAGAGGAACTCGTAAAAGTATTCGACGCCAAAAGCGAGATCGAAGCCATCAGTGTAAGCTCACTTCTTCAGGGGGAGGGGATTGAGGCGGCGGTTCAGAGCAGGCAGATTCCCACCTACGGCACCATTGCCATGGCCTTCAAGGATGTATGGGGATATGTGCTTGTGCTTGAGCGGGATGAGAAGCGGGCCAGGGATATCATTCAGGCCCTGGAGGAGGTGGAGGATTGATAGGGATAATGATGGTGCTGACGGTGATGCCCGGTGTGTCGGGATACTCCAGGGAGAACGCCTTTCTTGCCAGGATATCCGGTAATCCCCTGCCCGCGGACCCGGCATCCCCGGCTCTGCTGGAATTCGGAGAAGGGCACATCCTTCCGGCACCTGACCTGATCCGGCACAACCCCGCCCTGCTTGACGCTCTCCTTCGCAGGCAGCTGCTGCTGATCAGCGAGGGAGCGCAACCGGAGCTTCTGCCGGAAATCGTAGATCTGGTTCTTCTGTTCGCCGACCAGCTGCCGGACTCAACTGGAGAACTGGCACTGCAGGTCTTCGGAAGAACCGGGATGATACTTCCTGAACCGGGCATTCTTGCCTCCCGGCCGGAAGCCCTGCTGAGATACGCTTCCGAAACCGGTTGTGACGCGGAAATTCCTTCGAATCTGTCGCCCCTGGCAAGGGTGTACGCAGCCAGAATCCGCCCGGAACTCTTTCTTGACGATCCCTGCTGGGCGGTTCGGTTCTCGGCTGTAGAGGGTTCTGACTGTTCTTCCGCGGAGGGGCTGCTGAACGATCCTGTTCCCGCGGTGGCGCTGAAGGCCGCGGAGGTTTCCGGCAATCGGGAGGCGATCCTCGCAATGACAGGTCTGGAAGGACCCCTGGGCTCCATGGCCATAGGGCTTCTGGAAGACATTCCCGCTCTGGAGGATATTCTGCTTGCCTCTCCGGACCCGGGTCGAAGGGGTGTTGCCCTGCTTACCCTGGCCCGGATGGAATGGCGGCCCGACCCCGGCCAGCTCTCG
>Ga0334895_1002956_pt1 | contig 13692 bp, 10 predicted proteins | sample GraSluR3_MG_7_FD_207229 | JGI IMG/M metagenome (GOLD analysis project Ga0334895, IMG submission 207229) | Sludge microbial communities from methane-producing bioreactor in Wageningen University, Netherlands - Granular Sludge_31_05-R3 | ecosystem: Engineered > Bioreactor > Anaerobic >... | reverse complement strand
GAAAGATGCCGCCGGGTCCCAGGGTGTCGCCGATGCACTGGTCCACGCCGTGCTCATACGGGATGGCATAGTCGTACTCGAACCCCTTGACGCCGCCCACCTGGAAGGTGGCGATGACGAAATCGGCGCCGTCCAGCGCCTCGCGGCGGTCGGTGGTGATCCAGGCCTCAGCGGGCAAGCCGTTCCGCTCGATGACCCGCTGGGCAAAGGCCTCCACCTGGGGCGTGCGGCGTTTGCTGGGCGCCATCAACGCAAACTCGGTGTCCTCCAGGCCCGGGGTGGCCATGATGTCCAGCATCAGGGTCTTGCAAAAGACCACGCTCCCCGCGCCGATGATCGCTACCTTGGCCATGCTGTGCCTCCTCTGGTATCGCTACAGCCCCAAGTTCTTGAATAGATACAGGCCGTCCTTGCCGGGCGCCACCAGGTCCAGCAGGCCGTTGCCGGTGAGATCGGCCAGGGCAAAGGCGATGCCGCAGCCCGTGCTGACTCGCGGCGGCCCATAGGTGATCACCTGCTTGGAGAACGACTCGCCGTTCCACTTGTAGTAGTAGATGCCCACGTCATCGTACGCGCCGGGGTCGTTGCCGCAGTGGGCCCGGTAGCGCTTGCCTGTGACCAGCTCGCAAGCGCCGTCGCCGTCCAGGTCCGCCCAGATCAGGTCGTGGTACTGGGAGTTGTACGGGTCGATGGGGTGGCAGATGGCGTCCAGGCCGCCGTCATCGCGAGGGCAGAGCTCGTACCAGTCCAGCCCATAGCGATGGCCGCCGCCCACGATCAGCTCGTTGCGCCCGTCGCCAGTCACGTCCACCGCCAGGATAGGCACGCTGGCCATGCCCAGGTCCCAATCGGCGTGGTGGCGCCACTCTCCCGTCCAGGTGGCCTCGGGCGCTTCCAGCCAGCCCTTGGCCAGGATGATGTCGCCGCGGCCGTTGCCGTTGAGGTCGCCATAGCCCAGGCCGTGGCCCTGGGGCTGATCCCAGAGGGTGTAGGCTTGGAACGCGCCGGTGCCGCGCCCCTGGCCGTCACGGATCAGCTTGTAGGCCACCACAGGGCCGCCGGGCGTGTTGGGTAGGATCTCGGGGTGGCCGTCGCCGTCGATATCCCACATGCGGGTGGTCTCGACGTTGCCGCAATGGGCAATGATATGCTCGGGCCACTCGTCGGCGGTGCCGGGGTTCTCGCGCCAGCGGAGGGTATCCCCCCACCAGCCGCCGGTGACGAAATCCAGCCGGCCGTTGCCGTTGATATCCATGGGCAGGGTGGAAAAGTCGTCAAAGTACTCGCCCACGGCCATGATCTCGCCGATGGGGTAGCGCTGGATATAGTCGGGGCCGCGATACCAGGTGGCACCCGAGACAATGTCCAGCACGCCGTCGCCGTCCACGTCAAAAACGCCGCACGATTCGTAGCGCTCGTCGGCGATGAGGACACGTTCCCATTTGAGCGGCATCGCTTACACTCCCTTCCACAGTCGCAGATACTCTCGCGCCACCTTGAGATCCTCCAAGGCCTCCGCGGCCTCACAGGGCGGCGTGGCCTCTCCGCGGACTGCCCGCAAAAAGTTGATCGCTTGTTGCCGCATGGCCCCCACCCAGGGGAGATGGGGCTTGGTCTCGATCGGTGTCTCTCCCTTGCCAGGATCCTGCATCACCACAACCCGACCAGGCCGGCTCGCCGTCAGCGGTGCGGGCAAGTCTAGGCGGATGCACCCGCGCTCAAAGCCCACCAGCGCCGACTCTTGCCACGCAACCGATGTCTCGTACGGGGCCATCTCGAGCACCCCGCTCACGCCGCTTTCGCTCTCGGCGGCCAACAGCACTCCTGAAGGCGCCGCATAGCGAACCCGATAGGGCTCACCCATCAGGTGGCGCATGAGGTTCACTTGATGAATATAGTAGTTCACAAAGGTCACGTATGCCGAGTAGGCCTGCTCATCGAGGTCGCTTGCCGGTGGATCCTGATCGAGGTCGGGATAGGGCTCTTCCGTGCGCACCAGCTCGTCAAATCCGCCCGCGATCCAGTCTCCAGGGGGCATGGTGATCCGCACATACCGCAGTTCCCCAAGCCTGCCACTCTCTTTGAGCGCGTCGATCTGCTCCTTGGCATACATGGTGGCGGGGTCGCTGCGTTTGTGGTAGGCGACCATGTGAAAAGAGCCCGAACCCAAAAGGGCCGAGACGAGTTTCTCGCCCACCTCCACCGAGGCGGCCAGGGGCTTTTCGGTGAGCACAGGAACCTGCCGGCGATAGACCTCGGGCAGAATCTGACCATGTCGCGTAAAGGGCTGCGCAGCCACCACGGCATCCAGATCCTCGCGATCGAGCATCTCGGAAGCCTCCGAGTATACCCGCGATATCCCATATCTCGCCGCGACCCTCCGTGCCAACTCGGGTCGTAGCTCCGCCAGCGCCACCACCTGGCAATCGGGCAACGCAGCATAGTGCCTGAGGTGCGCACACTGCCCCATGTTCCCCACACCGATAAACCCAACGCGAATTGGCTCCGTCATGCATCCTCCCTCACAGCAGACGTACGTTGACAGCGCATCCTATCCCTTGATAGCACCTTCAGTCAGCCCCTGGATGAACCAGCGCTGCATGAACACATAGAGTATGATCATGGGAAGGGCTCCCACCGACAACGCGCAGAACACCAAGCTCCAATCGGTGCGCCCAAACTCCCATGTAAACGACGAGAGCGTCAAGGGCAGCGTCCGCATATCTGGCTGTCGCACCAGGATCAGCGGTAGAGTGAACTCGTTCCATGAACCGAGAAACTGAAGGATCGCAACGGTGGCCACAGCCGGCCCAGAAATGGGCATCACCACCCGCGTGAACACGCCCAGATCCGTACAGCCATCCACCCGAGCAGCATCGAGCAGCTCCTCGGGCAGCGACTGGAAAAAGGCCCGAAAGATAAAGATGGACAAGGGCAAAGCCCCCGCCACCTGCGGCAGAATGAGCCCGAGGTGCGAGTCCGTAAGCTTCATGCGCACGACCAGCACATAGAGGGGCACCATAGGTGCGCCGACTTGCATGGTGAACACAAACACCAAAAACAACCCCATCGAACCGCGGAACTGCATCCGAGCAAAAGCAAAACCTGCCAGCGAAGAAATGACCACCGCCATAATGACAACATTGATCGAGACAATCACACTATTGAGAAAGGCGACGCCTAGGCGTCCCTGCTCCCAAGCCTTGGGATAGTTCTCCCACATGGGCCTGGAAGGAGGCCCCCAGACATTGGTCAGCAACTCGGTGCCGCTCTTTAGTGAGCCGAAAAACATCCATAGAACCGGATACACAATGATGATGGTCGCGACGACCAGAATCAGGTGGCTGAGCACCGCGATGGCGCCAGACTGCACCCGCGTCGATCGCAACCAGCTACCCACCGACCCGCCACCTGCTGCCGGTAATCCTCGGTCTCGTGCTCCCATGAACCTACTCCCCGTCCCCTCAAGCAAGCTGTTACTGCGCACCGAGATTGCGAGACATTAGCTTGAGCTGTACCGCTGTGATCACAACCACCAAGACAAGCAAGGCGTACGACATGGCCGCAGCATATCCAAATCGATAGAATTTAAAGCCCCGCAAGTAGATATGTAGAGCAAGAACCAGTGTCGAGTTAGCAGGCCCCCCTTCCGTCATCACAAAGGGAATGTCGAACACATTGAAACCTCCCATGAGCGAGGTAGTGACATTCACCAGCATGACGGGGGCAAGAAGAGGCAGAGTAATCGATAGAAACTGCCGAACCCGCGTCGCGCCGTCGATACGGGCAGCCTCATAGTATTCATAGGGAATCGATTGCAGACCGGCCAAAAAGATCACCATATGAAAGCCATACCACTTCCAGATGTCGACCGCAATCAAAGATCCCAGCGCGACTTTTGGGTCAGCGAGCCAGTTTTGAATGAGCCGCTCCAACCCCAAGGCACGGAAAGCTGCGTTCACCAGACCGAACTGCGAGTTGTACATCCATCGCCAGAGTATCCCAACCACAACGAAAGACATAACAACGGGCATGAATAGCGCTGTCCGATAAAAACCGCGCCCGCGAAGCCCTTGATGTAGCAGGAGCGCGAGAGCGAGCGAAAGCGTTATCTTGCCAATGACAGTCCCGAACGCATACATGACATTGTTCTTCAGGGCGAGAAGGACGAGGTCATCCTGAAAGATGCGAGAGAAATTGGCGAAACCAACGTATTCAGCGGGGTTTAGACCGTCCCACCTGAGTTGAGCTAGATACAAGCCCGCAACTATCGGTAACAACTTGAACGTTGCATACAAGATAACCGCAGGGGCAACAAACGCATACGGCACCAGGGATGCATACCGCCTGCTCTTGGAGATACTCCCGCGTGCGAGTTCGCGCTGGCTGACTGCCGACTCCATCTCGAACGTCTCCTAACTAGCACCACGGCCTGCGCACGCCCACCCAGGTTCACCCGTAGGCTCCTGGATGGGCGTACATTTTAGGATAGCAACCGCAACCTAGGACAGAAACTCGTAGCCCTCTTCGAACAGCTCGTCCAGCACGTCCTGGTTGGCCTGCGCCGCTTGCTCGGGCGTCATGGTCCCGGCAACGATCGCCTGCTCACCCTCCTGGAACGATCGGGTGATCTCGGGAGGCCAGTACCAGTCCTCGTAGATGATGTTCAGGGGTGCGCACGTCTCGCCATACTTGATGGCCAGAGGATCGTCGCTTGCCTCGACGTTGACGTTGCTGGCGACGGCCTCGTTGCCGATCTTGACGGCATGCTCGACCCACTTGTCGCTGGTCATCAGATCCAGAAAATCGAACGCCAGATCCAGCCGGACGGGGTCGATGCGCTTGTAGATGGCGCAGCAGGTGCCCACGCCGCCCGGCACCTCTCTCTTGGCACCATCAACGACCTGAAGCGCCGGCATGAGGTCGAGCTCTAGTTCCTGCTGCTCTCCGGCTTCTTGGGCCTCGCGGTAGTTGCGGATGATGCCGGGCCAGTTGTGCCAGAACGCCGCCCGACCAGTCTCCAGCGCGCGCTGGGCGCCATCTCTGTCGGTGCTCAGCACGTCACTGATGAACATCTCATCCTTGGCATAGCGCTCTAGCCACCGGAAAGATTCGAGATACGCTTCATCGGTGAACTTGATCTCGCCCTGGAGGGTCGCAACGCACCTCTCGACCGAGGTGTTGCCCGACGTCTGGGCATGCAGGATAAAGTGCCACACCGGCCACATGTAGAGCACCTGGCCCTCGTGCGACATGACCTCGTAGCCCGCATCCTTCAGAGCGGGAGCAATCTCCTTGAGCTCGTCGTAGGTAGATATCTCCTCGGTGACCCCGATGGCCTCGAGGGCATTCCTGTTATAAAAGAGCACCCAAGGAGAGATCGCACCTCGCGGTAGCGCCAACACCTTGCCCTGGAACGTATAGGTGTCAACACTCACTGGGCGGAAACGATCCAAATAGTCCAGATGCGAAAGATCCATGAGACGATCGGCCACGGCATAGCGACGAAAATCCTGACCGTTCATCGCGAACAGATCGATCTGGTCACCCGCGACCTCGGCAGCGGCGAACAGCTCGGTAAAGCGCTCGCTGGTCAGGTTGCGCCAGTCGACATCCACACCAGGGTGCTTTTCCTGGAACTCTTCGATCAGCGGGATGATGTGCTCAACGGCCGAGGCCGACATGACCACAAACTTGCCAGTGTACGCTTGGGGCTCCTCCTGGGCGGGCGCCTGCGGTTCCGCCTCGGACGCGGGCTCGCTGGTTGCTGGCGTCGCGGGCCGGCAGGCGGCCAGCAAGGTCACCGCCGATATGCCGGCAAGCCGCAGAAAACTCCGTCTGCTGATACTCTTTCTCATCACAGTTCCCCTCCTCATGATCTGCTCATGCATACGAACCCAACCCTACCGCTGAACTCTGGCCTCGATTCTACCTCCTCTTGCACGAGCGCTGCTACCGGACCGCCATGGAACCCGAGTCCATCCAAAGAGCTCTTGACAGGCACATCACACGACCTAGAATATCGCCACGGTCCAGGCGTTGGCTGTCACGAACAGGTGCCTCGCTCTTTCCACCCAAGCGTACCACGTTTTCGGTTGCGATAGCAGGAAGAGGCTAGGAAGAGTTTAGGAAGTGCTATGGAGCAGGTTGGGACCAAAGCATTGACGCAGATGCTGCAGGAGGCTCTGGGCAACCTGTACAATCCGCTCTATAGTCCCCCCGAAGATCTGTTATCCACCCTACGGATCCCGGCCGGCTCCTTTCCCAAGGCAATGGTGGAAGCCATCCACGCCATGCGGCCGGATGCTTCGGTCCCGGACGATGCGGCAATCCGTCGGTACCACCAGCTGCTTTGCTTGCGCTACGTGGAGGGGCTAACCCAAGAAGCCACCGCTGAACGCATGGGCATCTCGACCCGTTACCTGAGAGATATACAGCGCCTCTCTGTCCAAGCGTTGGCGACGCACATGCTAGAGAACCTTGCTAGAGGGGCTCAGTCTGACGAGCCCCCGGCCAGCACGTCACAGATCGCGCGCGAGTTGGTCTCTCTCGAACAGACCGCCCCACGACTGACAGCCAGCGTTGGCGAGAGCCTCCGCGGTGCGTTATCCCTCGTGCAGATGCTCGAATGCATGCGCAGCGTTCATGTGGAGTTGGTCAACATCAACGCCGAGACCGCCTTGGCCATACACCCGTCAGCCCTGAAACAGGTCCTCGTGAGGGGCCTTGAGGAACTGGGGCGGCGCATGCCTTCTGGCAGGATCAGCGTCTCAACAGAGCGAGAGGCGCCAGAATTGGGAAGCAGCTTACAAATCGCCATGAAGGCCACTCCCGCCATGCCAGACGGTGTGTATGACCTCGCCTTGATGGACGACATCCTGACGCCCCACGGCGGCAGTGTACGCATCTCTCATGGGATAACCGAGACCGTTCTCGATATCGCAGTCCCTACCGCAGAGCCAGCACGAGTTCACGTTCTCGTCGTCGATGACAACGATGACCTGGTCACTTTCTATCGAGCCTATGCGATAGGGACGGTCTACGATATCGAGCAGGTGAGAGAAGGGGGCGCTGCCCTGCCTTTTGCAGCGTCACATCCGCTGGACTTGATCGTGCTGGACGTCATGCTGCCCGATATGGATGGCTGGGAGCTCCTCATTCAGCTACGCGACCATCCCCTGACCCGCGCAACACCGGTGGTCGTGTGCTCGGTGATTCGCGACGAGGAACTGGCACACGCCCTAGGAGCCGTCGGTCATGTGCCCAAACCGGTGGGCAGGCGAGCCTTCCTATCCGCACTGAACCAGGCCATGGCGGCGAGCCGCTCACCTTGCGGCCGCTGACAGGCCCCGTCGCCCGCCCGTTGCCAACCCTCTTGGGCGAGCTCCGACATGCAGACCGGTTCACCGCCAGCCACGATCAGCCTCCCGCGCCACTCCGCAAAAGCTTGGCGACACTGAGCGAGAGATCCGGGAGCCTGCCGGCAGGCAAGCCCCCCCGTACCGTCGTCAGGAGGAGATCGCTTGTTGGCGGCCGGTCTACCGGATCCTCGGCCGAAACGATCCAGCACGGCACGCCTGCCAGGCCAGGATCGGAGCGCATGGCGGCGAGAACCTCCCAACCGCTCAAATCTGGCATGACCAGATCGAGCAACACCAGATCGGGGCGCGTGTCTCGTAGACTATCGAGAGCCTCGGTTCCGCTCTGCGCACTAGACACCTGAAGTGCCGCATCGATGGCATGCAGCTGTAGCGCAAAAACCTCCAGCTCATCGGGTTCATCGTCGATCACCAAGACGCGCCGCACCCGATCTTTGCTTCTGAAGACGGTCTCCAACTGCTTTCGAGAGACAGGCTTCACGAGGTACCCTGAAGCTCCGGCAGCAAGTGCCCGCTTGGTGGGAGGCTCCACGCAGGCTGCAAAGACGGGTGTATCCGCCATGCCCGTCCGCAAGGAACTTGCCAGCGCCCAGGCATCGTTCGGTGTTGGCGAGTTGACCAGCACAGCGCTCGCGGCATGGCGATCGAGCTCCCCCGCCAGAGCCTCTAGACTAGGAACGAAATAGAGTTCTGCCCCATCGGAGGCTCGTCCTGCCAGCGCAGCAAGCCCCCCACTGAGGTCACACACCAGCAGTCGCTCCTTTGGCAGAGGTCCAGAGCGCGGTCGGCGTGGTCCCCTCTCGATCAGCTCTGGCACGATCCAGTGACCCGGACGACCATGCACAGCCCTGGGTGGCGTCGTTGGCAGCGTGAAACAAAAGGCGCTCCCTTTGCCAAGCTCGCTCTCGACCCAGATGCGTCCCCCATGCAGCTCGATGAACTGCTTGCTTACGGATAGCCCCAGTCCGCTGCCACCGCGATCTCGATTGCGGCCGGTGATCCCTTGGCAGAAAGGCTCGAAAATCACCGCTTGGTCCTCGGGAGATATGCCGGGGCCAGTGTCGGCAACGCTGATCACCAACTCGTCATCGCGACCCTGTGCGGTGACGGTGATACCCCCCACGTCAGTGAACCGCGCCGAGTTACTCAGCAGGTTGACGACCACCTGAGCGATCCGCGTGCGATCGCAGTACGCCAGAGAAAGGTTCGGCGGAACATCGACCTGGAGATCGAGTCCCTTCTGAAGGATCAAGGGGCGCACCACGTCAACGCCCCTATCGATGATGCCCACGACGTTGACGTGACTGCGATGCATCACAAATCGTCCCGTCTCAACCTGGCTCAGATCAAGAACGTCATCCACAAGGCTGGCCAGATGCTGGCAGTTGCGGTTCACAATCTCTAGATGCTCGTGCAAACGCGGAGAAGACGCGTTTCCATATATCTCCGGCGTCTGAAGCGCGACATCGGTAAGCCCGATGATCATATTCAGCGGCGTCCTGAACTCGTGGCTAACCTTGGAAAGAAACGCCGTCTTGGTCCGCTCCGCCCGTTCCGCCACCTCTCGCAGTTCCACTAGCTTGGTATTCAGGATCGCCAACTGCGCGTTCGCGTCGGCGAGATCTTGCAGCGCCTCTCTGAGCTCAACTTGGCGGTCGCGTGCGTGTTCGAGCGCCGACCGAGCCACTCGATAGTAGCGCCAAGACCAGTCTACCAAGTGCGCCATCGGGCGTCGCACGAACAAGAGTACGATCGGCATCGACCAGACAGCTACCAAGGCCGTCGAGAGCGCCAGCGGCTCCCCTCCCAGAAGACCAGTCGGATCCCACACCAGTACGATGGTCGATAGAAGCGCCAAAACAAACGGTCCTGTTACCCCTAAAAGACATGAGGATAGCGCAATAGGCAATATCATCAAGATTATACCATAGATACCAAGTACCCACACACATAATAGATACAAAGCAAGTCCGAAAAGGATTGCGGTTGCCCACCGGGCTAGCTGCTCATGGCGCGCACACAGAGCCCATACCACGCCCGCGAACACATAGCAAGCGGCGCTCAGAACAAAGACCTCAGGGCAATCGGCCGGTGAGCAGATCTGGTTCCCGAGGAGCATTATCGCAAAGCCGAGACCCAGCATCAGGGGAACAAACACGCTAGGAGCGAGCTTCATATCCACGCCGAGCTCGTCCTCGTATGTCCATAGCAGGTCAGTCGTCATCCTTTGCCCCCTTTTGGGGAACCAATGCGCCAGTCAGATCCAGTCGCTGCTTTGTCTCGGCCCTGCGTCCCACCCACCATGCGCCAGCGCCGGGACCGCCCGTAGCGGCGCAGATCGATGAGGCAGTGTAGTCCTGGTCCGAGCACCGGGTCAACCGCTCGTCGGGGTTGCGCCAGGAGGTCGCTGCCAACCGTCTGGCGAGGTGGCGAGCAGGGGTGCTATTCCCGCAAGGAGACAATAGCCATGGCGCACAGGCGCGTCAGTTCACACCCAAGCTCAAGAGTCAGGCGATGCTGGAGTTGCTGACCCGGCACCGAACGGCTGGCGAGATCTGTCGGGTCCATCGCCCCTACGACTCGCTCCTATATCGCTGAAGCCAAGAGTCTCCAGAACGAGCTCCCAGCGTCCTTGCCACTGCAGACCATGGCGAGGTATCGCGGCTGGCACAGCCCAGCATCCTATCCGCGAGGTGCCCCACAGCGACGCCACCGGTCAAGCCGGTAGCACCGGCGCGGCCGGGGTTGGGCGCGCATCGTCATCAGCCTGCGTTGACGAACCTTTACGGCGAATTGACATACAGGGCCGCTACAAGGTTGACCCCAAGCACCCAGCAGCCTATCATAGGCTCAGGTTTGGTATGCATTCCCTCAAGGGCGTGTTCGTTTTCTCAATCCAAACCTTCATCGTCTTGCTGTTGTTTGGACGCCCCGCGCAATGCCGCGTTCTCGGCTCCACAACGACCAACGAACTGTAGGCACCCATGCCCCTTCGTAGGCACCTGCTCGCCAAGATCGAGGACCGCACCGCCCGCGTGGCCGTCATCGGGCTGGGGTACGTGGGCCTACCGCTGGCCGTCGAGTTCGCCCGCGGTGGCCTCTCCGTCACCGGCATCGACGTCGACCGGAGCAAGTGCGCCAGCATCAACGCCGGCCGCTCCTACATCGACGACGTCCCATCCAGCGACCTGGCACCCCTGGTCCAGGACGGCCGCCTATCGGCCACCACCGACTGGTCGTCCCTAGATGGCGTCGACGCGAACGGCGGAGCTTGTGACGCCGCGATCATCTGCGTGCCCACGCCGCTCAACAAGACCAAGGATCCGGATATCTCATACATCGTGGCCGCCACCGACCGCCTGGCCGAGCACATGCACGCCGGCATGCTGGTGGTGCTGGAATCGACCACCTACCCCGGCACCACCACCGAGATTCTCCTGCCACGGATCAAGCGCAACGGCTATACCGTGGGGCAGGACTTTTTCCTGGCCTTTTCTCCCGAGCGCGTCGACCCCGGCAACCGCACCTGGCACACCCGTAACACGCCCAAGGTGCTGGGCGGCTTGACGCCCGCCTGCACCCAGGTCGCCAGCGCCCTCTACCGCTGCGCCGTGGAGACCATCGTGCCGGTCTCGAGCCCGGCGGCCGCCGAGATGGTCAAGATCCTGGAAAACACCTACCGCGCCGTGAACATCGGCCTGGCCAACGAGATGGCCCAGATCTGCCAGCGCATGGGCCTGGATATCTGGGAGATCATCGCCGCCGCCAAGACCAAGCCCTTTGGCTATATGCCCTTTTACCCCGGCCCCGGCCTGGGCGGCCACTGCATCCCCATCGACCCGCTCTACCTCTCGTGGAAGGCCCGTGGCATGGGCGTCGAGACCCGCTTCATCGAGCTGGCCGATTATGTCAACTCGTCCATGCCCCGCTACTGGGTGGGGCGCATCCAGGACGCGCTGAACGAGCACGGCCAGCCGCTGCGCGGCAGCACCGTGCTGGTGCTGGGCGTGGCCTACAAAGCCAATGTCTCCGATCTGCGTGAGACCCCCGCCCTGGAGATCATCGCCGAGCTGCGGGCGCGCGGGGCAAAGGTTGTGTACCACGACCCGCACGTGCCCACCCTCCCGCTGGCCGATGGCAGCGCTCTGGAGAGCGTGCCGCTATCCGCCGCGGCGCTGGCCGAGGCCGATTGCGTCTTTGTTCACACGGCCCATACGCAGGTAGACTGGGGGCGCGTGAGCGAGTTGGCAGGGGAGAAGGTGGTCGATAGCCGGGGCATCTTGCATGCGCCCACCCCCGGGTGATAGACTGCGGAATCATCCGTCGATATGCCACCCACGCCACAGAGGAGCATCACGTTGAGCGATACCATCAGGATTGGCACCGCGCAAGCCATCATCGAGCCTTTTGGGGGCACGCTGGTCGATCTGCTGGCCCCATCGGACGCACTGTCAGCCCTCAGGGAGCAGGCATCGCACCTGCCATCCATCCAGCTGAGCGAGCGGTCGTTGTGCGATCTCGAGCTCTTGGCCGTCGGCGCGTTCTCCCCCCTCGACCGGTTCATGGGCGCGGCCGATTACGCCTCGGTCCTCGAGACCATGCGCCTGGCCGACAGCACCCTCTTTCCCATACCCATCACGTTGCCCGTTGGCGATGACGTCCACCAGGGCCAAGAGCTGGCCCTGCGCGACCGCAAGAACAACTTGCTGGCCATCATGCGGGTCGACGAGGTCTATGAGTGGGATCTGGAGGAAGAGGCCCAGCAAGTCCTGGGCACCACCGACACCAAGCATCCCCTAGTGGCCGAGATGCACGGCTGGGGCCGTCGCTACGCCTCGGGTCCCATCCAGATGCTGCAACTGCCGCCCCACTATGACTTTGCCGATCTGCGCCTGACGCCCCAGCAGACCCGCGCAGCCCTGGCGAGCATGAACAGGCCCGCCGTGGTGGCCTTTCAGACGCGCAACCCCCTGCACCGCGTCCACGAGGAGCTCACCAAGCGCGCCATTGCCGACGTGGACGGCGCCCTGCTGCTGCACCCCGTCGTCGGCCTGACCAAGCCCGGTGACGTGGACCACTATACCCGGGTGCGCACCTACCGCGCCCTCACCGGGAACCACTATGAGCGCGGCACCGTGCTGCTGGCGCTGCTCCCCCTGGCCATGCGCATGGCCGGCCCGCGCGAGGCCCTCTGGCACGCCATCATGCGCCGCAACTATGGCGCCACCCACCTGGTCGTGGGCCGCGACCATGCCGGCCCCGGCGTCGATGGCGCCGGCGTGCCCTTTTACGGGCCCTATGACGCCCAGGAGCTGGCCATCCAGCACAGCGCCGAGATCGGCGTCGGCATCGTGCCCTTCCAGATGCTGGTCTACCTGCCCGACGACGACCGCTATGCGCCCCTCGATCAGGTGCCCGCCGGGGCCCGCACGGCCTCCATCTCGGGCACCCAGGTGCGCGATGAGTACCTGGGCGCCGGCAGAGCGCTGCCCGACTGGTTCACCCGGCCCGAGGTGGCCCAGATCCTGGCCGAGGCCTACCCGCCCAAGCGCAAGCAGGGCTTTTGCATCTGGTTCACCGGCCTGAGCGGCTCGGGCAAATCCACCACCGCCGAGATCCTGGCCTCCCTCCTGATGGAGCATGGCCGCGACGTCACCGTCCTCGATGGCGACGTCGTCCGCACCCACCTCTCCAAGGGGCTGGGCTTTAGCAAAGAGGACCGCGACACCAACATCCTGCGCATCGGCTTTGTGGCCGCCGAGATCGTGCGCCACGGCGGGGGCGTCATCTGCGCCGCCGTCAGCCCCTACCGCGCCACCCGCGACCAGGTCCGCAGCATGATCGGCCCCGATCGCTTCATCGAGGTGTTTGTGGATACCCCCCTTGAGGTCTGCGAGCAGCGCGACGTCAAGGGCATGTACGCCAAGGCCCGCCGTGGCGAGATCAAAGGCTTTACCGGCATCGACGACCCCTACGAATCCCCCGAGCACGCCGACCTGATCCTGGATACCGTCTCGGCCACGGCGGAGGAGAACGCGCGTAGGTTGGTGGAGCGGCTGAGAGAGGCGGGGTATTGCGGGTGAAAACGGCCCGGAACTATACAGCAGGCATCGCGGTTGAGGTCGAGGTGAACCATGAGCGCTGACGTGCCACGTATCGCCATCGTCGGCTGCGGCAATTGGGGCAAGAACCTAGTCCGCAACATGCGCGATCTGGGCTCTCTCGCCATGGTCTGCGACGTCACCGAGGATGGTCGCGCGTTGGCCAAAGAGATCGCTCCCGACGCGCAGATCGTCGGAGACCTGGAAGCAGT
>Ga0334895_1002953_pt1 | contig 13699 bp, 6 predicted proteins | sample GraSluR3_MG_7_FD_207229 | JGI IMG/M metagenome (GOLD analysis project Ga0334895, IMG submission 207229) | Sludge microbial communities from methane-producing bioreactor in Wageningen University, Netherlands - Granular Sludge_31_05-R3 | ecosystem: Engineered > Bioreactor > Anaerobic > Unclassified... | reverse complement strand
TGCCTACTTCGGGGGAGCCGAGTTCACCGGGGATGCCTACTTCAGGGAAGCCGAGTTCGGCGGGAATGCCAACTTCGGGGAAGCCGAGTTCGGCGGGTATGCCTACTTCGGGGGAGCCGAGTTCACCGGGGATGCCTACTTCAGGGAAGCCAAGTTCACCGGGGATGCCAACTTCGGGGAAGCCGAGTTCGGCGGGGATGCCAACTTCATAAATGTCACGTTCGATAACGAGCTGATATTAAACAATTTTAAATTTGGAAGATTGTATATAACTTGGGACTCGATTAAGGATAAGCTAGTTTACAACGGCCCTGTTTACTTAGCACTTATAAAAAACTTCAAAGTTATTGAGCAATTCAGCGACGCTGATGATTGCTACTATGCGTATCGAAAAGAGAGCCAAGACCAAAAACCATGGTACAGCCAAAAGAATTGTTTAATTGATAATGTAGTTAGATTTTACAACTGGATATCCACCAACATTAAACGAATCTCTAAATATTTCCGCTGGATCAGCGACCTTCCCCCGATTACCTGGATTCATCGGTTCACCTGGTCTAAGCTATTCGATTGGATTGGATTAGTGTCATGTGGATACGGTGTCAAAGTATGGCCTATAATTATCTGGGGCTTGGGGTCAGTTCTGGGCTTCGCACTCCTCTACAAAATTCTCCCTAAAAGCTATGGCGGCTTTGTGGAATCCGGGCCGTCAACTGTAACCATAGAAGCCCTCAACAATAGCACCCATATCCTCACTTTAAGCCCGAGCGACAATATAGTATCTCCGTCTTGGGGTGAGTGTCTCTATTTCAGTTTCACTGCTTTGACAGGTGGGACTCCCGAAGGACTACATCCAGCAGGGCTGCTCAGATATGCGGTTATGTTTGAAAACGTTCTTGGGTATACGTTCCTAGCTTTGTTCGTGGTCGTTCTGGCTCGGAAGCTCATAAGATGAGGCGAGGCTCGAAAAATTGCCGGCATAGAATCTTCTGTAAGGGGATACCAGACACTGGTTATCCTTACAGAAGAGATAAAGGGATCAAGTTTCCGATTTTCTCAAAATTCGGAAACTTCGACTAGACAAGGGCGATAGGTGGCGATCATGACAATACCTAAACTGATCAGTAAAGAGGACTTCGAGAAGTTGATGGCAAATTTACCATCTGAGAGGGACCGGCTTATCATCTCCCTCCTCTTCGGGACGGGGGCCAGGGTGGGGGAGCTGATGGGAGCGAAGGTCGGAGACCTGGACCTCGACGAGGGGCTCCTCCATCTTCAGGCTCATAAGACGAAGACGAGACGATATAGAGCCGTCCTGATCCCCGAGAGACTCCTCCCTCCCCTCCGGGAGTGGATCGAAGACCAGGACCCAGAATCGTGGCTCTTCCCAGGCCAGCGAGGGGGCCATATCACCCCCAGGAGGATAAGGCAGATCATCGCGAAGGCAGCAGCGGAGGCGGGGATACAAAGGATTTACGGGAAGAGCGCCGACGGGAGGGAGCTGGCCATAGTCAGCCCGCATACTCTGCGGCATCTCCACGCCGTTACGGCGTTAGATGCTGGAATTCCACTTAACGATCTCCAGTCCCAGCTGGGCCACAGCTCCCTCTCCACCACCTCGGTTTATTTGGCGGCGGGGCTGGAGCACAGAAGGAGGAGCTACGCCAAACTTGAATTGTGATTCCCGTCGACATCCCCTACAATTACCCAACTGGTAAACTTTAATATGACCAGGTGAAATATAGAATAGGGCCGAGAACGTCCGAATTCTTGGCCCAGGTGAACAAACATGACCAGATACAACGGTATCCCAAGCAGGGATAGAACACTTTCCATACATTTGCAACCAGAAGAAAAAGCAATGTATGCGGCCACGGCAGACCATCTTGGTGTGCCGACGTCATCTTTTGGGAGACTTTTGCTAAGAGCTGGTTACAAAGCGATAGCCAGAGACCCGACTATACTAACTGAGGTTATGGTATGAAGAATAAGAAGAGTTTTGAGGTGGTGGGTCCGAACCACCACCCGCGCCGACTGTTCATCCGTCACTACTTCCCAAGAGCTGCCCAGGTGAACAATGGGGCCGAGAACTCAGGACAGTGATCTAGATGACTATCGTGCTTTACGGCCTTATATATTTTGCCTATTTCAGGGGGATGAAGCTGTGAGCTCCTCCACCTTGCCCGTCCCACATCTTCTGGGGCGAGGATGCAGGTTCACCATCGTCCCTCCGGCTGGACATAAATACACCCTCCAGGACGGTACGGAGAAGACATACACCGGGAAGAACCCCCAGGGGAAGAGGTGGGCGAAAGAGGGCGGCTCCAACTGTGGCGAGACCGACCCGAGGCTCCAGGAGGCCATCTCCAGGGGGTGGGGGCACGGCCTCGTCTGCGGGACCGGTGGAGTGGTGGTCTTCGACGGCGACGACGCTGAGAGGCTCCTGGAGCTGGGAGTCTTACAGAAGATCCCCCCCACCGTCCAGGTGGAGAGCAGGCCAGGCCACCGCCATCACCATCTCCTGATCCCAGGCTTACAGAAGAAGTTCGTCTTCTATGACCCTATCCTTACAGAAGAGAAGATCGACGAGAAGACGGGGAAGGTGACAGTTCAACGGCTCCATCTCGGGGAGGTCCTGGGACCAGGAGGCCACGCCGTTCTCCCAGGGAGCACCCATCCCTCCGGCTCCGTCTACCATCTGGTAGAGGGATGCCCCCAGGAGATGGCCGAGATCTCACTGGACCAGCTGAAGGAGATCCTCCGGGGGCTAGAGTTCTCACCCGACCCTGATAAGCATGTCAGCTTTGAAGAGGCAGCTGGGATCAAGACCTCCCGGGAGAGGCTGGAGGAGATCGAGGCAGAGGCCAGGAGGGCGAAGGCAAAGAAGACCGCCCTCCCCTCCCTCTCTGACCAGCTGGACGTGAAGAGGGTTCTGGACGCCTACTCCTGGACGCCGAAGAGGACAGAGGGAGACGAGGCGAAGGGGCCAGCTCCAGGCCACCGTTCCGAGAGCGGCGACTGCTTCCAAATCAATTTGGGTACTGGGAGATGGCACTGCAAGCAATGCGAGGCAGGGGGCGACCTGGCCAGCCTGGTGGGGGTCATGGCGGGGATCATCCCGTGTACTGGTCACGACGACCTCCGAGACCGAGAGATCTTCTCCAAGGTCCTGGAGGAATGCCAGAGGAAAGGGCTCGCAGAGGAAAGGGAGGCAGAAGAAGAAGAGGAAGCCCCCGATAAGGGGAAGAAGAAAAAGAGGGGGCCCTCTGTCGCCACTCAGCTGGTTAGGCTGGCCATTGAGAGCGGCGCCGAGTTCTGGAAGACCCCTGAGGAGGAGCCCTTCTCCACCATCCCCAACGGCGGAGGCCACCTTGAGAACCACCCCCTGAGATCGAAGCGGATGAGGCAATGGCTAAGCGAACTGCTATTCGCTAAGAACGGAAAGGTAGCAAAGGGCTCCGCCGCCCTGGACGCCATCACCGTACTTGAGGGGAAGGCCGTCTTCGGCCAGACCGTCTGCCCCGTCTTCACCAGGCTGGCAGAGCACGACGGTAAGATCTACCTGGACCTAGGGGATGATAAATGGAGAGCGGTGGAGATCGGGGCCGATGGGTGGAGGGTGATCTCCTCCAATGCGATCCCTGTTAAGTTCCGCCGAGCCAAAGGAATCCTGCCCCTCCCATCTCCTGCCCGGGGCGGGTCCCTGGAGGACCTGAGGCGCGTTTTGAACGTCCCCGAGGGAGCCCCCTGGATGCTGACACAAGCCTGGATGGTCCAGGCCATGAGGCCGACTGGGCCCTATCCTCCCCTGATCGTAGATGGTGAGCAGGGGAGCGGGAAGAGCTGGCTGGGCCGGATTCTCCGGTATATCATCGACCCCAACAAAACACCGCTGAGGAGACCGCCACGAAATGAGCATGAGCTGCTCATCTCCGCCACCAACTCCTGGATGGTAGTCTACGACAACCTCAGCGGGCTGCCTAAGTGGCTGGGAGATGCTCTTTGCGTAGTCGCCACTGGCGGAGGGGGGTCTGTCCGGGAGCTGTACTCCGACATGGACGAAACCCTATTCGACGTTCAGAGGCCGATGATCCTAAACGGGATCGATGAACTGACGACCCGAGACGATCTCCTGGGCCGGGCCATCCTCCTCCATCTCCCCAGGATCAAAGAGAGCGATAGAAGGACGGAGAAGGAGATCAAAGCGGAGCTGGATAAGATCCGGCCCCAGGTCCTGGGAGCTATTCTCGATGTGATTTCCTCCGGACTGAGGGAGCTTCCCAACGTCCACCTAGAATCTAAGCCCCGGATGGCCGACTTCGCCGAGTGGATAACAGCATGTGAAAAGGCTCTAGGATGGAAGTCTGGGGAGTTTCTGGCCGCGTTCAACGAGAACCAAAACGAAGCAAAGGCGACCCTCATCGAGAACGACATGTTCTCCACCGCCCTGGTGGCCATGGTGAAAGCGGCCCCCGAGAACGCCCTGGAGATCACCTCCTCCCTCCTCCTCTCTGAGATGGAGAGGCGGTGTGGGATCAAATACCCCAGCGACCGGCCCGACGGGTGGCCCAGATCTGCAAAGGGAACCCGAGGCAAAGTTAGGAGGATCGCCCCAGCCCTGAGAGTGATGGAGATAGAGGTATCTGAGCGCCGGGGCAATGATGGGTCAAAACTAATCTGTTTCAAGAAATTATCCGTCAGATCTGACGGTTTGAAGTCCTATCCGTCAGGCCAAATAAAAATAGCAGAGGACGGATCTGACGGATCTGACGGTCAAAAACAATACTCTGACCCTTGGGGGGGAAGAGAAGAAGAGGAGAAGATAGAGAGGAGAGAAGGGAATGGTAGTGGGGGTAAAAATAGGAAAAACCCGTCAGATCCGTCAGATCCGTCAGACGGGACCGGGGGCTATCGGAAAAAATCTGACGGTTTGAAATCCGAACCGTCAGAATCTGACGGTTATCCGTCAGATGACGAGGGGCTCACGGACCTCCTGGCCAGGCAGAAAGAGAGGGAGCTGGGGGACGCCGAGAGGAAGAAGACTCCCGAGCCAGATGACAGGGACCCCACCCCCAAGGAGGTCGAACTTCTGGAGAAGGTGGCAGAGCGGCTGATCAAGAACTGGCCGGAGGTATCCTCTGTGCAACTGAGTAAGGCAGTCCACGATCAGGAGAATATCTTCATCTCGTCCAGGATGGCGGAAAAGTGGCTGGCGATCTCCGGCTGGCAGAAGACCGGGGCCAGGATCAACGGGGGGGAAGGCTGGAGGCCAGCAGCCGGGGGGGTGGTCCAATGAAACCACCTCATGCCCATTTTGTGGGAGGAGAGGTCGGAGCCTGGGAGCGCTAAGGAGGCGATTATGGAGCGCTTCTGTTCCAATATCGCCCAAAATTCGATGGTATACCTTAAATATACGGTAATACTACAGTAGTTCATGGTCCGATTTGTGAGAACGCTACAGCACAGGATAACGAAGCAAGGGCGCGATTTTTATCAGTTAAGCGTACCGCCACAGGTCGCAGAAGCTTTGGATCTTAAGGATGGCGGTCTTGTCTCGATATGTGTAAAATATGCGCCCAAAAACGCGATTCAGGTTACGTTATCAGCAGCATTGGAGGATGGAAGATGAAACTGATTCTGTACATTTTTGTGCTGATGGTGATGATGATCGGATATGCTGCCGTAGAAGCACAGGCTCCGCCTGTGCTGAATGCGCCGGACGAGCAGTACGAGGAAGAGCAGTTCGAGATTGGTGATCTCGTTACGGCTCGTACTGAAAATTCGGGCGCGCCGCTCGATAATGATGCGCATTGTTTTGTCGACAGTTTGTCCGACTATTCTGGGGCCAGAACAACAGCAGAAATATACCTAAGTCTAGCAGCGCTTGTATTTGCTTTGATCTTTGGTGTGCTAATAATCGTAGTTGTGATCAGGAACGGCAAATGGGATGCGAATTCATTTCAGTTGTTCGGTCTTGCTCTGGTCCTCGGAATGGGTGCATTTCTGATTCCTGCCGGGTACTCTCAAGAACAGATAGCTCCATTAACTGGTCTGCTTGGTGTAATAGTCGGATACTTGCTCAAGAAGGGTCCGGATTGATCCGATTTACGCGCAAGCTGACCAAGAAGATCACGAATACCGGCGATTGCTATGTCTTAGCAATTCCAAGAGAGGTCGCAGAGGTCTTGCGACTTGAAGATGGGGGCTTGGTCTCTCTCCGAATTTGGGCGCATCGGAACGAGGTGCTGATCGAGAACTACGACGATTCTTGGCATCCTTATCAAGAGGTCTTCAGTCCTGCGAAGCCTGGCTTCGTCGACGTAGAAATCGAGCCGAAGACGAGAGGGCCATCAAGAGGCTTCGCTGAAGGCAGGATCACCGATCCGAGGCAGCTGCTGCGAGATGTTAGGGTGCTGATAAAATTCATAGATGCATCACAACGGGCGGCAGGTCTTCGTCGGCGTCGACGCCGGCGGCGCTAAACTTGACAAATTGGACACCATAAAAAGAGGAAAGGAGCGTTTCAGTTTTGATAGAGCCTGCTAGCAAAAGTTTTATGGTGCGATGGACCTTTTCAGAAGTGCGGAGGGAGATCCGATGTATAATTCAATTCAACTGCTGGCACCTGTAGAGCTGCTGAAGTATTCGAGCCCCGATTCAAGTGAGGTCTCCCTTCATGTCTGATTCTCGTCCCTACGGCCCCGACAACCCCCACCCCCTATTCGGGAGGAGGACGGAGCTGGTCTGGGATGGGAAGTACGACGAGTACGGCCGCCTCCGCCCTGTCGATGTCGCCGGGTCTGCCATGCCGATGCAGAAGATCGAGACGGTGGACATGCCTCGGAGCGAGGCCCTCGCCTCCGGCCAGACCACCTTCGGGGACCTCCGGACGACCCGCCTCGACGACTTCCGGAACCTGCTCATCTGGGGCGATAACAAGTTGGTGATGGCCTCCCTCCTCAAGGAGTTCCGGGGCAAGATCGACCTCATCTACATCGACCCGCCCTTCGACGTGGGGGCGGATTTCACGATGCAGGTGGCGATTGGGGAAGGAAACGAGAATGCCGAGAAGGATCAGTCCCTCTTGGAGATGGTGGCGTATAGGGATATGTGGGGGAAGGGGACCGATTCGTATCTGCACATGATGTATGAACGGCTGGCATTAATGAAAGAGCTTTTGAAAGAAACTGGAAGTATTTATATTCATTTGGGCCCGAATATTAGCCATTACGTCAAGCCAATTATTGATGAGGTATTTGGTGATGAAAATTACCGAAATGAGATAATATGGCAGAGATTTAACTTTCATGCAGATGCCACTCGTTATGGAATAGTCCATGATTCCATATTATTCTATTCGAAATCTGAGAACATAGTCTGGAATCCTCCGAGAAAACCACTGGAAGAATCTTATATCGAGAGCCACTTCACACAGATGGACAGTAACGGAAGGCGTTATCAGCTCGATAACTCTCTTGCAAAAGGGCAGGGGCCAGCTAGGCGTTTTGGGGAAAAAACCCTTGAACCACCTATAGGTACCCACTGGAGATGGGGGCAAGAAAAGATAGATGAGTTGATGATGCAAGGTCGCATCGTCTTCACAAATACAGGTAGACCGAGAGTCAAGAGATATCTTGATGAAATCGAAGGTGCCGTTGTTCATTCAATTTGGTCTGATATTAAGCCCATAAATTCGCAGGCAATAGAACGACTAAACTTTGAGACCCAAAAACCCGAAGCTCTTATCGAACGGATCATTAAAGCCTCCTCCAACGAAGGCGACCTCGTCGCCGACTTCTTCTGCGGCTCCGGCACCATGGGAGCCGTCGCCGAACGGCTCGGACGCCGCTGGATAATGTGCGACCTCGGCCGCTACGCCATCCACACCAGCAGGAAGAGGATGATCCAGCTTCAGAGGAGGCTCCAGGCTGATGGCCAGCCCTACCGGGCCTTCCACGTCTGCAACCTCGGCCGCTACGAGCGGCAGTGGTGGCAGAGGGAGCGGCTCCAGGGATACGACCGGGACCATCGAAAGGTCGTCCTCGGGTTCTACCGGGCCGACCCTCTCCCGAACCCCACGCCTTACCTCCACGGCCGGAAGGGCGGGGCCTTCGTCTACGTCGACAGCATCGACTCCCTCCTCACCCGGGCGGAGGTCAGAGAGGCGGCCCGGGCCGCCCGAGAGGCGGGGGGAAAGGAGCTCCACTGCCTCTCCTGGGAGTTCGAGATGGATCTCCGCCTCGTCTGCCAGGAGATCGAGGCATCCGAGGGTGTCCGGATCAGGCTCCTTACGATCCCTCGGGAGATCATGGAGAAGAACCGGACGACTCCACCGCCCTTCTTCGAGGTCGCCCTCCTGGAGGCGGAGCCGGTCTACAAGAAGGTCGGCGGCAAGAAGAAGGTGGACATCCGGCTGAAGAGGTTCATCCCCTCTCTGGCGGAGGTCCCCACCAGGGAGATCGAGGCCATCAAGGAGAGGGCAGCCAAAGACGGCTTCGACTTCATCGACTTCTGGGCCGTCGACTTCAACTGGCAGGAGGGGATGCCCTTCGAGCACCAGTGGCAGGACTACCGGACCCGAAAAGACCGGAGCCTCAAGACGACGAGCGACGCCCTCTACGATAAATATCCAGGCAAGGGGTTCTACCGGGCCTGTGTCAAGGTCGTCGACATCTTCGGCTGCGATACCAGCATCGTGGTGGGGGTAGAGTATGACTAGCTCCGACGCCCGGACGGCCCCGGCAGGCTGCTCAAACCACATCGTCAACCCCTCCGCCCTAGAGCCCCTCTTCAAGCCCTACGAGGAGCCGTGCCGGTACCGGGTCAAGGCAGATAAAGAAGGCGATCCCGCCAAGATCATAAACAACCGCCGCCCCTCCAACATCCCCATCGCTGATAACCTCCGCCTCTTCGTGAAGAGATGGCGGGAGGGCGACTATCCAGGAGCTTCCGATACCACCCGAGAGATCCTCCATTACTGGTTCGGCGAAGAGCACCTCCTGGAGACGGCGGCCGGCGAACGGATCCCCTTCCAGTACTACTTCTGCCAGCGGGAGGCGATCGAGACCTTCATCTACCTCTACGAGGTCCGGGGCCTGCGGACCCTCTCCAGCATCACCGCCGAGTTCCTCGACAAGAACGCCTACAGCGAGAACAACGAGGCCGCCTACAACGCCGCCCTCGGCGTCCATCCCGAGGACGACCGCTGGTCCAAGTACGCCTTCAAGATGGCCACCGGCTCCGGCAAGACCAAAGTCATGAGCATGGCCATCGTCTGGAGCTACTTCCACTCCCTCTGGGAGGAGGGCTCCTCCCTCGCCCAGGACTTCCTCGTCATCGCCCCCAACATAACCGTCTTCGAGCGGCTGAAGGAGGACTTCGGCGACGGCAAGATCTTCGAGACGGACCCCCTCATCCCCGAGGCCTGGAAGGGGGACTGGAACGTCTCGGTCGTCCTCCAGGACGAGGCGAGCGGAGCCGCCACCGGGGGCAGGATCTACCTCACCAACATCCACCGCCTCTACGACACCTCCAAGCGGAAAAATAAGAACCAGGTCGAGACCCACGACTGGCTGGGCCCCGCCGTCTCGAAGGCGAGGGCCCTGGATACGGGGGAGGCCCTCCGGGAGAGGGTGACGTCTCACCGCAGAATGATGGTCTTGAACGACGAGGCCCACCACCTCTGGGATCCCGACAGCGCCTGGAACGATGCCATAGAGTACGTCCACCAGACGATCCAGGAGAGGACCGGAGGCGGGATCGTCTCCCAGCTCGACTTCTCCGCTACCCCCAAGGACAACCACGGCCGGATCTTCCAGCACGTGATATGCGACACCCCCCTAGGCGAGGCTGTCGACGGGGGGATCGTAAAGATCCCGGTCATCGGCCGGGGGGAGGGGCTCGTGGAGCACCCCAGCGCCAACGCCGCCGAAAAGTACCAGCAGCACCTCATGATCGGATACAAACGCTGGCAGCTATCCAAAGAGGAGTGGGAGAAGAGCGGAAAGAAGCCCCTCCTCTTCATCATGGCCGAGGATACGGTGGCGGCAGACCAGATAGCTCAAATCTTGGATACCGACCCTCTCTACTCCGACCTCAACAAACGAACCATAAACCTCCACACCCGGCTCAAGGGCAAGATCGTATGGGAGGGTGGGAAGAAGAAGGGCATCCCGGTCTTCAAACCCAATGAGACGGGCGCTATCACCGAGGAGGACCTGAGGGAGCTAAGAAAGCTCTCCCGGGAGCTGGACCTCGGCACCAGCCCCTACAGCTGTATAGTCTCCGTCCTGATGCTCCGGGAGGGCTGGGACGTGCGAAACGTCACCACCATCGTCCCCCTGAGGCCCTACACCGCCAAGGCTCAGATCCTCCCCGAGCAGACCCTGGGCCGAGGCCTCCGGCGGATGACCTATCCCGGGGGACCATCTGAGATCCTGACCGTGGTGGAGCACCCGGTCTTCGTCTCCCTCTACGAGGAAGAGCTGGGCAAGGAGGGGGTCTATCCAACGGTCGTAGACGTCGATAAGGTCCCCACCATCACGGTCAGCATCTTCCCCGACGGCGAGCACAAGGATCTGACCGAGCTTGACATGGTGATACCCGCCATCTCTCCCGCCTACACCCGCATCCCCAAGATAGATGGTCTCACCGTCGAGGACGTGAAGGCCCGGTTCTCCTCCCTAACGCCTCTCAAGCTCCGAGAAGAGTCCTCCGCCGGCGAGGTCCATTATGAGGGACGCACCCTGGTCACCAACGAGATCGTCGAGCAGATGACCATCAAAATGCCCCTGCTGGAGAGCGGCGTCGGCGCCATATCTTTCTACAGGAGTGAGCTGGAGCATATCACGGGGCTCCACGGGCTCCACCCGACCCTCGCCCCCCTGCTGGAGATCTTCCTGACGGAGATGCTCTTCGGGGAGAGGGTATCCCTCTTCGACCAGCGGCTCATAAACCGTCTTGGAAATACGGACGTGAGAGAGCACGTCCGGGCTGTCTTCGTCCCCCTCCTCTTGAGCAAAAGCACGGTGAAGCTTGAGGAGAGGGCCCTGGGGACGAGCAAGTCGGTGGTCCAGTGGAGGCCCTATCAGGCCAGCCACTCCGAAAAACATCCGGCCATCGAGGCTCCAAATACGGCCTTCAACCTGGTCCCTTGTAGCAACGCCTTCGAGGTGGATATGGCCAGGTTCCTGGCCCGGGCGCCCGACGTGGCCGCCTTCTGCAAGAATGCTGGGGCCGAGGCGGTGAGGATAGATTATCAGAACCATACGGGAAGGCTGGCTCACTACACCCCGGATTTCTTGATCCGCAAGACCAACGGGGATTACGTAATGCTGGAGACGAAGGGCCGGGTGGACATCGACGTTCCGTTGAAGATCCGGGCGGCCGTCGCATGGTGCGAGGCGGCATCCGGCAGCGGGATCCGGTGGGATTACCTCTACGTCCCAGAGGACGTCTTCGGGAAGGCTGATGACAACCACCTGGACGCTCTCTTCCCCCTATGCGAGCCAGCGACGCAAAACCTCATCAGAGAGAGGATCGAAGCCCCCCTGAGTTTGGAGAAAGGCAACTTAGAGAGGCTCACTGTGGACGAGTTCATCCTCGAAAAGGATCTGGACCGTCTCCCCCCCAAGCCCAGGAAGTGCGTCCAGGAATCGATCGCGCTCTTCAATTTCCTTGAGAAGAAAGATGGCGTATCCTATGCGCCGGTATTCACCCCCCTCCTCGGCGCCATCGACGATGCCGCAAAGACCTTCGTCATGGCGACCCTCAAGCCATCCGTTCCAGACGATCCCCAGCGACGACAGATGTTCTTCGAGCCCGACCTGACCGTCCTCCGTCCTAAGGACGAAAGCTTCCACCGGCGGCAGGCGATCAATCTGCGAAAGACGCTAGTCGAGAATGATGGCTTTATGCCCATGGGACTGTTGAAGTGGTGCCTTGAATACGCTAAGAATCCCAAGGTCCCGCCGGGAGGCGTCTTCATCGCCGTTAAAACCAGATTCGAGGACCTCGCAAAAACAGAACTATTAGATACAGTGGGTAAGATCTACTCCTTCCGGAATGAGTACATAGCTCATCAGGAGAAGGATCTGGACGACAAAGACGAAGCCAAACAAGTCTTGAAAGACTGGATCAAAGGGCTCGACCTCATATTAGGGGCCGAGCCCACCGCTCAGTCTTAGAACCCAGGCGACAGCGAAGATCGCCATCCACCCATTTTTATAAATACTCTTTCGGTGTGCGAAATGCAGATGGAAAGGATAGAATCCGTATCCATCGACCCATCCTCCGCCATATTCTGTAAGGAACATGCGGCTTACAGAAGAAATCGCAGACGGCGCCGACCCGTCTTCTGTAAGTAGAAGCCATTCATTACAGAAGACGAGGCTGTCTTATGTAAGACACCAGCAAGTCATTACCTAAGACATTACAGAAGAGTCCAGAACTGTCTTCTGTAAGCGAAAGGTATTTATCCGATTCCTTACAGAAGACATGGTATGAAATCGGTCAAGGCAGCGGATGGAGTCTACAGGCAAGAGTTCACCCACTGCAATAAAGAACGGTGCAAGAAATGCCAGGAGGGGGCGGGCCACGGGCCCTACTGGTATCGATACTGGTGGGAGGAGGGGAAGACTCGAAAGAAGTATGTGGGCAAAGAACTGCCCCCCAATCTCATTACAGAAGACATTACAGAAGAACCCATTACAGAAGACCTTACCGAAGACGAGGCCTTACCGAAGACCCCACAGAAGACAGACGCCCAGGTTTGCCCCAAATGCGGCCTGCCCCTCGGCGACAACCTCTCCCGGTTGGAGGGCCACGATGGGAAGATCTACCATAAAAAGTGCAGGGCGGTGGAGAAGCCTCTCCCATCTCCCCCCTCTGAACCAACCGTGGCGGCGGCGCTGGTGGTGATCAAGGCCTTCCATGATAAGGGAATAGAGCCGACTGCTGCGGAGGTGGCGGAGGCCGTGGGGATAGAGGCCAGGCCTCTAGGCCGGATAATGAAGGCAGCGGGACTTCAAGCGAAAAACACGACACGAAATGGAGTGACGGATCGATATTACCTCTTCGAACTGAAGGAGCGGATAGAAGAGATTCTGGCGGCGGAGGCTCTGGAGGAGTGAGGCATGGGTGAGGAGAGCGAGCGTAGAGTAGTCCCGGCCAGCGAGATTCTGGCCAAGATCGAGCGGGGCGAGGCCGTCGAGTACGACGACGTGATCATCGAGGGCGACCTGGACATAAGCGAGCTGAACCTGCCCACAGAGCACGTGGACAGAACCGAGGAGGAGAAACAGTTCGGATTATCCGACGAGCTGAAAGTGATCAGCTCACCAATAACCATCACCAACTCTGAGATCCAGGGTAAGGTGAACTTCAGTAATGTCAAATTTCAAAAGCCGGTCGACTTCGGGGGAGCCGAGTTCGGCAGGTATGCCGGCTTCGGGGGAGCCGAGTTCACCGGGGATGCCTACTTCAGGGAAGCCGAGTTCGGCGGGAATGCCAACTTCGGGGAAGCCGAGTTCGGCGGGTATGCCTACTTCGGGGGAGCCGAGTTCACCGGGTATGCCTACTTCGGGGGAGCCGAGTTCACCGGGGATGCCTACTTCAGGGAAGCCGAGTTCGGCGGGAATGCCAACTTCGGGGAAGCCGAGTTCGGCGGGTATGCCTACTTCGGGGGAGCCGAGTTCACAGG
>Ga0334895_1002951_pt1 | contig 13706 bp, 11 predicted proteins | sample GraSluR3_MG_7_FD_207229 | JGI IMG/M metagenome (GOLD analysis project Ga0334895, IMG submission 207229) | Sludge microbial communities from methane-producing bioreactor in Wageningen University, Netherlands - Granular Sludge_31_05-R3 | ecosystem: Engineered > Bioreactor > Anaerobic >... | reverse complement strand
AAAACAAATAGTGTGAAGATTTTTTTTGCCAAATACCTTATAGCGATCATTATGTTTTTCATTTATGACCTTCTTCCCTAATGTGTGCTCTACCAATACTTCCACCTGGATGGTTTTTCAAAAAAGCCTTCATAGTAACACCCATTCTTCTTCCCAACATCACGGCAAGCCCTTGAAGAAGGATCAAATAAATGGTTGACGAATTGTTAGGGACGATATCCCAATCATCACCTTCACGATCAAGACTCAATATAAGCTTGTTATCGATTATTTTCGTTAGTGAAGACAAATAATTAAAACTAAGAAGCCAAGTCGATACTTCACGGTCTTTCAAGTGCCTGGCAAGTGTAATGGTCTCCTCTGTATTGCCACTTTTTGAGAGCAAAATCACAAGGTCACCCTCTCGTATCACCCCAAGATCACCATGCAACGCTGTGTTGGTATGAAGAAAAGCTCCGCTGATTCCCATCGAATGTAAAGTCCCTACAAATTTTTCACATATTGGAACATTCTTACCTAAACCTGAAGCAATAATCTTATTTCCTGATAACACTGCTTTTTGACAGTCTGATAAAAGCTTCTCCATCTGACTTTCATCTAAAGTTTCTAAAGAATGACGTATGCAATTTAAGATGTCTCCAAAATATTCCTTCATACCATTACCGCCTTGAAATTATTTGTTGTCATGCTTAAAGAATAATTTGATATAATCGTATCATAATAATTAAAGGAGTCTTCATACCAAAGCTTTTTATATCATGAAAAGAAAATGAGATGCGTTGTTTGCTTTGTGCTTTTAATTCCAAAAAATCAAGGCTTTCTCAATCACCTCATCCATGTCGTAATACTGATAATCCGCTAACCTGCCACCTAGAATCAAGTTTGGTTCTAGGCCAGCAAGGGCCTTGTATTTTAGATAAAGTTGATTATTAAGCGTATCATTGATAGGGTAATAGGGCTGCATTCCCTTTGACCATTCAGCTGGATATTCACGAGTGATGACTGTCTGGTCCTGTTGGCCGAATTCGAAATGCTTGTGCTCTACACTCCTAGTGAAAGGAATCTCACCATCCGTATAGTTGATGATGGCATTGCCTTGATAATCTAGCATATCGAGGATCTCATCCTCGAATCTTAGGCTGCGATAAGCCAGATGACCGTACCGATAGTCAAACAATTGGTCAATCATTCCCGTATATACAATTCTGTCAGCCAGTCGCTCCAGCTCTTTTCTCTGATCAAAAAAATCTACATTTAGCCTCACCTCAATGCCTTGCAACAGACCTTCTATCAACCTATTGTAACCGCCATTGGGGACACCTTGATATTTGTCATTGTAGTAATTGTTGTCGAAGCGATAGCGAACCGGCAGTCTTTTGATGATAAAGCTTGGCAGCTCATTTGCCCTTCGACCCCATTGCTTTTCAGTGTAGCCCTTAATCAGCTTCTCATAAATATCGGTTCCAACCATTGATATAGCCTGTTCTTCAAGATTGATGGGATTTGTGATACCCACATCTGCAATTTGGCTCTTAATGATTGTCTCGGCTTCATGGGGTTCATTCACCCCCCAAAGCTGTTGAAACGTATTCATATTGAAGGGCAGATTATAGGTCTTGCCCTTGTAATTGGCGACGGGCCTATTGATATAACGATTAAAACGCACAAAATCATTTACATATCGCCAGATATCACCATTGTCCGTATGGAAGATATGGGGTCCGTAGCGATGTACGTTAATCCCTGCCATTTTTTCACAAAAAGTATTGCCTCCCGTATGTTTTCTCTTATCTATCACCAAACATCGATGACCTTTTTTTGAAGCCTCATGGGCAAAGACTGATCCGAATAATCCTGCACCCACTATCAGATAATCGTATTTCATCGTAAGTCTCCTCATCCCCAAATCAATGTGCAGAGATTTCGATACCTGTAGCGTATCCTTTGAATTGCTTTCAAAATTAGGCTTTTGACATGGTTTTTTTTATACATGCCTAAAAAGTCAAGATGCTCCACCGTCTCAATCTTGTCAGCCAAGGTTGCGAAGTAAATCTTTTCGTCGATGTTATTGACCAGAAATTCCTTTCGGAACAGTCTTCCGAAAACCCTGGACAGAGGATTCCTATCGTGTAGATAATTTCTGAAATAATAATCTACTTTAACCATTTCGGCTAGAACATTGGGTTGAAATGAGGCATTAATAGACAACCGATAATCTCCCATTGGAATATTAGTCGTGTAAACTTTATAGCGATCCAGCATAAAACAACAGAGATGTCCATCAGCACTTGGCCAATAATTTTCATTAAAACCACCGACTTCAATAACAGCCGCTCTCAACATCAGGGTACCACAGGAAGGTGGGGCTATCGGGGATTGTCCCCGAATAATGACATCCGTCATTGTAATCTCTGTCAGTTTATTCTTGATATAAGGCTTGAGCGTCCTCTTGATCCAACCGTCTGGCTTTACCTGACTCAAATATTGCCTCTGTCCAAAATCAAGCAACGTATCATATTGACAGTGAAGATAACCTACTTGACTATCCATTTTTTCATTCAGGAAATATCGTATCTTCTCAAGATAATAAGGTTTTAACAAATCATCGTCGTGCAATAGAGCCACCCACTTGCCTCTTGCAAGCTCTATGCATCTGTTCCAGTTGGCAAACATGCCAAGATTTTCCGAGTGTCGATAGTACAAGATTAAGGGATTGTCATAGCTTCGAATCAATCTTTCTGTATCATTATCGTTAACAGGCTCATCATCGACAACCAGTACCTCATAAGGAATGTCAACAAAAGACTGCTTCAAAATACTGTCAATGGCCTCTCTCAAAGTTTCAATCCGCTTATAAGTTGGAATAGCGATCGAGATTAACGGGTCACTGACTGTATCAAGGTTTCCCAGAACAAGCTGAGAAGAAATATGATGGTATTTTTTTAAATGATTGGTGCGCTCATAAAAACCCTTTTCGTCCATAAATCCTCCTTTTCTGACCATTGATCTATAAAACAAAGCATTTTTTGCCAAACTGTCATCCAGAAAAACAATCGGTTCCCAGTCCAGCACCCTATTAGCCAGACTAATGACTGGTTCTATTCTTGTCGAATCACCATGGACCTCGCACTTGCAAATTATTTGTTGAAAATTAACGATCTGACTTTCATTTTTAAAATCGGGAGCGAGTATCTGAGACGTAAAAATGTTGATGCCAGAGTAATATTAATCCGGATAAAATAATACATGGTGCGGTGTTTTAAACGAATGGAAGCTTTAAGATGAAAAAACGTATGCCCGATTTCATCCTCAAGCAACTTGCCAGATTTCTGATTAAATCCATAACGAAGTGATACAGCCCGTAGTATATCCGGACTGATGAGGGTGCTGTAACAAATTTTTTTATCATTGGCAAATGGTTGATTCTCATAAAAATCATGTAAGCTTTCTACAATAGCAACCGCACTTGAGATAGTTTTTTCGTCAAATAAAGAGTAGGAAATAGATTCCTTTCGCTGTCGATAGTAATGAAATATATAATCGACATAAGCTATTTCATCGGCAAGTAGAATCATTTTATTGGAAAACTCACAGTCTTCATGATGACAGCCTTCAATAAACTGAAAGGACAAGTCCCTCCAGAATTTTTTTTGAATCATAAACCGCCATACATTAACCGTATACAAGCCAGATGAACAAGCGAAGCGAACCGAGTCATGGACATCTACACTCAGATCGACGGGTTTTGTTCCTGAGCCAACTGTCGGAAGATCGCTGAAGCGTTTGTCGCCGTCATAAAACTTTGAGTAATTTCCATAGATCAGTCTACAGCCCGTGTTAAGCATATTTTTATATAGGATTTCCATGGCATATGGCGAAATAAAATCATCCGAGTCCAAGAAATATAAGTATTCACCTGTTGCCAAGTCAGCTCCTCTATTTCTGCTTCTTGAAAGGCCTTGATTCTTCTGGGTTATCTCTATTATCCTTGAATCTTTTGCCTTGAAAGAGTCGATAATCATACCAGTGCCATCTATCGACCCGTCGTTAATGACGATAATCTCGATATCGCTAAGTGTCTGACTGACCGCAGACTGAAGGCATTCAGTAAGATACTTTTCAGTATTATAAGCAGGTATGATGATGCTGACTTTGGTAGACATAAATTGACTCCCTCACATGGATTTATCTACAGTATATCAATTCACCCTTGAGAAATAAACAGATTAATCAATCTAAACAATGTATAAAAAGAATTTATTTGATATAATGAACAATATTAACAGATAATGAGGATGTCATGAGAATAGGGATAAACGGACTGGTCCTAAAAAAAGAAAATTCCGGGATAGGCAATTATACCATCCATGTGATCAATCAAATGGCGGATATGACGGATGATGAATTGATTCTCTTTGTGATGGCTTCAAAACCGATCAGACCTCTAATCAATCCAAAGATAAAAATAGTGGGACTTTTTCCATATGAAACCAATCGATATCTAAAAGTATTGGTTGAACAATTGCTGCTGAACCGTCAAATTAAGAAGCAGAAAATTGATATGCTATTTTGTCCCGCATTCACCATGCCAATACTGAAAGTCTGCAAAACTGTTATTGTAGTCCATGATATGATCTACAAACTGAAAATCGATGGTAGCTCCAAGCTCAAAGACTGGTATAGCAATTTCTTATTTAGCAGAAGTATAAAAAAAGCCGACCAGATCATAACCGTATCCACAGCGACAAAGACTGATCTAAAACGATACTTTCCGAATAGAAAGAACATCCATGTAATCCATTTAGGCTCATCTATGAAGGAGTACAAAACAAAAAAGCCCCCAAAAGCTATTAATAGAGACGAAAAATTCATTTTGATGACAGGCACAATGACACCTAGAAAAAACATAGACCGAGCGCTAGAAGCCTTAAGTCAGATTGGGAACAAAACAGATATCAAATTACTTCTGGCTGGCGGGGTCAGCAAAAAGTCTCAAGCCACACTACAAAAAATCAGCGATACAAATCTGACTGACAGAGTTATTGTAGCTGGCTTTCTGACGGATGAAGAGCTGGCTTGGTGCTATGAAAATGCTGAAATGCTTCTATTCTGCTCGATTTACGAGGGTTTCGGATTACCACCACTGGAAGCCATGCGACACAACCTTCCAGTCATCGCATCCAACGTGACCTCCATACCTGAGGTGGTGGGAGATGCGGCATTGATGGTCAATCCATACAGCGTGGATCAAATAGCCGATGGGATTATGGAGTTGTTGACCCATGATGACCTAAAACAAGAGCTAATCAAAAAAGGAAAAGAAAGAGTCAAACTGTTCAGCTGGGAAAAAACTGCGGAAGAAACCTTAAAGGTTTTAAAAAACTAAATCAGATGGAGGCCATATGATTGTACCTGACATAAGCATCATAATACCTGTCTATAATGTAGCACCCTATTTGGGCCAGTGCCTGGACAATGTGGTCAATCAGACCCATCAGAACATTGAGATCATCTGTATCAATGACGGAAGTCACGATAATTCCATATCAATACTTAAGGAATACGAACAAAGAGACAACAGAATTAAAATTGTGAACCAAGTCAATCAGGGTGTCTCATCGGCTAGAAACTATGGGATTAATCTATCAACAGGCAGATATATTATGTTTATTGATGCAGACGATTGGATAGATCTAGAAACCTGCGAAAAGACACTGAAGCTGGCAGAAAGATATCGTGCAGATGTCGTGATCTGGCCATATATTAAGGAATTCTCCGATTACTCGGTTCTAAAACCCATATTTGAAAAAGATATGATTGTATTTGAAAACGAGGACGTCAGATCATTCCTCCATAGGAGGATTTGCGGATTGCTAGGAGAAGAGCTTAGAAAACCGGAGATGATGAATGCTTTATCTCCGGTATGGGGAAAACTATACCGACAAAATGTCATCAAAGACTTCAATGTTAGATTCGAGAGTAATGATCACATAGGCATAGAGGATGGACTGTTTAATTTTATCGTGTTCAGCCACATAAAAAAAGCGGTTTATATCAACCAATTCTATTACCATTACCGTAAGACCAACCAGTCATCCGTCACTAAAACCTATCATCCAAGAGGACTGAAGCTGTTCAAAAATCAATTGAATTTCTATAAGAAAAACATCAAAGATAATAACCTGGGAGAGGACTATCAATTGGCATTAAGTAATCGTGTGGCATTATCCTTCTTGGATTTCGGACTCAATGAAATGGCCAGTCCAGAAAATTCTTTCCAAAAGATTAAATCCATTAAGAAGATTTTGGAAATCGAGGATTTCAAGTCCTGTTTCGAGGAGTTGTCTTTGAAATATATGCCGATTCATTGGAAAATATTTTATGGTTTTGTTAAGTTGGGCTTCGCATCGGGTCTGTTCATCATGCTGTCAGCCATTCGAAAGATTCTCTCCCAGCCATCATAGAATTGCTCCATTGAAAAATCCATCGCCCGTCTTCGAATGATCTCAGACGAAAATTTTTCCTTGTTTTCGCAGATTTCTGTAATGCTTTCTGACAATTGGCTAACACTCTTTGGTTGGATGACACGACCAGTGATACCATCAAGATTGTGGTAAGAGCTCCCTGTACCAAGCTCTGTTGTAATGACCGGCACACCGCAGGCCATGGCCTCAATGGCAACAAGTCCAAAAGCCTCACCTTTGTCTATGGAAGGCATACATAGCACATCAGCGGCGCTGTAGTATTTGGGCAGATCATCGTATGAAACCTTATCATGGATCAGCAATCGATGGGACAAGTTTTTTAAGGCGGCATATTGCTCGATCTCATCTGTGTTGTCACCCGACACTACGATGAGACAATAGTTTTCAGGAAGTTTCGATACGGCATCGATCAGCTCTCGAACTCCCTTGTATCTTGCAATCCTACCGACAAACAAGACAACTCTAGTGTCTACTGATTGACGACCGAGTTCTTCTACCAACTGCCCTCTCATATTGTTTCCCTGGTAATGGAAGTGGTCCGTGTCCACCCCAAGAGGAATGATTTCTACATGCTTCATCCGTCTAAGGGCAGGCGATGATTTGGTGATGTTCGGAGAAGTGGCAACGACGATATCCATCTGCTTTAAAAACCGCTTGACCATCATGATATTATACAGCTTGCCCAAAAGTCCGCGACCTGTGATATCTGCGTGATAAAGGCAAACTTGCGGTGTTTTTTTATGATTGAATTGCGGCAGAAACAGCTCTGGTGTGAATGATGGAAAATGGTATAGAATGACAGAAGCTTCTTCAGATCGCTCCAGAAGCTTTTTTTTATAACCAAATGAAAGCCGGACACTTCTGCCCAGCTTAAGAGACCTTAACCGTGTCACACTGACGTCATTGATCATTTCATCAATGGTTCTATCCGCATGGTTAAAAGTTATGACTTCAGATTTTCCGTAATAGTCGAGACCAAGCTCAGCCAACTCTTTGGCAACGACCTCAACTCCGCCTATTTCAGGCGAGTACATCTTATTAATGCTCAACAACATCCGTTTCACCAAACCTTAATATATCTTTTTCCTCCAAATCTTCTCCTAACTGTACTTCGACGAAGTGCAAATCAGCCGTTTGGTCAGCCTTGATGCTATGCTTTTGTCCTTTGGCAATGTAAAGCACATCCCCTTTTGATACTGGCTTAGACCTATCATCTATGACTGCCTCACCTTTGCCATCTGTTATTGTCCAAATCTCATCTCTAGCACTGTGGCACTGGTAGCTGATGCCTTTTCCTGCCTGAATCACCATATGCTTGGTTAGGGATTTGGTGCCATTGTCATATTGAACATAATCCAATACCTTATAGTTTCCCCACCTTTTTTCCTCATACATAGGCCTAGCATAACTTTCACTCACATAGTCCTTTAGGGTGGCACTTTCTTCCTTATCGGAGACCAGAATGCCATCAGGACTTGCGGCGATAACCATATCCTTTGCACCAAGAACAACGATGGGTATGGCTAGTTCATTGATAATATGGGTGTTGCGGGTGGTGGTGTTGGTTTTTACCATGCCAACAGCAACATCCTTCATTTCATCGGTCAACGTGTTCCACGTTCCCAAGTCCTTCCAAAACCCGTGATAAGGAATCATTGCTATAGACCTTGCCTTTTCAACCACAGCATAGTCGAAGCTGATTTTTTCAAGCCTGGAATAGTTGGAATGAATCTTTTCAAAAGAGTTGTTGTTTAAGCCTAAATTTCCTAGATGGTCATCTATCATACCCATCAGATACTTCAGTTTGAAGGCAAACACACCGCCATTCCAGAAGGCGCCTTTAGCAATCAAGTTAGCCGCTGTTTTTTCATCTGGCTTTTCGATAAACCCTGAAACAGCAATCGAACCTTGCGCGTTCACTTTCTCATTGCTACTGGAGGGAATAATGTAACCATACTTCGGAGAGGCATGCACAGGGTTGATGCCCATCAGAACCAGATCAGCTCCAGTGTGCTGAACCGCCTCTTTCATCCTACCCAGTCTATGGAAGTATTCTGGTTCAGCATAGGTATCCACTGGCATGACCACAACCGTCTCTTCAAAAGAACAGTCTTTTTTATAGGCCAGATAGGCACAGGACAGTGCAATAGCTGGGAAAGTATCCCTTCTTTCAGGTTCAATCACAATATCTACCTTGTCTCCTAATTGACTTTTTATGGAATCCATCTGTGAGGCCACTGTTGCCACAGTAATATCCCAGCCCGAACTTACTGATCGGATTTGTCTGTAGACACGTTGCACCATAGATTCATATTCACCTTCAGGATTTTTAAGCAGTTTAAGAAACTGTTTGGACCTAATATCATTTGACAGGGGCCAGAGCCTTTTGCCGGAACCACCGGACAATAGAATGATCTTCATTACATCTTACCTTCACAATATTCAGACATAATCTGATTATACGTTAACAACTATTCACTGTCAAAAGGTGATTATTCATCTAAAAACTTATCTCCCCTTATGTCTGATTCTTCAGAAACTTCAAATAAAAAAGCAGGACAGGCCTGCTTTTTATCCGTTGAGTAATAATTCATTGATGGGTCTTCCTGGCGGTACAATTGGATAAACTGAAGCATCTTCCGAAATGATGCATTCGATAAACACCGCCTTTTTTGAGTCTTTTGTCTCTTCCAAAGCTTGTCTTAAATCCGACATGGTTTCGCATCGCTTGTAAAGAATTCCAAATGACTCGATAAACATCTTCATGTTCACATCATCATAGGTAGTAGTTTCAGAGTATCTCGCGCCGCTGAACATTCTTTGCCACTGCCTCACCATTCCAAGGGAATGGTTGTTCATCTGTACAATCCTGATGGGAAGTTGGTATCGGCTGATCGTTATCAGTTCATTGTTGTTCATTCTGAAGCTTGCATCTCCGGTGATCAGTACCACCTGCTTTTCAGGATTCCCAACTTGAGCTCCAATAGCGGCTCCCAATCCATACCCCATGGTTCCCAACCCACCTGAGGTGCAAAATTCGGTAGATTTCTTAAACTTCCAATACTGTCCCGTCCACATCTGATGCTGCCCAACATCTGTTGCTACAATGGTGTTATCGGAATAGTAAGCATTGGTCATCTCCAAAATTTTTTGGGGCACAAAAGCATTATCATCTATCTCTACATCGTCTTTGAATCCTTCTATTTCATCCAGCCATTCCGGTCGCTTTGTTTCATAGATCTTGGAAAGCAATCTTTCAAGAATATCCTTCATATTCCCTGCCAAAGGGATACAATCGTACGTATTTTTGTCTATTTCAGTATGATCAATATCTATATGGATGATCTTGGCACCTCTCGCAAATTCATCAGGTTTTCCAATCACACGATCACTGAATCTAGCCCCTATAGCAATCAGCAAATCACACTTGGTCACCGCCATATTGGTATAGACTTGTCCATGCATACCTACCAATCCCAATGATAAAGGATGATCCCTCGGAATCGTCCCAAATCCCATAAAAGAATTTGCTGTTGGTATTTCTGCCTTTTCCGCCAAAGCCACCAACAGCTGATCATTGTGAGAAATCCTAACGCCACCTCCAGCATAGATGACTGGTTTTTTTGACTGATTAATCAATTTTGCTGCTGCTTCAATAGACGTTTCATCCGCATATTCCAACCTGTCTACATATACAGGTTTATCGGTGGGTTCATAAGCATATTCTGTGAGAAACACGTCTTTTGGCACATCCACCAAAACTGGTCCCGGTCGTCCTGCCAGCGCCACATCGATCGCTTCTCTAATCGTTCTAGCCAAGTCCTTGATGTCTCTGACAAGATAATTGTGTTTGGTGACCGATAACGTGATCCCGGTAATGTCCACTTCTTGAAAAGAATCCTTCCCAATCAACATATTTGGGACCTGTCCAGTGATAATCAGAAGTGGCACAGAGTCCATATACGCTGTCGCAATTCCAGTAATGGTATTGGTGGCTCCCGGTCCTGATGTGGCAACGGCCACCCCAATCTTTCCTGTCGTTCTCGCGTAAGCATCTGCCGCATGAACCATGTGCTGTTCATGAGCCGTTCTGACATGATTGAACACATCCAGTTCATCATACAAGGCATCATAAAAAGGAATAACCGCTCCCCCAGGATAGCCAAATATCGTATCGACTCCCTTTTCCTGCAAACATTTTAATATGATTTGTGATCCTGACAGTTTCAACCTAGCGTCTCCTTTCATTTCAATCACCCCTTATACCTCTCATTCCAAATGACCTTACTTGCAAATGGCTCCTGTGGATGCTGAGGTGACACTTTTTGCATATTTCCCAAGGTAACCTTTATAGGTTGTCTTTTTAATGGGCATGGTTTTTTTGCGTTCTGCTATTTCTTCATCTGAAACATCTAAATCCAAGACCCCTTCGATAATATTAATGCGAATGGTGTCTCCATCCTTCACAAAGGCAATGGGGCCACCTTCGCTGGCTTCAGGAGATACATGGCCAATAGCCGCACCTCTTGTGCCACCAGAAAATCGTCCATCCGTAATCAAAGACACTTCCTTGTCCAACCCCATCCCTGCCAAAGCAGAAGTAGGTGTCAGCATTTCTCGCATCCCAGGACCTCCCTTTGGTCCTTCATAACGGATTACCACGCAATCACCCGGTTTGATTTCATGATTCAGTATGGCGTCTACTGCCCTTTCCTCTGACTCGTAAACTTTAGCCGTAGCCGTGACATCCATCATTTCATCTGCAACAGCAGCTTTCTTGACGACAGCCCCATCAGGTGCCAAGGATCCGAACAAGATTTGGATCCCTCCTGTTTCAGAATAAGGGTTTTCCACAGTGGCAATGATTTTGTTTTCTTTTCTTGTTACCTTATCTATTTTTTCTCCAACATAACCTGAAACCGTAAGTACAGACTTATCAATCAATCCTTTCTTATCCAGTTCTTTCATCACTGCGGTGATACCACCAACCCCATCCAGCTCTTCAATATGATAAGGCCCAGCAGGACTCAATTTGCATAAATTTGGTGTTTTTTTGCTAATCTCATTAATGATTTTCAAGTCAATTCCTACTTCCGCCTCATTAGCGATGGCCGTCAAGTGCAACACAGTATTGGTGGAACACCCTAGAGCCATATCAACAGCTAAGGCATTGTAAAAGGCTTCCTTAGTCAATATATCTCTTGGTCGAATGTTCTTTCTTACCAACTCCATGATCATCATTCCTGACAACTTTGCCAAGCGCTTTCTTTCAGAATAGACTGCTGGTATGGTTCCATTCCCAGGTAATGCCAACCCTAAAGCTTCTGTCATACAGTTCATTGAATTGGCAGTAAACATGCCAGAACATGAGCCACAAGTGGGACATGCCTGATTTTCGAGCATTTCCAATTCGTCATATGTCATCTTTTCTGCAGTCACAGCACCCACTGCCTCAAAAACTGTGATCAAATCCACGTCTGTTCCCTTGAAACGACCAGACAGCATAGGCCCACCACTAGCGATAATCGTCGGTACATTGATCCGAGCAGCTGCCATCAGAGCGGCAGGAACCGTCTTGTCACAATTTGGAATGATCACCAATCCATCCAAACCATGCGCTATGGTCATGGTTTCTATGCTATCCGTAATCAGTTCACGACTTGCCAGAGAATATTTCATCCCTTCGTGATTCATAGCAATACCATCACAGACACCTATTCCTGGGAATTCAAGCGGGGTACCTCCAGCCATCAAAACCCCGCGTTTCACTGCTTCTGCTATATCTTTAAGCCCCACATGTCCTGGCACAATCTCGTTGAACATATTGACCACACCTATAAACGGTTTCTCTATTTCCTGGTTGGTCAATCCCGATGCCTTCAACAGGGATCTATGAGGTGCTTTTGCCAAGCCTTCTTTTACTAAATTACTTCCCACACTTTGCCTCCTAGTCGATCCAATTCATCATCTTTCTTAGCTTTGAACCTGTCTTTTCAATCAAATGCTCACTTTCAGAACGCTTCACGGCATTGTACATAGCTCTTCCTGTTTGGTTCTCAAGGATCCATTTCTGAGCGAATTGGCCTGTTTGTATTTCGGATAAAATCTTCTTCATCTCTTTTCTAGTCTCTTCGTTGACGATGCGCTTTCCTGTAACATAATCCCCATATTCTGCTGTATCGCTGACGCTGTATCGCATTCTGTCCATACCGCCTTCATATAGCAAATCCACGATCAATTTCATTTCATGTAAACATTCAAAATATGCGATTTCTGGTTGATATCCCGCTTCTACAAGTGTATCAAACCCTGCTTTGATCAGTTCTGTCACACCGCCACATAGCACCGCTTGCTCTCCAAAAAGATCCGTTTCCGTTTCTTCTTTAAAGGTTGTTTCGATAACGCCTGCTCTTGTACCTCCAACCGCTTTTGCATAAGCCAATGCCACTTCTTTCGCTTTGCCTGTGTAATCTTGCTCTAAAGCGAACAAACAAGGTACTCCTGCGCCTTTAACAAATTCTCTTCTCACCAAGTGTCCTGGCCCTTTTGGTGCCACCATGAACACATCCACGTTTTTCGGTGGAACAATTTGACTGAAAACAATGTTGAATCCATGTGCAAAAGCCAAAGCATTGCCTTCTTCCAAGTTAGGCTCCACATATTTGGTATAGATTTCCTTTTGTTTTTCGTCTGGAATTAGCATCATTACCACATCAGCTGCTTTTGCAGCCTCTTCAACCGTAGCTACTTTTAGACCTTCTTTTTCTGCTTTCTCCCAAGACCGACTGCCTTCATATAAACCCACCACTACATCTACGCCATTTTCTTTCATATTCAAAGCATGGGCATGTCCTTGGCTACCATATCCAACAACCGCAACCTTCTTTCCTTTTAACACATTCAAATCTGCATCTTCATTGTAATACATTCTACTCATTATACTTCCTCCTAAAATAATTGTACTTGATTTTGCGCATATTGCACTTTGTATACATTATATCTTGCAACCTTTATTCCGTCAACACTCATTTCTTTTTAACTGACTTCTGTCACATCGAATACATCCACCAATCTCTTCACATGTTGAACCGCTCGATCAAATCCAGGTGTCTTTAAATCATCGACTGACAATGTTAGTTCTACCACCCCATCTACTTCTTTCATTGTTAATTCAGTAACTTTGAAATTCTTTCTTCTCAAGGTCGTCAGAACCCGAATTAC
>Ga0334895_1002947_pt1 | contig 13712 bp, 10 predicted proteins | sample GraSluR3_MG_7_FD_207229 | JGI IMG/M metagenome (GOLD analysis project Ga0334895, IMG submission 207229) | Sludge microbial communities from methane-producing bioreactor in Wageningen University, Netherlands - Granular Sludge_31_05-R3 | ecosystem: Engineered > Bioreactor > Anaerobic >... | reverse complement strand
CCGTTAAAGGAATTTGCGATTTCTTCAAGTCTCTCAAGTCTTTTGATATATGATTCAAGCGTTTCTCTTCTGGCTCCAGGTCTTGCTGCTGATATAGCATCTGCTGCTTGTACAATCACAGCTTCCACTGTCGTTGGTTCTACATCGCCATGATGGGCTTCTATTGCATGCACCACTTCACTACTCTCTCTGTGCTTTCGCGCAATCTCTGCTCCAATCTCAACATGAGGGCCTTCTATTTCATGATCTACTGCTTTTCCTATGTCATGTAGCAACCCTGCACGCTTCGCAATTTTTACATCTGCACCAAGTTCTGCTGCCATAATACCACTTAAGTGTGCTACTTCAATTGAGTGTTTTAAAACGTTTTGGCCATAACTTGTACGATACTTCAGTCTTCCTAATAGTTTGATCATTTCACCTTTCAAACCGTGAATACCTGTGTCAAATGCTGCTTTTTCACCCTCGTCTTTGATGATTTGGTTGATCTCTTTTCTTGCTCTTTCTACCATTTCTTCAATTCTAGCTGGGTGAATTCTGCCATCGTTAACCAATTTCTCTAAAGCTATTCTTGCAACTTCTCTTCTAATAGGATCAAATCCTGATATAACAACCGCTTCCGGGGTATCATCAATAATTAGATCGATACCAGTCAAAGTTTCCAATGCTCTAATGTTTCTTCCCTCACGGCCGATTATTCTCCCTTTCATCTCATCATTAGGTAAATCCACAACGGATACTGTTGTTTCTGCCACATGATCTGCAGAACATTTTTGAATGGCGTAACTGACAATTTCTCTTGCTTTTTTATCCGCATTCTCTTTTGCATCTCTTTCGATTTCTTTTATCAAAACAGCTGCCTCGTATTCCGCTTCTTTCCTAATGTCTTCTAATAGCATTTCTTTTGCCTCTTCAGAGGTCATACCAGATATTCGTTCTAACTCAAGTCTCTGTTTCTCAATCGCCTCTTCGACTTCTTTCTCTTTTGTTTCAATTTCTTTGTGCTTTTTGTTCAGTTTTTCTTCTCTTTTTTCAAATTGCTCATTCTTATTATCGAGGACTTCTTCTTTTTTAAGCAATCTCTTTTCAAGCTTTTGAAGTTCGGCTCTTCTTTCTTTGTTCTCTCTCTCTGACTCGTTTCTCATTTTATGAACTTCATCTTTTGCTTCTATCAAAAGTTCTTTCTTTTTGGTTTCTGATGTTTTTATTCCGTCCTCTATGATTCTTCTTGCTTCGTTCTCTGCACTAATGATTTTTCTTTCAGCTGAAAGTTTTCTAATAATATAGCCTAAAAAACCTCCCGCTACCGCACCTGCCGAAGCATACAAAAAATATTGTAACAAATTGTCACCTCCTAGTATTCAATTATCAAGATTCAAATCTATTCTCATCAATAGAACTTATCTTTTGAGAAAGTATATAGTAATTTTAGTATTTTTTGTTGTATGTGTCAAGGAATTTGATTTAAACCAAAAAAGAGCATTATCGCTCTTTTTTTATCTCATCCGATTTATTGTTTTCTTCTGCCTTTACTTCAAAACCACATTTGTTTCTGATTACCTTTTCTATCTCTTCTGCAATTTCTTTGTTCGTTTCTAAAAATTCTTTGGAATTCTCACGGCCTTGACCAAGTCTGACATCTCCATAACTAAACCACGCACCGGATTTTGTCACAACGTCACAATCAACACCTAAGTCCAAAATGCAGCCTTCATTTGAAATGCCTTTTCCATATATGATATCGAACTCTGCTGTCTTGAATGGTGCTGCTACTTTGTTTTTGACTACTTTGACTCTTGTTCGATTCCCAATCATTTCAGTTCCCTTTTTAAGCGTTTCAATTCGCCTAACGTCAAGTCTGACAGATGCATAAAATTTTAGAGCCCTTCCTCCTGAAGTCGTTTCTGGACTTCCAAACATAATACCTACTTTTTCTCTAAGTTGGTTAATGAAAATGGCGATGGTATTTGATTTTTTGATCGCACCCGCTAACTTTCTTAAAGCTTGGGACATTAATCGGGCTTGCAACCCTACATGAGCATCTCCCATCTCCCCTTCAAGTTCTGCACGGGGTACCAATGCTGCAACTGAATCAATGACAACTATATCAATGGCGTTACTTCTAACTAATGCTTCCGCTATCTCAAGCGCCTGTTCACCTGTGTCAGGCTGTGATACTATTAAGTCATCTATATTAACACCTAAATTCTTTGCATAAGCAGGATCTAAAGCATGTTCCGCATCAATAAAGGCCGCTATGCCTCCTTTTTTCTGTGCTTCTGCTATCGCATGCAAAGCAACTGTTGTTTTTCCGGAAGATTCCGGACCATATATCTCAATTACACGACCTCTTGGCAAGCCTCCTATACCCAAAGCAACATCCAAAGGCAACGCACCTGTCGAAATTGTTTCCACATTCAATTTGCTGTCTTCTCCAAGTTTCATGACAGACCCTTTCCCGAATTGTCTTTCAATTTGGCTGATGGCCAGTTCTAAAGCTTTTTCTTTTTCCATTACTTACCTACCTTATATTAGAATGTTAGAACATTTGTTTTGATTTCATTTTATTATAGAACATACTTTTGGTAATGTCAAATTTTAATTAAGCACCGATCTATTTTGAAATAGGTAGACAGCGCCCGACATTAAGGTCAAAAAAACTGTAACGATCCAAAGCATGCCAATTATACTGGTTAAATCAATCATTGTACCTGTGTTTTCAATCAACACACCTATTATTGTCACCATTTGAAAAATTGTCTTTAATTTTCCCCATTGATTTGCTGCTAATGTAACACCTTTTGAAGCTGCCAATGTCCGGAAACCTGTAATAATCAACTCTCTCGCAATAATAATCATGGCTGCCCATGCTCCCAAATAGTTCATTTCAACAAAGCAAATTAACGACGCAATCACAAGCAACTTGTCTGCCAAAGGATCCATGAACTTTCCAAAATCAGTTATGAGTTGATATTTTCTGGCAATATATCCATCTAGCATATCCGTTAAAGAAGCTACCACATAAACAATTAATGCAGCAGTAGGAGCAAAAGTTAAGCTCTCATTTAGCAAAAAAAACATGAAGATAGGAATTAGAAAAATCCGAAGCAGTGTCAGCTTATTTGGCAGGTTCATCATACCCTCCTATTAAATCATATTCCATATAATCTGTGATTTTAACCGGAATTAAGTCACCTGGGTTTAATTGTACATCGCTGTTGACGTAAACAACCCCATCAATGTCTGGAGAATCCATGTAAGATCTACCTACATACGTATCCGTGTCATACGCCTCATCAATTACAACATCCAGTACTTGTCCTACTCTCTTTTGGTTGTTTTTTAATACCAACTCTTGCTGGATCAACATCAGCCGATCTCTACGATGTTTTTTTTCATCTTCTTCAATTTTATCGGGGAGACGATAGGCTGGGGTGTCTTCTTCCTCAGAGTAGGTAAACACTCCTAATCGTTCAAATTCTGCAGACTTTACAAATTCTTCAAGTTCAAGAAACTGATCGCGTGTTTCTCCTGGGAAACCTACTATCAAAGTTGTTCTAATTGCAGCATCTGGTATCCGTTGACGAATTGTAGCAATCAATGCTTCAATATCTTCCCTGTTTGTTTTTCTGTTCATTCTTTTTAAGACTTGATTATTGATGTGTTGCAATGGGATTTCGAAATAATTGACAAGCTTGTCTGTTTTTTCAAAAGATTTAATAAGCTCGTCATAGAAATCTTCAGGATATATATAATGAATTCTTATCCATTTGACTTCTTCAATTTTTGCAATTTCCTCAATTAATTCGTGAAGTTTCTTTTCCCCATATAAATCAAGGCCATACTTACTGGTATCTTGTGCAATTAGAATAATCTCTCGCACACCATTCATGGCCAGGTTTTTTACCTCTCTCAAAACATTCTCAATTGTCCGACTTCGGTACTTACCTCTCACTTTAGGGATGATACAGTATGTGCAAAAATTGTCGCACCCTTCAGAAATCTTCACATACGCAAAATGAGTGCTCTCAGTTTGTACTCTGGGTAAATTCTCTTTCAGTTCCCTAGATGGATCTTCCACTTTTATTTTATCACGGGTTTTAATCATCGACAAAATCTCATCATAATTAGATGTCCCTATAAACAAATCAATCTCAGGAATCTCTTGTAAGAGTTCTTCCGCATATCGTTGGGAGAGACATCCCGCTAAAACAATTTTCTTTGTGATGCCTTCATTTTTCAATTGAACGACGTCAAATATAGCTTCTATGGATTCTTCCTTTGCATCATTAATGAACGTACACGTATTAATGATGACGATATCCGCCTCACTGATATCCGAAGTTAATGCGTATTCAGATTTGAGTATTCCTAGCATATATTCAGAATCCACTGTATTTTTTGAACATCCTAATGTTACTATATGTATCTTTTCCATATTTCTCCTAAAAAGCTATCTGTTCTAATTCTTCTACATTGATCAATACTTTTCTCGGTTTGCTCCCTTCATGAGGCCCAACCACTCCAATTTCTTCAAGTTGGTCAATAATTCTAGCCGCTCTCGCATAACCTACTTTCAGTTTTCTTTGCATATAGGAAACGGATGCTTGACCTTCCATTACAACCATACCTGCTGCTTTTTCCAACAGCTCATCATAGTCACTTCCGGCATCAATTTGTATGTCTGTTATCTCTTCAATTGTTTGTTGTTGTCTCGTTTCAATGCCTTGATCTTTTATATAGTCAATGACTGATTTTACTTCTTCATCACTGACAAAAACTCCTTGAATCCTAATGTGCTTGTTTGTCCCAACCGGATGGTACAACAAGTCCCCTTTCCCAAGTAGTTTTTCCGCACCACTTGAATCTAAAATTGTCCGAGAATCAATATAGGACGACACAGAAAAAGCAATACGCGATGAAATGTTTGCTTTGATGGTGCCAGTAATGACATCTACCGAAGGTCTTTGCGTTGCTATTACCAAATGTATTCCTGCTGCTCGTGCTAGTTGGGCTAATCTTGTAATGCTATCTTCTACATCACTTGCAGCTACCATCATGAGGTCTGCCAATTCATCAATGACTATTACAATTTTAGGAATTACTTCATCCGGGTTTTCTATTCCTTTTTTTGCATTATAAGATCCAATATCCCTTACACTATTCTGGGCAAACAATTCATATCTATTGGTCATTTCTTGAACCGCCCATCCCAAGGCATTGGCAGCTTTTCTTGGATCAGTTACTACTGGTATCAACAAATGAGGCAGCCCATTGTATATGTTCAATTCGACAACTTTAGGATCAATCAATATTAGTTTCACTTGATCAGGTTTTGCCCGATATAAAATACTAATCAACAGCGCATTGATACATACACTCTTACCTGACCCTGTAGCTCCTGCAATCAGAAGATGAGGCATGGCAGAAATGTCGGCTATTATGTTTTTTCCACCGATATCCTTACCAATGGCAAATGGTATGGATATGTCTTTGTCATGAAATGATCTTGAATTAACCAAGTCTTTTATGTATACATTCGACTTATTACTGTTAGGTACTTCAATCCCCACAGCTGCTTTACCTGGTATGGGTGCTTCAATTCTTACATCTGATTTTGCAAGACTCAGTGCAATATCTTTTGAAAGATTGGTTATACGACTCACTTTAACTCCTGGTGCCGGCTGTAACTCATACCTTGTTATGGTTGGTCCTCTATTGATTTGAACAAGTTTGCAATCGATTCCAAAACTCTTCAAGGTGTTTAACAAAGTATCTGCACTTTCGATAGCTTCCTGTTTCTCTCCTATAACATTTGCTTTCGTATTGTCGCTTAAGAGCGAAATAGGTGGTATTCTATAGCTACTTTTGTTAACCGTTCTTGGCTGCTCTTCTGACTTTTCTTGTTGTTTTTTATCATCTCTTTCATTGGCTTTTTTATGCGGTTTATCCATTAATTTATCATCACTGGGAACTCTTTCTGTTTGACTGTTTTTTTCTGACTGCTTGATTGGATTCAATCCCTCTTCAGATGTTATTTCTTTTCCAGATATACTTATATCAAACACACGTTGCTTTTTTGACTCTTCCAGATGATCATGGGAATTATAGAGATAACCTTTGCCAGTAGATTGATCTTGTTTTGCTGTTGTTTTATCAGTCTTTTCTGGCACTTTTCTTTTGGATTTTTCTTCTATGAAAACAAACTCATATATGGTTTGTCCCACACGCTTCACAAATTTTGCCAACTTTTGTACCAATTGGTTCGTAGTAAGATAAAAACTTTTCTTTGTGAACAAGATCAAGCCAATAATAATGAAACCTGCATTGACTATGGTCGAACCAACTCTTCCAAATAAAAAAACCAATCCATAAGAAATCAATCCTCCAATAATCCCACCGCCTGAAACAGGGTCTGATAAAGCGGCTTGTGAAAAATACTCTATGATCGTTTTGAAATTTCTAACTTCATAAATAGTCGATTGAAGTATGACTTTTTCGTTAATTGTAACCAATGATACAATAGATAGAAATATGACAAGAACATATTTGATATTGGATACGTTTTGGTTTTTGATATAATTGACGAAATACAAGCCTCCCGTAACAAGACAAAAATAAGGGACCAAGACATAGCCTCTTCCCACCAAAAGTTTGAGAAAGTCTGTCAGATAACCAAACATCATACCGCTTTCATATCTTTTTGAAACAAGAAAAAGGATTCCTACAATAATATAAATGATCCCAATGATCTCATTTCTCAATCGTTCATTATTTGATTTTTTTGAACTATTGCTCCCTCTTTTTGTAATCTTTTTCTTTGACACTTGTTTTTTCTTTTGATTTGATTTGTTTTTCTGACTACTCATTACTTACAATCACCTACTTGTAACTTGGTATCAAGCCATAAACAACCATATGGAAATTGCCAATGCAAACACGTATATGGAAAAATAGTATAGCTTCCCTCTTCTGATCAAGGTCATCAATAAACTTATTGCTGCTAAGCCAGAAACAAATGATAGTATCATCGCTATGACCAAACCGCTATTTATTAACATAACGCCTGTTTCAAGGCTTAATATTTCTAATAATGTCGCTCCCAAAATCGCAGGAATGGAGAGCAAAAAAGAAAACCTTGCCGCTTCTTCTCTGTCCAACCCCATGAATAGAGCTCCCACAATAGTTGCACCTGATCTAGAAATGCCAGGGGTTATTGCAAATCCTTGGAAAATACCAATTACTAAAGCATTTGCATATGGAAAATTCTTAATCTTATATTTATTCTTAGCCAGACGTTCTGACAGTAACAATAGTATGCCCGTAATGATCAGCGCAATAGCAATGTAGTGTAACTGACTATATAAAGATTCAAAGACAGAACCAAGACCAACTCCCATGATTCCTGTTGGAATGGTCCCAATTAGAATCATCAGGACCATCCGTTCATATTTTTCAAACGCATTGCCCTCTCTTTTATAGATTCGACGAACAAGTGAGAAAAATGCTCCGATTAATTGGATGACTTCTTCTCTGAAATATATCACAACAGCCAATAAAGTGCTAAAATGAAGCATAACACTGTAAAATAAGTTGCCTTCTTCAATGCCAAAAATTAAGCTTAATATGGCAAGATGTCCTGAGCTGCTGACAGGCAAGAATTCTGTAATTCCTTGCACTAGACCCAGCACAATTCCTTCTATTATGGTCATTTCATCCTCCCGTTCATTATATCATAAATATCGCGTCTTTCAATTCAAGCCTGTATGCCCAAAGCCACCTTCGCCTCTTTCAGAAACATTGATTATCTCAACCTCTTCTATTTTAGCCTGCGTGACTTTTGAAAAAATTATCTGTGCAATCCTATCTCCATTTTTGATTTCAAATTCCAACTCACCTAAATTTATTAAAATCACTTTGATTTCTCCTCGATAGTCGCTATCTATAGTGCCAATGCCGTTTACCAAACTAATGCCATGCTTGATTGCCAAACCACTTCTGGCTCTAACTTGACCTTCGTATCCTTCCGGTATCTCCATATATAATCCAGTTGGTACAAGATATCGTTGAAATGGTTTTAACACAACCGTTTCATCTAATTTTGCTCTTAAATCCATTCCAGCCGAACCACTTGTTTCGTATCTAGGCATATCGAAATCATTATCTTTCACGATTTTCACTTTCATCTCTATTCCTCCCACACTATCTAAACAAATCTGTTAAGTTTGGTTTTTTATCTATATTGCCTGTGTAGGCCACATTAAAGGTAGCATCTTTAAATAGTTTTTTCGAAACTCGAACCACATCCTCGTACGATACACGCTCTATCTTAGGTATGACATCTTCAGGGTTAATGGTTTCGTTGTAAAAAAGTTCTCTTCTTCCAAGTACAGTCATCCTATTGGATGTGTTCTCTAAGCTTAAAATGTAGTTGCCCATCATTTGTGATTTTGATCGATTGAATTCATTTTTCGATAGATTTCCTTTAATTAGTTCTTTGATTTCTTGGTTTACCATTTGAAGGACTTCATCTACATTTTCTTCCTTGAGGGCTGAATAGATTCCAAACAAACCCGCTGAGCGATAACTGGAATGGAATGAGTATATGTTATATACTAGACCGCTTTTCTCTCGAATATTTTGAAAAAGTCGAGAGCTCATACTTCCTCCAAGCAGATTATTTAGAATGTTTGAAGCATAGTAATCAGTATTATTGCGTTCGAATCCTTTTACACCCAAACAAAAATGTAGTTGCTCAATATTCTTCTGTATTCCTTTTTTATTATAGGTATATTCAATTGTCTGGTCTAACTCAGCTGTCTTTCTATTTTTCCCGAATTGATTGAAATAAGTCTGACATAACGATTTAACCTGATTAAGTTCGATATTTCCAACAATTGATATAACCACATTATCTGCTGTATAATGGTTGGCGATATATGAATTAATATCCTCTTTTGTTATCCGATTGACAGAGTGCATGTCCCCAAGAATTGGGTAGGAAATTGAATTCCCTTCAAAAGAAATCGCTGTCAATAACTCGTGAACATAATCCTCTGGTGAGTCTTCGTACATCAAAATCTCTTCTAAAATTACTTTCTTCTCTTTTTCAAGTTCTTCTTCATCATATACCGAATTAAAAATCATGTCAGATAGAATCTCCAGCGCTTTTTCGAAATGGAAAGAGGCTGTTTTTGTATAAAAGCAAGTGCACTCTTTAGTCGTAAAAGCGTTAATTTGACCTCCCATGCCGTCAATTTCCTCTGCAATATCAAAAGCATCTCTTTCTTTTGTTCCTTTAAACATCATGTGTTCAATCAGGTGTGAAATACCATTATTTTCTTTTGTCTCATTTAAAGCGCCAGCACCTACCCAGACACCAGTCGTTACTGAATTGACATATTTTATTTTTTCAAAAACTACTCTAAGTCCATTGTCTAAAATGATTTTGTGTATCATATTTCCTCCTGTAATAGACAAATCCCTCAATATGAGGGATTCTATGCCTAATTACTTCTCTTCGCTGTTATTTTCTTGCATGGCATCTTTTCTTGAAAGATTGATTCTTCCCTGCTTATCAATTTCTATTACTTTGACTAAGACCTCGTCTCCCATACTGAGCACATTTTCTACTTCCTTAATTCGTTTATCGGATATCTTGGAAATGTGAAGCAATCCTTCTTTGTTATTGCCAAGACTTAAAAATGCCCCGAATTTCATTATCTTCACTACTTTTCCAAGGTAAATATCGCCGACTTCGACCTCTTTAATGATTCCTTCGATAATGCTTTTTGCTTTGTTACCAGCTTCTGGGTTGATAGCGGCTATCATAACAGATCCATCATCTTCTATATCAATTTTAACACCGGTCTCTTCTATGATACGATTGATGACTTTTCCACCAGGTCCAATTATTTCTCTGATTTTATCTGGATGAACTTTCATGTAGATAATCTTTGGTGCATATTTTGAAACTTCTTCTCTTGGTCCAGAAATGCACGCATTCATCTTATCTAATATGAATAGTCGTCCTACCTTTGCTTGTTCTAAAGCTCTTGAAATGATATCACGGTCAATTCCATGTATTTTCATATCCATTTGAATTGCTGTGACTCCTTCCGAAGTTCCTGCAACTTTAAAGTCCATGTCTCCAAGAAAGTCTTCCATGCCTTGAATATCTGTCAACACCACAACTTTATCTTCTTCTTTCATAAGACCCATGGCAATACCAGCTACGGGCGCCTTAATTGGAACGCCTGCATCCATCAAGGACAAAGAACTACCACAAACACTAGCTTGAGATGTGGATCCATTGGAACTTAATACCTCAGATACCAATCTCAAAGTATACGGAAAGGTTTCTCTATCTGGGAGAACTGGTAGCAAAGCCCTCTCGGCTAATGCACCATGTCCAATTTCTCTACGACCAGGTCCTCTAATCGGTTGTGGTTCTCCCACGCTATAGCCTGGAAAATTATAGTGATGCATGTAGCTTTTTGATTCCTCTTCAGATATTCCGTCAATAATCTGAATATCGCTTGAGACACCTAAAGTTGCTACAGTCAAAACTTGAGTTTGCCCTCTCTTGAAAAGCCCTGTCCCGTGAGTTCTTGGCAAAACACCCACTTCACATGTAATCGGTCTTATCTCATCAGATTTTCTATTGTCAGGTCGGATTCCTTTGTTGATGATATTCATCCTGACTTTGTTCTTCACAATGCTGTATAGAATTTTATCTATGTCTTTTATGTTTTCAGGGTACTTCTCTTCAAAATACTCTTTGACTTCATTTTCTACTGCTTCTATGGCATCTGCTCTGTCTTGTTTATCCGTTTTATTGATTGCTTCTTCAAATTTTTCATTTGAATATTCAAAAATTTCTTGTTGAATCTCTTCGTTTGGCTTCTGCAAGACAAACTCTGTTTTTTCTTTTCCAACCTCATCTCTTATTTTACTGATAAATTGGCAAATCTTTTTTATTTCATCGTGGGCTGTCATAATCGCATCCAAAATAAGATCTTCTGGCACAATATCTGCTCCAGCTTCAACCATCATGACTGCATCTTCTGTTCCTGCTACTGTTAAATCAAGCTTTGAAGACTCTCTTTCCTTTTGATTGGGGTTAATAATAAGTTTATCATTCAGCAATCCTACATTAACACCACCAATTGGTCCATCAAAAGGAATATCGGAAATTGTTAAAACTGCAGAAGCACCTATCATTGCAGCAATTTCAGGTGAACAGTCTTGATCAACTGACATAACAGTTGTGACTACTTGAACGTCGTTTCTATAACCCTCTGGAAACAATGGCCTCAATGGCCTGTCTATTAAACGAGATGCTAATGTGGCTTTTTCGCTTGGTCGGCCTTCTCTTTTTATGAATCCGCCAGGTATTTTTCCTACTGAATATAATTTTTCTTCATAAAAAACACCTAGTGGGAAATAATCAATCCCCTCTTTTGGCTTTTTGGAAGCAGTAACCACGGCAAAAACTGCTGTGTCTCCATACCTAACCATGCATGATGCATTTGCTAATTCTGCAAATTTATTAAATGTCAGTGATAATTTACGTCCAGCTAACTCAAATTCAAAAACTCTCTCCATACATACCCTCCTTGCTATTTAAAACAATAGAGCGGGTGCACCCCGCTCTTGTTATCTTCTTAAACCTAGTCTACTGATGATACTTCTATATCTCTCAATATCTTTCTTGTAGAGATAATTTAATAGGCCTCTTCTTTTTCCAACCATTTTTAAAAGACCTCTTCTTGAGTGATGGTCTTTTTTGTTTGACTTGAGATGCTCTGTCAAATCAATGATTTGTTTTGTCAAGATTGCAATTTGAACCTCTGGAGAACCAGTGTCCTTATCACTCAATTTGAATTCTTCAATAATACTTAGTTTTTCTTCTTTCGTCAATGCCATTTTTTATTCCTCCAATTTTTTTCACCAAGACCCATGTATTTCGTCGAGGTTTCGAAATACATAGATAATGGAACAACTTGTATTTTAACATACCTATAGATGTTTGTAAATTATATTTTTTCTAAAAATTCGACTATCCTTGGCGCTTTCAGCGCCTTACATTCAACTAACAAGCCTTCTTGTTGATGATCAAGAGTCAACTCACATTGTTTGCCGTCTATGTATGTCAAGTACTTCCCTGACGGCGGATATACGAAATCATTATCAGTTAATAATATTTGATTTTCTGACAAAACCGTCATTCTATGATCTCTCAGGTCAAATCGGTAATTTTCTGTCAACAATTCATTGGCTAATTTCAAATTGCCCTTCGAAATCAGATCTCGGATGTAAGTACTACTAATGATTTGTCCGTTTCTTCTTACAGCTTCTATAATCGTTACTTGATAGCCGTATTTGTGACTTAAATCATTTAATACCTTTGTGTCTCCTTTTGCTTTATACCCAAACCTAAAGTTGAATCCGACTACAATGTTTTTTATTGACAATTTCTTTACAAGTATCTCTGAAACGAACTCCTCAGGAGTCATGACTGCTGTCATGCTGTCAAGTGAAAAAAAGATAATATCATCTAATGGATATTGTTTCAGTGAACCAATTTTCCCATGTTTTCCATAGATTTTTTTATATTTTTTAGAAATATTCGTGAATTTATCAAACTCATATTCAAACGTAATCACTTTTTTTGCTTGACCCGTTTTATTTCCTATTTCAATACACTTTCTGAAAATAGAATCATGACCTATATGTATTCCATCAAAATTTCCAATTGCAGCAGTTGTCTCGCTCATGCTCTCTCGTATAATCTAATTATCCTTTAATAGGCAATCGAATTATATTTTCCTTTCTTTGATTTTTTATACCATGAAGCTCATTAGCTTCTTAGCTTCGTTATAACAAGTTTAGTACTGTGAATTTATGTCTGACTTGTTAAGCCTTTACTGTTAGAAGGAGATTCAGACCACAGGTTTTTATCTTTACTGATTATTAGTTAGTTAACGCTTTAACCTTTCACTTTCGAGTTTACACGGTCAAATTTCTCCTATATCAGTAGTTTTCTCATCTTAACAATATTTTTATCTTTTACTTCTCCAATGCCCCATAACGTTGATTGATCATCCAAGATAAAAAACAGATCCTCTCTGGTTAATCCATGGTTGATTTCTATACTCATACCATTCCTCAGTTTTATTATTTGTTCCTCAACAAACGTGATTTTTTTGAAGCCTAAAACCTTTTCTGGTGAAGTTAAAAAAAGATTGTTGCGATGTGTGATCATATCTTCTAATTCGGTCAAAGTATAAGAATCCTCAATCTTTAAACCTTTTGACTCAGTTCTTATAAGCCATGACATGCAAGCATATGTCCCTAAAGCAAGGCCTATATCATTACAAAGCGTTCTTATATAAGTTCCTTTTGATACATGTGTTTTAAAAGTCAGCTTAGGGAAATCATACGTTATCAATTCAATGGATTTAATGTTAATTACTCGAGATTTCACTTCTATCTCTTGGCCTTTTCTTGCATACTCATATAACTTTTTACCATTTATTTTTAATGCAGAATACATTGGTGGTGCTTGAAGGCTCTCACCAACAAAGCTCTTCAATACGCTTTTAACGACCGATTCATCGATTTTCTTCAAATGCCTATCTCTGTGAACAATGGCTCCATAGCTATCGTATGTATCCGTCCGGATACCTAAAGTTGCCTCACACATATAT
>Ga0334895_1002940_pt1 | contig 13733 bp, 15 predicted proteins | sample GraSluR3_MG_7_FD_207229 | JGI IMG/M metagenome (GOLD analysis project Ga0334895, IMG submission 207229) | Sludge microbial communities from methane-producing bioreactor in Wageningen University, Netherlands - Granular Sludge_31_05-R3 | ecosystem: Engineered > Bioreactor > Anaerobic >... | reverse complement strand
TCCTTCCGCCACCCCGGTGATCACGGATTCCATACTTCTTCTGCCAGGTGTAATCGGCATGCCCGGGCCGGTATATCCCGGCGATGTGGTCATAGTCGGCGGACCGGAATTCGACATTCCGTATTAGCAGGGCGATTGGAGCCCCGGTAGTCCTCCCTTGAAAGGTGCCGGAGAGGATCTCGACGCGGTCGGGCTCCTTTCGTGGCGAGGAGAGATCGGACCGGCCCGGCCGTCTCCGGTCGAGCAGGGGCTGGATATCGGACTCCGACAATTCGATCCCCGGCGGGCAGCCGTCTATGACGACCCCCATGGCCTTCCCGTGGCTCTCGCCAAACGTTGTGCAGCGAAACGATCTTCCGAATGTATTCATTGCAGTATCCTCCTGATTGTATCAAGCGGCACCCTGATCCCGGTGAAATACCAGAACTGTGCAGCCGCCTGCCGGGCAAACATCTCGGTCCCCGGAATCGTCCGGCAACCGGCGTTCCGGGCAATCCGGATGAGCGGCGTATCAGGCGGCGTGTATACCAGGTCAAAGACGGTCATGCCCCGGACGAGCTGGTCCTTCCGAAGCGGGCTCCGGGTATCGGGATGCATCCCGATGGACGTCGCGTTTACGACGACGGCAGGAGAGAGTCCGTCGAACGCTTCCAGGGGGCCGTGGGCGCAGTCAAACCTCCGGGCAAGAACCTCTGCCCTGTTTTCCGTCCGGTTCAGTATGGTCACCTCCATCTCAAGTGTTCGGAGTGCGTATGCCGCAGCGGCTGCAGCCCCGCCCGCCCCAAGGACGACGGCACCTTCACCATGCAGGTCAGAGAGAGGTTCCCTGATCCCGATCCAGTCCGTGTTGAACCCATATGCGCTTCCCCCGCAGAAGACGACCGTGTTTGCAGCCCCGATGGCCGCGGCGTGCTCGTCTGCGAAGTCGAGAAAGTCCATGACCCGGTGCTTGAACGGTATCGTCACGGAGAGGCCCCGGACATCCATCCCTCGTGCGATATGCATCAGCCGATCGAAGTCCTCTGACTGGAACCGGGCATAGTACGAGTTGATGTGCAGGCCGGAGAAGAGCGTGTTGAAGAGGTGCGGGCTCCTGCTGTGCGTGCAGGGAAACCCGGCGATTCCGTAAAACCGGGTGAGCTGATCTCCTGACTCTCCAAGCACCCACTCTTCGAATTCCCTGGCATCAAGGGGTTCTATTCCTGAATCCTGCATGAAACGAACCGATTCCCGTCTCCTGGCCGGGGGAATGGTTCCTTCCGAGAGGATTCTCCTGATATGGAGACAGACCTCGTTGATGTTCCTGGAAGCCGTATCGACACAGTAATCCGCCGCGGCAAGGTAGTACGGCCGCCTGGCCTCCATCATGTGACGGATCTCCTCGTCAAGCGGCATATCGGTGAGGCGTGGCCTTCCGGACCCGGTTATCCTCTTCTCAAGCGTCTTCTCGTCGGCATGGAGGAGTATCACGACCGCTTTGCCCCGCAATGCCGCGACGTTCCGGGAATCGAGAACGGCTCCTCCGCCGGTGCTGATGACGGCATCACCCGGCGGAAGGGCCGAGATCGCGGATCTCTCCAGTTCCCGGAAGGCCTCCTCGCCATCATCGGCAAAGATATCGTGAATGCCCTTTCCGGCCATCTCCTCGACGCAGGTATCCGTATCATAAAAGGGGAGCCCCATCAGGCGGGAGAGGAGCCTTCCGGCCTCGGTCTTCCCCGTGCCCCGGAACCCGGTGAGTACCACTCTCATACGAGCCCTGCCTCCCGGAGTGCGTCCCAGAAACCGGGGTATGACTTTCCTACGCATTCCGCATTCATGATCGTCACATCTCCTGCTCCAAGACCGAGCACTGCCGCGCTCATGGCCGTGCGGTGGTCGTCTCCGGGATCGACCGTCGCGCCTCTCATGCGACCCGGGACTATGGTGATCCCCGACTCGTCGACCGACACCCCCGTACCCATGGCCGAGAGTATCTGCCGGATCGATTCGAGGCGGTCGCTCTCCTTGTACCGCAGGTGCCCGATACCCGTGATGCGTGTCTTCGAACGGGCGAACGCCGCCACCATGCAGAGTGTCTGGACAGTGTCCGGTGAGGAGGACATGTCGATATCGATGCCCTCGAGCACACCATCGTGTTCCAGCATTACAGCGTCACGCCGGTAGCGGACAAAGGCCCCCATCGCTTCAAGTGCCGAGAGAAATTCGCGGTCACCCTGGCACGAATCAGGGTTTAAGTTGTCGACCACGACCTTCCCGCCACACACGGCAGCAATGGCGAAGAAGTACGATGCCGATGAGTAATCCCCCTCGATCCGGTATTCCCTCCCGATATACGGTTTCCCGCTCCGAACCGAGAACCGGTCGTATTCCATCCTTGATACATCGGCCCCAAACATCTCCATCACCTCGATCGTGATATCGATGTATGACCGTGATGATGGCTGGCCTGGCAGCACGATCTCCGTGTCCCTGGCCGCGTATGGAGCGGCAAGGAGAAGGGAAGATATAAACTGGCTGCTGATGCGTCCATCGACAGCAACCCTTCCGCCGCCGTACGACCCCCCTATCGCGATGGGGGGACACCCCTTCTTCTCCAGGTACCGGATCGAAGCGCCCATGGAGTTCAAGGCTTCGACGAGGGGTGCCACCGGGCGCTCCTTCATCCTCTCCGACCCGGTCAGGGTGACCGTCCCCGGGCAGAGAAGTGCGACCGAGGCGAGGAGGCGGAGGCTCGTTCCCGAGTTTGCCATGTCAAGCACGAGACTGTCCCTGCAGCGGAGCCTCCCATCTGTGCCGGATACGAGATACCCTCTCCCGCCAGGCTCGATGCGTACCCCCATCTCCGTGAGGGCATTCCTGGTTATGGTGCAGTCAACCGATTCGAGTGGGTTGACGATCACCGAGTTTCCTGTCGCAAGCCCCGCGGCTATGAGTGCCCGGTGGGTATAACTCTTGGAGGGCGGAGCGGTCACCCTGAAATCGACATCCCTGGCTTTCCGGACGGTTATCTCCATGTGGGAACCTCAATCTCTCCATAGCAGCCGAGGTACTTCACCCTGGCGAGATCCTGCAGCATCTCCATGGCCTCACTATCTGCAGGAGTATGTTCGAAGTCGATGAAAAAGACATAACTCCCGATCCCCCGCTTTGACGGACGGGACTCGATACGGGTCAGGTTGATCCCCCTCTCCGCGAATACGGTGAGCAGACCGTGGAGGAGTCCTGCCCGGTCTTCGCGCGGGTCGACGACGATGCTGCATTTCCCTGGTCCGGCAGGTGCCGCCGGTGACGACGAGATCGTCACAAAACGGGTCACATTCTGCGGATTGTTCTCCACGCACTCGCGCCGGACCGGTATCTGGTAGAGCCGGGCGGCCATCATCGACACTATCGCCGCAGAACCCCGCGATTCAAGGACCGCCCTCGCACTGGCGGCGTTGCTCGCGGTATGGATGACCGGGTACGAGAGCGCCTCTACCAGCCTGCTGCATTGCTCGTGGGTCTGGGGGTGGACATATATCACGTCGACGGCGTCGAGCGGTACGAAACTCACGAGGTAGTGGTGGATCGGCATGAAGAGCTCCCCGCGGATGTAGACTGAATACCCGAGAAAACCATCGAGTGATGCGCCGACACCTCCGGCCTCGCTGTTTTCGAGCGGGACGAGCCCCTCACAGCTACCCTTCACGACCCCGGAGAATATCTGCTGGATGGTCGGAACAAGCGTTATATCGCTCCCGAATACCCGGTACGCCAGCTCGTGGCTGAATGTCCCTTCCGGCCCGAGCACGAGCATCGTCATCTCTTCACCAGCGACTCTATCAGGTAATCTGTCTCTTCCAGCGCGCAATCCCTGTATTCACCGAAATATTCCGAGTTCATCCTGAAGATACCCTCAAATTCTGTTTCAGACCCTCCTGTCACCGAGTCCGCAATCTCACTCTGGGATTCCAGGCATGCTGCAAGAACCGGCGGGACATGCGGATTCAAACGGAGCAAGTCGCCGTACAGGCCCGGGTCCTGCGAGAGGAGCCGCCCTGCAAGGTTCATCTCCATCCTGTACACGGGGCTCATGAACGGCAGCGTCTCCTCCGGGGTGGTCTTTACTCTCCGCATGGTATCGGCCATCACGAGTGTGACGAAGTGGGTGAGGCCCTGGACGACTGCCATCATGCGGTCATGCTCATCAGGGGTGGTGATCGTGATACGTGCTCCCTGGTCACGGAAGATGTCAAGTATCCGCTCCAGCGTTGGTGCATCGCAGCGGGCAGGTGTCACGACAACGGTCTGGCGCAGGAGGGACGCTGCCGACGGGCCAAACATCGGGTGCATCCCGACGACCTTCGCCCGTGATCTGAGCATCGCCCCGACCGGCATCACCTTGAGAGAGGTGAGATCGGCCAGAACCTGTTCCTCTGTCAGGAGCGGGGCTATGGAGTCGATCACAGGGACGGTCTCGCTGATCGGGACCGATACGATGACAAGTTCGCATTGCCGGGCAATGTCTTCGGCGGTGACCCGGGTGTTTCGCCCTGCTGAAAGCACGCTGTGGCCTGCGTCTGAAAAGACCTTCGAGAAGAAGGTCCCCATCCTGCCTGTTCCTCCGATAATTCCGACGAGCACGATCTCACTTCTCGATGATCTTTTCGCGGACGGCCATGCCGAAGTGCCGGCCCGACTCCATGGAACAGCCAAGCACCCTGTCACCGACGGCAAGGTCGACGACAGAGACCGCACGACCGTCTTTTTGGACAAGCCGGATGGTCTCGGCATTCTGGAGGATGATGCTCGCTTTCGATCCCTCCGATTCTGCCTCGACGAGGAGCATCGGCCTGCTCTCGATCTTGACCCTTCCCACCGCCGCCTCGCGCACCCTGCCGCCTGAATCGGAGATCCATACCGCATCGCCGGACTTGAGATCCGAGAGATATGCGGTCTTTCCACCGGTAGAGAGGATATTGGCATGTACGCCTCCTGCATTGACCCTGAAGGGCCTCGGGGCCACGTACGGGTTTTCGAGCGTCTCAGCATGGACGAGGAAGAATGCGCCGGAGGTGTTTCCGACCAGCATGCCTTCGCCCTCATCCATCATCGTGCAGCTGTCGACGCATACACGGTCACCCATGCCGACAGGGCGTATGGCCGTGATGGTGAACGGCACAAGTTCGACCTCGTGGCCACTCTTCTTCACAAGGCGTGCGGTTTCACGTACAGCAGCGGTGTCGAGAGTCTTCAGGAGTACACCCCTCACGCCCTTCTCGAGCACGTGGAGGGCCACTTCGGCCTCTTCTGTGCTCTCAACGGCCGCGATGATATTCCCTGACCTGGCGACGAGGTTCTCGAGCGGTATTATGCTCCAGTCTGTCGCATGGACCACCACCAGGCGGCCCGATTCAGCGAGCCCAGCCGCTTCTTCCTCGCTCTCCTTGTCTGAAATGGTGATCTCGAATACGTCCCTTCCCGGCTCGAGATCGCCCCCCGGTGCGACGACCCGGATCCTCCCGAGAGCCCTGACAGGAGCGGCCTCTTCAGAGACGATTGTATCGGCTCCGCTCTCGATGGCCGTCGTGACGATCTTCTTCATCCAGGGACGGGCATCCACCCAGAACTCCTTCATCCTGACCCCGCAAGCGCCCGTTCAGGGTCCATATCCTGGTGGACAACCCGGCAGAGTGCCTCGACAAATCCCTTCGGGTCGTCGCGCTGGAAGGCGTTTCGCCCCACGCAGACCCCTGCTCCACCCGCTCTTACCGAGTCCCTGATGGCCAGCAACGTCTCGACATCCCCTGCTTTTTCCCCACCCGCGATGAAGACGGGGACCGAGCAGGCCTTTGCAATCTTTCCGAAGGATGCGGGGTCCCCGGTGTAGTTCGTCTTGATCAAATCCGCACCAAGCTCCTCTGCAACCCTGACGCAGTGGCCGACCGACTGGGGTGAGATCGGGTCGATCCCCTTGCCCCGCGGGTAGATCATGACGAGGAGGGGGATGCCCCACCGGTTGCAGTCCTTCACGACCTTTCCCCCCGACTCGAGCATTCTCGACTCGTTCGGCGCCCCGAGGTTGATATGGATGGAGACTGCGTCCGCACCAAGGCGGACAGCCTCCTCCACCGTGCAGACGAGCACCTTGTCGTTTGGATCCGGGTTCAGAGACGTGCTCCCCGAGAGGTGGACGACGAGCCCGATGTCCTTTCCTCTCCTCCGGTGTCCGGACCTGACGATCCCCTTGTGGAGCACGATCGCGTTCGCGCCGCCTTCACTCACCTCGGATATGATCCGGGTCATATCCTGCAGTCCCTCGATCTGTCCCAGTGTGAACCCGTGGTCCATGGGCACGATTACCGACCGGCCTGTGTTCCGGTCCATTATCCGTTCCATCCTGATCTCTTTTCCAATCATCTCCTATTCCTCCAAAAATTCGCAGGCCTCCCCTGCCGACTTTCCTTCATGCACAATCATTGCGGCGGCCCTGGTGAACCTGTCCGGTTTTGCATGCTGGAACGCATTCCTCCCGATCGAGATCCCTGCCGCACCGCCTTCCATCGCGCCCTCGATGAGGTCCATCGTGGCGCGGTCGTCTGTCTTCGATCCCCCGGCGACGACCACCGGGACCGGGCATCCACGCGTAACATCCCGGAAACTGTCCGGATCGCCGGTGTATACCGTCTTTACGATGTCTGCTCCAAGCTCCGCGGCGACCCGGGCCGCAAGCGCGACATGGTCCGCCTGGTGCTCGTTCTCGATCTTTCTGCCCCGGGGGTACATCATGGCCAGGAGAGGCATACCCCATTCCATGCATTCGATGGCAATGCGGCCGAGATCGGAGAGCATCCGGGCTTCGGAATCGGCTCCTATGTTCACATGCATGGATACCGCGTCAGCACCCATCTTTAAGGCATTGGGCACCGAGTTGACCAGTACCTTGTCGTTTGGATCCGGCCCGATTGCCGTGCTCGCCGAGAGGTGGAGGATGAGCCCCACGTCCCGTCCGCTCTGCCGGTGTCCGTACAGTGAAAGACCGATATGGCCGAGCACCGCGTTCGCTCCTCCTTCCGCCACCATGTCCACCGCTCTCCCCATGTCAATCAGGCCCGGGATCGGGCCGTTTGAGACACCATGGTCCATGGGGACGATCACGGTCTTCCTGGTGTTTCGATCCATGATCCGTTCAAGACGAATTTCCTTTCCTCTCATACATACACTCCCTTCCACGCCAGATCAGATCCTGCTGAACCGGAATGGAAAAAGATCAATACTGATACCAAAAATACCGGAAATAACCAAAAAAGCCGGTCGATTTACTCTGTACATGCCCATGGCTCATGCCGGGACACAAAGGATGCACAACAGTTCGTATGCACAGGCAAGCGGCATGGCTAGGGGTGATAAAAGCGTTCACCGGTGAAAAAACACTCACCTTGCATGATTCACATATTTGTGCAGGGTGTATATAAAGGATATCCCCACTATCCGCGGCATTTCCCGGGGAGTCTCCCCCCCTGCGCCGGAGACATGGGGATTATCCAGGATCCTGGCCTGCTGAACCAGTATCGAAGCAAAAAAAGTGTTTGACAGGAGAGAATGACAAAGGATTATCCATCGACATTTCGGTTCCAAACAACGTATGAGCGGGACGTGTAACATGGAAAATCCCCTGCGTAATTTCAGATCAGGAATAAAAAAGAGGTTTTTAAAAAAATGCCAGGTATCCCGATTCAGAAATTTTTCCTCCACGGTTATGAGGCACCGGAGAAGATAGTCCGGACCGGTGACGAGTCAGCTGCCCGGGTCAATGTTCCGACTTGTTGGGTGGGAAAGAAGGTTGTCATACTCAGGGTGGAAGACGAACATCCACGCGCATATCTTCCAGCATGCATCCCGATCTCTTCCTGGTCTTTCGGGAGATTTTAAAAAAAACGAATTCGCATGGATTTTTTTCAAGAAAAAAATTGAACTTTTGGGGGGGAAAATTGGGGACAAAGACTACTTCTGGATCTTCTTAATAGAAATCACATCGCCCATCGTGGGCACCATCTTCGATTTCCGGCGGGTTTCTTCCTCCTCTTCGGCGGTGTCGATGAGACGGATGCCAAGCGTCTTTTCGATCTTTATCCTCACATCGTCCTCGGGGATGAGGTCCTCCTTCTCGATCTTCTTTATGAGCAGCTCCTTCTCCTTCATCTCCATTGCAAGGTCCTTCTGGCTCCATCCCCGCTCCATCCGTGCGTCTCGTATCTTCGCCCCGTAATTTTCGACGATCTCTCCTTCCATGAAGTCGAAGACATCCCGCCTCTTCCTTGCCGGTGCCCGTGCGGATGGTGCTGATACTGCCCTCCCTGGTGCGGCCTTTCGCGGTTTCTGGACTTCGGTTCCGTACTTTGCACACTGGGCGCATACCTCTAGTTCGGCCCCCTCGATCCTGACGGTCCGTGAAGGGCCATGGATCGTGGAGCCACACAATTCACACTGCATATTCCCTCGCAAACATCTTTATAATCATTTTTCCCTATATATTTAATTGAGTAAGATGGCAGAAAGCGCCCGGCAACCCCAGGAACCTCAAAATCCAGAGGAACTCTACAGGTATCTGCTCGACCGCGTGACAAATATGGAGACACGCAACCTCGAGCTCAGGGAGCAACTGCGACAGATAGAATCCGATAAACGATATATTGAGACCCAGAAGATACGCTACGAGCGCGAAGTCAGGAAACTGAAGAGCGAGATCGAACAGCTTCGAAGTCCCCCCCTCGTTATCGGAACAATCACCGATGTCGTCGAGGGAAACAGGGTCATTGTCAGAAGCAGCGCAGGCCCACGGTTCATGGTGCGCAGTTCCATGTGCATCGACCCGGAGAAGCTGAAACCCGGCGTCAGGTGCACCCTGAACCAGCAGTCGCTCGCAGTGATCGACATCCTCCCCGAGAGCTATGATGCCCAGGTCTACGGGATGGAAGTCGTGGAGACACCCCAGGAGAGTTACGGTGATATCGGCGGCCTCGACCCCCAGATAACAGAGATTCGCGAAGCTGTCGAATTGCCGCTGAAAAGGCCCGAACTCTTTGAAAAAGTCGGTATCGAGCCCCCGAAGGGAGTCCTCCTCTTCGGGCCCCCGGGAACAGGCAAGACTCTCCTCGCACGGGCCGTCGCCCACGAGACGAACGCCTACTTCTTACGGGTCGTCGGGTCCGAACTGGTCCAGAAGTATATCGGCGAAGGGGCACGCCTGGTGAGGGAGCTCTTCGACCTTGCAAAGAAGAAGTCCCCCACCATCATCTTCATCGACGAGATCGATGCAGTGGGCGCATCGAGGACCGAGGCCACCACCTCTGGTGATCGCGAGGTCCAGAGAACACTGATGCAGCTGCTGGCAGGGATGGACGGGTTCGAGAGACGGGGTGACGTCAAGATCATCGGGGCGACGAACAGGATAGATATCCTTGACAGGGCCCTCCTCCGCCCAGGCAGGTTCGATCGCATCATCGAGATCCCCCTCCCTGACGTGGAAGGGCGGCTGGCCATCCTGGATGTCCACACGAGGGGAATGAACCTTGAGGGGGACATTGTCCTTGACGAGATCGCTCACCTTACCGAGGGCAAGAACGGGTCGGACCTGAAAGCGATCTGCATGGAGGCCGGCATGTTTGCGATCAGGGCAGAGCATGAGAAGGTAACCCGCAAGGATTTCCTCTGCGCCATCGAAAAGATCGGGCTCGACTTCGACGGGCACAAGTACATGAGCAATTACGGGGCAATGTTTGCCTGAAGATGAGATAGAGCGATATCATTTTTTCCCGGTCATTCGGCCGTCTCTTCTTCCTCGGTACACCAGACCTCAAGCCGGATCTCGCCGGGTCGTGCACCAAAAAGATCCCCTTTTTTGTCGGGGGAGACCTTCTCGACACTGACCAGCCGGTCAGCCTGAATCACGTACACCCTGCGGAATTTCCATCCTTTCCCGGGGCTGACCGTGCGGTCATAGTAGATCTCGCGTGCGAGATCGTGCGTGCAGTAGACGCCATCCGAGATCTCGAAGAGGACATCCCGCATGTATCTCCTGACGTACCACCGGAGGTCTGATGCCAGCGAGAGGGCAGATCCAAGCGATGCCATCGTCACCATGACGCCGCCATGCCTCTCAGCCGGCCGGTAGAACCGAAGGGCATCGCGGCTGGTCTCCGACGAGAGCAGTTCCTGGTATAGTTCGACTCCCTCACGGGGGAGAAAAAGGACGTTCATTCCTGGATCCTGTGATGATCTGTTATCTTCCCGGGCTAAAAACTCTTCACAAGAAAGATCCCATGGTTCCCTGCCCGGGACACGGGCGTGCAGAGTGAAAATGGCGGAGCCATGTTCAGAGGAAAATGGATGTATGGGATGGTCAGGTGTACATCCGCATGTCGGTGATGGTCTCTGCCTTGACCTTTCGCACTGCATCTATGAAGTCCTGGTGCGATACTCCTGTCGCCTCCCGCCTGACCGCGGTCATTCCGGCTTCCCTGCAGACCGCCTGAAGTTCGGCACCGGTCGTGTTCTCGGTCATCTCGACAATCTGTTCCAGGTCCACATCTTCAAGGACCATTCGGCGTGAATGGATCTTCAGGATCTCGAGGCGGGCTGCCCTGTCAGGGAGCGGTATCGATATCGTCCGGTCGAACCTGCCTGGGCGGAGGAGGGCCGGGTCAAGCATGTCCACGCGGTTCGTTGCGGCCATTATCCGCACATCCCCGCGGGTGTCGAATCCGTCCATCTCTGCAAGAAGCTGCATGAGCGTCCGCTGGACTTCGGCACTGCCGGAAGTCCCGTCATTGGTCCTCGTGCTGCCGACTGCGTCGATCTCGTCGATGAAGACGATGGACGGTGATCTCTCCCGTGCGAGCGCGAAGAGTTCGCGGACCAGCTGGGCGCCCTCACCGATATACTTGTGGACGAGTTCGGATCCGGACATCCTGATAAACGTGGCCCGGGCTTCGTGGGCGACCGCCTTTGCGATAAGCGTCTTTCCGGTGCCGGGTGGCCCGTAGAGGAGGATCCCCTTAGGCGGTTCGACTCCGACCCTCTCGAATATCTCCGGCTTTGTGAGCGGATATTCCACGGCCTCCCTCACCTCTTCTATCTCGTGCTCGAGTCCCCCGATATGGTCGAAGGTGATGTCGGGGGATTCCTCGAGTTCCATCACTCTCACCCTCGAGTCGAAGATATTGCCCACGATCTTCACGATGGAGAGCGCATTGTTCACTGCAACCTTGGTACCCGGCTTTAATTTCTTGTACAGGTCATCATTGACGTGGGTGAGGTATTCCTGGTTGTTTCCCTGCTGGCGAAGGTACACATCGCCGGACTCCAGCAGGTCGACGACCACTGCCACAAAAAGAGGCATCCGCTTGAGCTGGTTATTTTCCCTCTTCAATTGCGCATTCTCTCTCAGGAGCTCTTCGTTCTTCACCTTGAGATCAAGGAGCTGCGACTCCTGGTCCTGAATTCTTAATTGATATTTGAGTTCCGTATCGCTTCCAGGGTTATTGGCTACGGTTTCTTCCATATCACTATTATATCTTCATTTTCTTACATTTATTAGGTGTGATTTTGATACTTGCCGGCCGCGGAATTTCGAAAGGTGTCGGAGAGGGACAAGTACTGGTGAGCAACGCTCCCATCTCGTTTCTCTCGGGGGTTGATCCCGACACGGGCATCGTCGTTGAGAAAGGCCATCCAATCGAGGGAAGATGCATCGCAGGGACTGTGCTTGCCTTTGACCATGGAAAGGGGTCAACTGTCGGATCCTATGTCCTCTATGCACTCAGCCGGAACGGCCATGCCCCTGCAGCCATCGTGAACAGGGAGGCCGAACCGATCATCGCAGTGGGTGCGATAATAGGGGAGATACCGATGATTGATCACATAGATATCAGTCTCCTCTCTGATGGCGGTATTGCCCGGGTGGATGGGGAGACCGGGGAACTCGAGTTACATGAGCCCGGCGAAGAGAGAAGTTGAAGACCCGGCTGCAGGGGACGGCAGGACGGGTATTGATTTTCACAGGATTCCCGATTAACCTGCCCAATCGTATCCTTTTTTCGGAGGGTGTGAAGGAAATTCATAGTCCTGCCTCTGAAACAGGGCAATTCCCTCATTGACAACATATTGTAAGACACTCCCGGGGCCTTCGCTTCGCTTGCCCCCCGCCACCCTGCGGATGCTCGTACTTATTCCTGTCATGGTGAACTCCAAAATGGCGATAGCGACTGTATCGGGGAAGTGAAGATCAACCCTGCCCACCTGATATCATCTGCGGAGGATTTGACGCTGCAACCGCATGTCAACATGCAATATAAGGCACTCCCAGGGGCAGCGCTTCGCTTGCCCCTGCCGTTGCGGCGAACCCCAAAACGGCGATAGGGACTGTATCGGGATATAACGATAAACCCTGCCCACCTGATATCGTCTGCAGGGGGTCGGGAGGTGCAACCCCCCGTCAGCACGAACAGATATGCTTTCCATTATCTCAAACGCCCCTGGGGGTTCACTATAGTTCACCCTCGCCGTTGCGGCGAACCCCAAAATGGCGATAGAGGCTGCATCGGGGGAGCAGAGATCAAAACCTATAGTACCCCGTTCAACTCTGCCCAATGGATATCGCCTGCGGGGGGTCGGGGGGGTGCAACCCCCATCAGCACGAACAGATATACTTTCCATTATCTCAAACGCCCCTGGGGGTTCACTATAGTTCACCCTCGCCGTTGCGGCGAACCCCAAAACGACGATAAATGCTGCATCAGGGGAGCGTAGATCAACCCTGCCCACCTGACATCGTCTGCGGAGGAGGTTCAAGGAAGGGGTGGAACCTACTGTCATCTTGTTCTTTTTTTCAAATTGAATCATCCTGTCGCCAGATGTTGCCAAAAGGGAGGGGGGGTGAAACCCCAGATCAACATGCAATCTAAGACACTCCCAGGGGCTGCGCTTCGCTTACCCCTGCCGCTGGGCGTACCCCAAAATGGCGATAGGGACTGTATCCTGTGGGGTTCTGAACCCTACACGGTCCAAAGATATTTTTTCTGCTCCCTCGCTGTTTTGTATGGGAGACTAAATCGAATTGTTATCTGCATACCAATTCAGTCACTGGACCGCCGCCGGGACGTCCTCCCTAACTCATACCCAAATGCTCAATTATGACTGTGAATCAGCCTCGCAGTATTTTCGGGGGCCGGCGGCACGGCATCGCATATGGGGATTTGAAGGCCGATAGCCCCCACAAACTGTATCCGGTTTATCAATCTTACCTCCCACAGATAGTGAAGTTCATTTTCTTCCTTGATGAACGATATTCTGCAAACCCCCAAGTCCACTCTGCCCACCTGACATCGCATGCAGGGGTGGGTCAGGGAGGGGGTGCAACCCCCTCCTGCTGTCCAGGGGTGAATCATTCCGATTATCCAAAGAAGTCCAATCTACTCTGCCCACCTGATATCGTCTGCGGGGGGTTCAGGAAGGACCAAGTCCGGCTTCCGAAGGAAGGGTGCGACACCCCTGTCAGCATACACGACAAACGGTCCATCGGGCACCGCTTCTCACGCCCCCTTCCCTTACAGGATAGCCGCTCCAGCCATCTCACAAAATTTTTACCGTTCCGTGACTATCTTCTGCCATGAACAGGTGCATACTGGCAACAGGGTGCGTGGTCCTTGCACTGATCGTTGCCTGCGGCTGCGTGAGCGGGCCGGTGGAGC
>Ga0334895_1002938_pt1 | contig 13734 bp, 8 predicted proteins | sample GraSluR3_MG_7_FD_207229 | JGI IMG/M metagenome (GOLD analysis project Ga0334895, IMG submission 207229) | Sludge microbial communities from methane-producing bioreactor in Wageningen University, Netherlands - Granular Sludge_31_05-R3 | ecosystem: Engineered > Bioreactor > Anaerobic > Unclassified... | reverse complement strand
TTTTAGTATATATCCACTATTGCAACAGTACAAGATTTTATTTAACCAAATGCAATACAGCTATAATTCTATATTGATTATAATAGTTAACATATGATAATACTTTTATTTTATATAACTTATATATAATTTTTTAATATATTAATATAAATTCTCTACAATTTATCATATATTAATGCCATCAAGGTATAGCTGGTGATCATATAACAAGATCACTATGCTTATGGTCATCTATTATGAAAACTCGGGTGAGTACTTTTTAAATCTATGGTTCTCATTCATCCATATTACCAGAGTTACTACATCGCATGGTATGTTCAGATCACGAGTGTTAGCACCTATTTATTGTTGATACGATGGGAGATCATGCCATAAAGAGACTCATATAAAGACTATCTTTTTCATCTCTGCATTACTTTCTAGTTGTTCTGATAAGATACGTAGTCTTGCCGTTATGTCTCTTTTTTTTGAGTTAGATCGGTTACCTATAGAGAAAATTGTGTGTAGATAGATTTAGCAATAATAAAGTTTTATATAATATCTAGGAATTTTCTTCTGGGAATATGTTCCAGTGAAATAATGAAACATCATAGATTCTATAGTAATATATATATGTTAATTATATATAATTCTTATACTAGAATTATTTAATCTAATAATAGTTCATACCTATAATAAGAATATGATTGATATCAATTTATATATTTTTTATAGTAATTAAGTTTTGTATTACTATTGGTTTTTAACATATTTAATGAATAAATAAAAATAGATATTTGTTATAATCTTTTCCAACTCTCTTGACACTGTTGAGCAAATCCAGTAGCGTTGCTGAAATTATTTTGATCACAGCAAGTGGTCTTACCATTTTTGCAGAGGAGGTGGAGCATGTGCAGATTCGTCAGCCCATACAATCAGATGCCAGGCTTACAGTCCGTACATTTATCTAATGTACGATATGTGACGATCGATGACAGACAGTACAGACCGTTCAGGTCAAAGGAACTCTGTGCTAATAATGCACATGATTCCCTCATACCGGGCAATTCTAAAAACTGACATTGAAATTCTTTTCAATGAAAATTGAATATCCCGTATAAACTGCTTACTACAACGCAAGAGCGTGTGTAGATATTGGAGGATCACATATGTATCAATCTCAATTTCCCGAAGGCTATACTCCCTTGATGAGTCAAAAACACACAGAAAAAGCCATTAAATATGTAAAAGACACGTTTGAACGTGAACTCTCAGGCGAATTATACCTTTCACGTGTTACCAGTCCCCTATTTGTTCCGAAAGGATCTGGTATCAACGATGACTTGAACGGTATTGAACGTCCCGTTTCTTTTCCCGTGAAAAACATGGACAACACCACGATGGAAATTGTTCATTCGCTGGCTAAATGGAAACGAATGGCGCTTGCAGACTATGGTTTTGTTCCTTCAACAGGTCTGTATACCGATATGAATGCAATTCGTCCTGATGATGACATTGATGCCATTCACTCCATATACGTAGATCAATGGGACTGGGAACTGGTCATGCCGGATGCAAGCAGAAATCTTGATTATCTGACCTATGTGGTAAAAAAGATCTATGGCGCTCTGAAGCGAACTGAATTTCTGGTAAATGAAATGTTTCCTGTTTGTACTCCTACACTTCCAGAAGATATCACCTTTGTCCATAGTGAAGATCTGTTTGCAGAGTATCCCGATTGTACACCGGTTGAACGGGAACGGATTGTTGCAGAACGATATGGTGCAGTATTTCTTGTTGGTATCGGCAATCCTCTCCCTGATGGAACATTGCATGGTGGTCGTGCTCCTGACTATGATGACTGGTCGACTCCAACAAGTGAAGGTCACTACGGTCTCAATGGTGATATCATCATCTGGGATACCGTAAGAAAGGATTCGCTTGAATTATCTTCAATGGGTATCCGTGTTGATCAAACGACACTGGAACGACAGCTTACGATTCGTAATGATACTGAGCGAAAAGAATTGTATTGGCATAAGCGATTACTTAACGGTGAATTCCCTCAGACAGTTGGTGGTGGTATCGGACAAAGCAGAATCTGTATGGCTCTGTTGAAGAAAGCTCATATCGGTGAAGTACAGGCATCGGTATGGCCTGCTGATATCCTTGAGGAAGCAGCCGCACTCGGATGTAAGCTCCTTTAGAAACAAGTTATTGACCTTTCGCATTCCTGTTCCTACAATCGTAACAGCATCGATTTACTGAGGAGCAGGAATGCACATACTTAATTTTGGATCCATCAACATTGACATCGCCTTTTCCGTTGACCATATTGTAAAACCCGGGGAAACGCTGGCAAGTAATCATCTCAAACGATCAACTGGCGGAAAAGGGGCAAATCAATCGGTTGCTGTAGCCCGCTCAGGGCAACATGAAGTATACCATGTGGGAAAAATCGGGGAAGATGGTCGCTGGATCAAAGATGTGCTTGCCGATCTTGGGGTAAGAGTGGATTATATCACAGTCGGAGATACTCCCACCGGACAGGCGCTGATTCAAGTGGCCAGCGATGGAGAAAATGCCATTGTCTTATATGGGGGAAGCAACCTGACATTTTCCGAAACAGAAATTGATGCAGTACTGGATCAATTTCCCAGTGATACCATTGTGATGCTTCAGAATGAAATCAATGGTATCTCCTATATTATGGAAGCTGCTCATGAACGAAAGATGACTATCTGTTTTAATCCAGCTCCGTTTGATCAATCAGTGCTCGACCTGCCCCTATCGTATGTCTCGGTATTTGTGCTCAATGAAATAGAAGCAGAAGGTCTATCACACCTATCTGATCCTCACCATGCTATGGAGTTCCTTACGCATCAGTATCCTGAGGCAGAGATTCTCATCACCCTTGGAGCCACCGGTGTCCGATATGGGAAAGGAGCATCTGTACGCGAGAGTTTCGGAACGTGGAAAGTCCCCGTTATTGATACCACCGCAGCAGGAGATACGTTTATCGGGTGTTTCATCGCAAGACGGGCTCAAGGAGATACGGTGCAATCGGCGCTTGAAACTGCAAGCAAAGCTGCCGGTATCGCGGTAATGCATCCAGGAGCCATGGAGAGTATACCCCAAGCTGACAAATTATCTGAAATTGAAAACTATCCCTTCAACTCGTAGGTAGATATCCTCTACTTTCGAAGATTGTTCGCTGTTTACTATTGAGAATTTGCTTACACAACCGGATTGATTTGGGTGTCACTTCCACCAGTTCATCATCCTTGATAAACCGGATGGCCTGCTCTAAAGAAAGTGGTGCAGTCGGGGTAAGTATGACTGCCTCATCTTTGCCTGATGCGCGCAGATTGGTCAGTTTTTTCGTTCTCGTCGGATTACAGGTAAGATCATTTTCCCGGTTGTGTTCACCAATTATCATCCCTTCATACACCGGATCTCCCGGAGCAACAAACAGTCTCCCGCGGGCTTCAAGCGAAAAGAGTGCATAGGCAACAGCCTGTCCCGGCCTATCGGCAATCAGGGAACCGGTAAACCGGTCGGGAAAATCTCCCCGATATCTTTCATATCCCTTCAAAACGGTGTGCATGATCCCATTTCCTCTGGTATCAGTAAGAAATTCATCACGATAGCCGATGAGCGCTCGAGAAGGAATTTCAAAACGTATCGTAACTCGTTCATCATTACCATAGGTGATGTCCATCATTTGTCCTTTTCGTCTTGCGAGCTTTTCCATTACGATGCCGCTATACGTTTCCGGACAATCAATTCTGACATACTCAATCGGTTCGGTTCGATGTCCCTCTTCATCTTTATGATAAATAATCTGGGGCCTTCCCACACATAATTCAAATCCTTCACGACGCATTGATTCCACGATGATGGCGAGCTGGAATTCCCCTCTCCCCTTCACTAAGATGGCATCGCTGTCTGGATCTCGTTCTACTCGAATGGAAACATTCTGAAGTGCTTCCTTCTGTAATCGTTCGTAGATCTTTGTCGCCTGAACCTGGGTACCTTCCTTACCTGCAAGAGGGGAACTATTCTTGCTAAAACGCATGGCAACGGTAGGTTCATCGACCTGAATGCGAGGGAGTGCCTTCAGTGCATCTTTCGTACAGATCGTATCACCGATCGCTACCTCTTCAACTCCCGATAATACAATGATATCACCAGGGACAACCGATGTAGTTTCGCAGAAAGTGGAGCCTACGTACGATTGCAATCGAGTCACACGGAGCATTTGCCTGCGTCCATCTTCTCCAAGACAGACGAGCGTATCACGTGCTGAGGCAGTACCGTTTACCACTTTCCCGATAGCCAGTCTTCCCAAGAAATCACTGTACCCCAAATCAGAAACGAGCATCTGAAATGGTTCTTCATCATCGTACTTTGGTGGTGGAATTCGCTCAATCATGGCATTCAGCAGTGCATGCAGATTACTATCAAGCAGGTCTACGTCGGTACCGCATACCCCATCTCTCCCAATACAGTAGAGCACCGGGACCTCTAGCATGGATTCATCGGGAAATAATTCCAGAAGCAGGTCATACACTTCCTCAAGAACTTCCTGAGGACGAGCATCCTGCCGGTCGACCTTATTGATCACAATAATTACGGAAAGATGAAGCTGCAGTGCTTTTTGCAGAACGAACCGAGTCTGAGGTAATGGGCCCTCAGCGGCATCAACAAGAAGTACTACCCCGTCGACCATGCTCAATCCTCGTTCTACTTCGCCACCGAAGTCGGCATGTCCAGGAGTATCAATGATGTTAATTTTCACACCTTTGTACTGTACCGAACAGTTTTTTGCACTTATGGTAATACCCCGTTCACGTTCAAGAGCACCGGAATCCATAATACGATCCTGTCCATCGGAGGTAACATACAATCCACTTTGTCTGAACAGACCGTCAACAAGGGTGGTTTTCCCATGATCAACATGGGCAATGATAGCTATATTGCGAATATTTTCATTTGATTTAATCATAACTGAACCACTATATCACAGAGCGGCATCTTACCACAGCAGGAGGCTCGGTATATATATAATAAATTTTCAAATTCCTTACTGCAGGTGAGCAAACATATCTATCTCATCACGACGGGGCGGATCAGCTCCCTTTCGTGAAGTGGTCACTGCAGCAGCCCGTGCTGCAAAAGAAAGAATATCCCGTACGGTATCTTCTGATAGCGGATCTTCAGGACGAATGTGATGTTCTTCCAGATAGGTCATGACAGCACCACTTACCGTATCTCCGGCACCTACGGTGTCAACGACAGGGTTATCTATCGCTGATACCGATACATCGATCCCATCGCGGGACAACCACTGTAATCCATCTTTCCCTTTGGTAAGAATCAGGTGACTGATCCCAAGAGAGAAGAAGGCTTCGATAGCTTCCGATACTGATAAATCGGGATAAATCAGTTGGAGATCTTCATCAGAAAGTTTTACCACGGAAGAGAGTTTTACCAGGGCCAAGACACGTGATCGATAGGAGGAGAAATCAGTAATCACCGTAGGTCGAACATTAGGATCAAAGAAGATCGGAGGTAACGAATCTGCAGCTTCCAGTGCTGTAAGAATCTGAGAACCGGAACTCTCAAGTGCAATGGAAACCGAACCGATATGTAAATACGATATGGCTGACAGATCTGAGAGGACATCAGTGATCGTCTGAGCAGAAAGCGTCGTCACGGTAGTGTGATCGCTGTAAAATACATAGGAAGCAGCACCGTGGTCATCAAGCTGAGCAAAACCGATCATAGTATTCTCGGGCACTTCACACAGTCGGGAATCTAGTTGTACCTGATTGTCAAGAAAATGCTGGTAGATCTGTTTACCGAATATATCGCGAGATACATTTCCAATATAGATCACATCAGATCCGAGACGGGCTGCAGCGGTTGCTGCATTCAATGCACAACCACCCACGTAGGGATAAAAACACTTCTGTTCGTCAAATCCCTTCCCTCCGATCATATCTATCAACGCTTCACCGAGTACGGCTATCATATGTACCTCCTACAGATACTGCTTTCTTTCCTGTCCAGTAACTCCTGCAAGCAGTTCAACATACGGTTTGACCGGACTCGAGTTGACTTTAGGTAACAATACTTCTTCAACCTGAAAAAATCCCACTTCTGAGGACATCTCGACGGTAATTCGGATCGGTTTCTCTTTCCCACGTTCTATCGTAACTTTTTCAATTGAATTTGCAGAATACTTATGAATGTCGCCTATTTTCGGATCGGTATTGAGTGCCAGGGGGATACGCGCTCTCCCCTTCTCCATATCACATCCATCAGCTAACAATATCACACCAGCCTCAATACTGTGAATTTTTCGATTGGCCATGTGCCCGACAATTCCCTCAAGTGCCAACGATCGGATAATCACCTGCTTGCGCATATCATCCCGATACACGGTGCTGATAATACGTGTCAGTATAGGCATCGCAAGTGTTGCGCTGAGCAATTCATGGTCATGCCTGCCGATTGCCATTCCCAGATCATGAAGAAAACTGGCAAGGATCACAGCTGAGAGAGAATCCTCAAACGTACCGACCCGATCGTGTTCAAGACTCCCCGATATCCCCGCATCCTGCAGCAGATGCATCATCTTCACGGCATTCCGTGCTACCTGACGCATATGGACCGGACCGTGATCATTGAACCCTAACCGCACTATGGAAACGGTATTTGCATAATCCTGCATCATCTGCACTTCTTCATCATGAATCAGCAGAGATGCAATTTCTCGTGGAGGGGTGTTTACTTCAAGAGCATCAAACAGTTTCTTCTCCAGAGACAGTTCTTTCGGTGATTTCATATAGATTCCTCCTGTATGGTATAGTACAGAACGGAACGCCTCATGACAACTGTGCCCCCGTACAGCAGATGCAGGGGGCACGTCACCGAAGCAATGATCAGTTATTCTGACCGGTAGCTGCTATTTCGGTAAAATAGGTTCGCAGGAAATTATCTTCAAGTCTACCGGTAGAGAATATTGCCTGTACCATATCCTGTTGGCTCTGAGTTTGTGACATATACGGGTAGATGAGCTCAAGATAATTACGCATCTCTTCTTCCATCGGTTGTTCATCAGTTACCTGCGCAACGATGAATGCTTCGTTTGCAGCAATGGGTTCAGCCACTGATCCCACAGAAAGTGAATAAAGTTCACGCATTGAAGTGGCATCTGAAGCGAGTGCTCTGAGATAGCCGCCCCCATCGGTATAATTAAATCCGGTAAGATAGCTCGACCCCCCGACGTTGATCGGAGTCGGACCGACTTCAATCACGGAAAGTCCCTGATCGGCAGCTGTAGCTGCAAGATCACCAGAACGAACAGCTTGATCAGCAAACTCACGAGCTACGGTTTCAACATACGAAGAAACTGACTCTGGATCGTACATGCTGATATAGTTCTTCACATCGGCAAGGACGTCGGTATCTGAATAATCGGGGAAGAACGGTGCCTGCTCCACACGATACAATACAGCCCCGACAGAACTATCGAATACGGTGGATACAGTTCCTGCTGCAGTCGAGAAGAGAACATTCACTTCTTCCGGGTTCGCGAAATCGCTCTCCAGCTCATACAGATATTTCACTCCGGCTCTTCCCCCTTCCGAGGCAAATGCATCGATAGAATTTTCCTGCGCAGCTTCTTCGAAGGTCAGATCACCGGCAAGGATTGCCTCTCGCAGAGACTCTGCCTGTTCTCTGGTATCAGTAGTGATTTTGGAAACATCTATAAGAGTGAACACTGCAGGATTTGACTGGGCATACTGCTGTGCAAGATCATCAGGATATACCGAGGCATCAAAGGCAACATAGGAAAAAGAACGGGCTGCGTCACCGATCTCAACGATGTAGTCCAGTTCTTCGGGAGGAGAGAGTATGGTAGCGACATCACTCATCACCATCTGTCCGGGAAGATTGTCCTCTATCTGGGTCCGTATCTGATTTTTCCGTTCAACACTTGCACTTTCATACACTTTTCGATCGAACTCACCATCGGTATGATACGCACCACTATCGATGATTGCCTGATTCAATGTCTCTTCGGCAACACGAATTCCCACAGACTTCGCCATCTTCATCACTGCCGTGTGAAATACGGTGCTCTCAAATGCACCACGCCAGATTTCAAAAGCAGCCATTTCGCCGGTATTACGATTCTGTTGCGCCTGCGCCTGATACTGACGATAGAAGTAGTTGCCATAGGAAAATTTAATCGGTTTCCCATCATAGGTACCGAACTGAATACTGGAACTTGCCCCACGGTTTCCGAATGAGGGGAATACTCCGAAGACCATAACGATGGCTATCAACACCAATATAATGTAGGTGATAATCTTAGTGGGTGTGATGTTGAATCGCTTTTTAGCAATAGCTGAGCGGTTCTGTTCATCTGCCGTAAATTTAACGACTTTGTTGTCTCCGTTACCGGGAGTTTTCGAATCCTTTGAAGGCATGTACGACCTCTTTTCTGCACAGAATTGATGTGTCCTTATGTGAGGGACATCTTGAGAAAAATAGCATGTAGGTCGTATAGTGTCAATGTTGTGCATTGACACAAACCAAACCAACGTATATAGTTTGCCCCGTTGTGTGAATCCTCACACAGTTTCTTACGGGCAGTAGCGCAGGGGCTAGCGCACTTGGTTCGGGACCAAGGGGTCGGAGGTTCAAATCCTCTCTGCCCGATACTTTACTTCGTAAGAACTATCAGGCTCCCATCTAGGGAGCCTGTTCTGTACCGATCGGTTGAACAGTGATCTGACCACTCCGTAAATACTTAATTCCCTCAATGGCTGCAGCTGCCGCACTCAGGGTGGTGGTATACGGAATCGCATGATGCAGCGCTGCAGATCGAAGATTCTCTTCTCCACGCTGTGCACGTTTTCCCATTGGTGTATTGATCAGGAGATATATTCTTTGATGCTGCATATGATCAAGTATATTTGGATGTCCTTCATCAGTTTTCAGCATGGTTTCACAAATGATACCGGCATCATAGAGATCTCGAGCCGTACCGCGTGTTGCAGCAAGAGAAAATCCCATATCATGTAATTGGCGGGCAAGCGGTATGACCGTATTTCGATCACGCTTGTTTACCGATATACATACACTGCCGGCAGTGGGAAGCTGATTCCCGGCAGCTATCTGACTTTTAGCAAACGCCTCTCCGAAGGTGGAACCGATGCCGATAACTTCCCCGGTTGACCGCATTTCCGGACCTAATTGTGGATCGAGACCAACGAAGCGATTGAATGAGAATACTGCCTCTTTTACTGCCCATCCATAGCGGCACAATCCCTCACCGATTCCCCCGGGTTGATCAACGAGGCCTTGAGACACTAAATCCACTCCTTCCCAGATACGGACGGCAGTCTCAACAAGATCTACCTGCGACATTTTGGAAATGAAAGGAACGGTACGACTTGCCCGTGGGTTCACCTCGATGACATACAGTTGTCCATGCTGTACCGCAAACTGGATATTCATAAATCCAACGATCTGCAATCGAAGTGCAATATCCCGCGCAGCGGATCGCATCTGCTCAAGAATCTCCGGAGTCGATGCATACGGCGGAAATACCGCAGCAGAGTCACCTGAATGAACTCCTGCAGCTTCAATATGCTGCAATATTCCCCCGATATACACGGAAGTACCATCAGAGATTGCATCAAGATCGTACTCGTAGGCATCTTCAAGAAAATGGTCGATTAACACGGGATCATCTTTACCTATCAGTACTTCACTCTGCAAATAGGTATCCAACTCATTCGTGTCGTAGACAATTTCCATATTCCGACCACCCAGCACATGTGATGGTCTGACCAAAACCGGAAACCCCACTGCTTCAGCACATTGATGTACCTCTTCCCGGCAATACGCGGTTCTGTTTTCACTCTGTTGAAGACCGAGCTCGGAAAGGAACTGTGCAAACCTTCCCCGATCATCTGCAAGCATCATGGATTCATAGGAAGTCCCGACGATTGGAACCTGTGCATCGTGCAGCGCTTTGAGCATCGATAACGGAGTCTGCCCGCCCAATTGCAGCACCACTGCCTGTGACTGTTCCCGTTTGGTTATAGCAAGCACCTGATCGGCACTGAGCGGTTCAAGATACAGACGATCGGAAACGGTAAAATCAGTTGAAACGGTCTCAGGATTTGAATTGATCATCACCGTAGTACGTCCAAGACGTTTGTATGCCAGAGAGGCAAGGGTACAACAAGTGTCGAATTCGAGACCTTGACCTACCCGGTTGGGACCACTGGCAACGATAGTGACGGTATGATCCCCTACGGGAGTCGCTTCATCAATTTCTCCATAGGTGGTGTAACAGTAGCTGGTCTGAGCATCAAACTCTCCCGCACAGGTATCAACAAAATGAACGATGGGAACAATTTTGTTTTCCTGACAGCTGCGGGCAATCTCTGCTACTGTTCTCTTCGTAAGTAACGCAATATGACGGTCACTGAATCCCATCCGTTTTGCCTGCATGAGCAATTCAATCGATAGATTCTGAGCTGTTGCCATATCTTCCAACTTGTGCTCAAGCTGGGTGAGACGGAGTATCTGTGCAATACACCACGGATGATACCTAGTTACCCGAACAATCTCATCAATAGCATCGGCTCCTTGGTGATACAGTTTTGCATATATTGCACAGATCCGCAGTGGATGAGCACTGGCAAGCATCAAAGGAATATCATCGATGCTGTACCCGGCAATACTTTCCAGGCGAACCAATCCTTCCATATTCCGTTCAACCGAACGCATGGCTTTGTTCAAAGCCTCAGGAAAGGTTCTCCCGATGGCAAGAGCCTCCCCTACACTACGCATCTGCGTTCCAAGAGCATCGGTTGGCATGGGAAACTTCTCTAATTCAAATCGGGGAACTTTCACAGCACAGTAATCAAGAGCAGGCTCAAAACTGCTTGCAGTCACTCCCGTTATTTCGTTGAACACCTCATCAAGGGTATACCCTACGGCAAGTTTTGCCGAGCAACGCGCAATAGGAAACCCAGTAGCTTTGCTGGCAAGAGCAGATGACCGGGAAACACGTGGATTCATCTCGATCACTACCATACGTTCAGTTTCCGGATCAAAGGCAAACTGCACATTCGACCCTCCGCAATCCACTCCGATAGCCCTAAGGATTTCTATCGCAGCACTGCGCATCTTTTGGTACTGAGTGTCTGAAAGCGTCTGAATCGGGGCTATAGTGATACTGTCTCCGGTGTGCACACCCATGGGATCTACGTTCTCTATTGAACAGACCACAATGGCATTGTCGTGCCGATCTCTCATTACCTCTAACTCAAACTCCTGCCAACCGAGCAATGATTCTTCAACCAGTACCTCATGAGTGGGGCTCGCCGCCAAGGCTGTCCTCATCATTGATACAAAACTGTTTTCTTCCCGTACGATGCCTCCACCGAATCCACCAAGGGTATAGCTTGGCCGTAAAATCAGGGGAAGTCCGACCATCTCTTTGAACAAGCGGGCTTCTTCAAGAGATTTCACCGTAACGGAACGGGCGGATTCCAGACCGATTGAGGCAACAATCTCCTTAAATCTCCTCCTATCTTCTGCCAATTCTATTGATGCAATACTCGCCCCGATGATCTGCACCTGATACCGATCAAGAATACCCGCATCATGCAGTGCTACGGTAACATTCAAGCCGGTCTGCCCGCCCATCGTAGTGAGCACCGCATCGGGTCTTTCTGTTTTGATAATTTGTTCGACATAGGGTAACGTAAGGGGTTCCATGTAGATAGCATCGGCGATCCCCGGGGTGGTCATCACCGTTGCCGGGTTAGGATTCACCAGGATAATACGATACCCCTCTTCCTTCAGAGCTTTTACCGCCTGAGTTCCCGAGTAGTCAAATTCACAGGCCTGTCCGATCACGATCGGACCACTTCCGATGATCAAAATGCTTGAGATATCTTTTCTTGCCGGCATCAGATCCCCCCTTTCTGCTGTTTCTGATATGCAGCAGCCCATGCGATGAATCGGGGAAACAGTGAACGACCTTCCCAAGGTCCGGGAGCGGCTTCCGGGTGGAACTGTACCGTCATCAAACCTTTCTCATCATCAAACATCCCTTCGATGGTGCCATCATTATCGTTTATCAACCAGATCTGGGTTGAATCGGGGAGCGATCCGGCGTGAACGCAGTACCCATGATTCTGTGCAGTCACATAGACATTCTGGGTTCCGAGATCCCGTACCGGGTGGTTTGATCCATGATGCCCGAACAACATTTTATCGGTCTTCCCGCCTAATGCCTGAGCGGCAAGCTGATGCCCGAGACAGATACCGAGTATCGGAATTTTTCCAAGATAGGCAGCAAGCTGGTCACTGTATGAAGAAAGTGCTGCGGGATCTCCCGGACCGTTGGAAAGAAACAGTGCATCATAGGAAACATCAGATTCCACGATCTGTGATACGGGAGTCTGTGCAGGAAATACCGTTACTGATATGTGCAGTGCGAGCAGTTGCTGAATAATGGATTGTTTGGTACCGAAATCCCACAGAGCATAATGCCCTTTCACTGGGGAAACAGCCGTATATGTCTTCGGTTGTGCAACAGTACATGGGGTGACAAAATCCCGTTGAAGCATCGGTGGTACTGAGCCAAGATAATCACATACCTGTTGTGGATGCTTAGCAAGCAGAGTATCATACTGCACCAGGACACCGTACTGACTCCCATGATTTCGGATATGCAGGGTAAGTGCCCGGGTATCAACATCGGTGATTCCGCATAAATTCCACTCACAACATTGCTCTGCCAATGATATTTTTCCCACCCCCACCGGACCGGTATACACATCACGTACTACCAGAGCTCTACTAAAGATATGATCCCCGATCATCTCATTCCACTGTAGATCGGTGCCATAGTTTCCCATGTGGACACTCGTCATAACAATAATTTGTCCAGCATAGGAAGGATCAGTAATGATCTCATGATACACGCCCATACTGGTATTGAATACCACTTCCCCAAGTGGCGCATCGGCAAAGTCCATCCCAAGCAGTTCTTGATAACCGGGAGCAGGTTTTCCAAATCCATTTCCTGAAAATATTGCTCCGTCTGAAAGAATTAACAGTGTGTCAGGCACAGAATCATCCTTCATTGCACACCTATTGTTGCGCAACTTGTTAAATTTGTTGCATAATAACAGCTTTTCGATATTTATACAATCATCCGCCCAATTTAATGTATATTTATCCGCTTATATTTTAATTATTCATACATTATGCAACATTCATGCAACAATGACCGTAAAATTGCACAACAATTGAATCCTAGACGTAAAAAAAGACTGCTACCGAAGTAGCAGCCAGATTTATATAAAGGAGAGACTGATTAGTTGCGGGTCACCACATCAATGGTAATGGTGTCGCTGTAAGCTCCGGCAAGGTAGGTATACTCGTCACTGCCGTCTGCCCAGGTGACATTGATTGCCTCATTCAGGTTGTAGCGTCCTGAGTTACCCAGGTTCGGAACCAGATTGTACTGAGTGCCCAAGGTCAGTTCAGTAGGAGTACCATTTTCTTGTAATTCCATGGCTAAGGTATAGGGGATGCTGGGGGTATTATCTTCATCAACATAACTGTCAATCTTCAACACGCCGTTATTAACAGAAGTGGCTTTGATATCAACAAGGTAGTTTCCGGTAAAGGTATAGGTAGTAG
>Ga0334895_1002936_pt1 | contig 13739 bp, 9 predicted proteins | sample GraSluR3_MG_7_FD_207229 | JGI IMG/M metagenome (GOLD analysis project Ga0334895, IMG submission 207229) | Sludge microbial communities from methane-producing bioreactor in Wageningen University, Netherlands - Granular Sludge_31_05-R3 | ecosystem: Engineered > Bioreactor > Anaerobic > Unclassified... | reverse complement strand
AAAGCGTTACTTCTTTCTATTTCTTTCCAACTGGTATTGGATAGCCATTAGCGTTTTTGCAGGGCTTTTTGTTGCCTATTTGGTGAACCGCTACTCCGAGCAGGTATACTCCGTAAAAGCCTCGTTGTTAGTAGGTAATGCCGATGGCCGTAAGGTAGGGCAGGGGGTGCAAACCCTTATGCGCGAGCTTAACCTAGTGCAGGATAAGAAGCGCATTGAGAACGAGATTGGCATACTAAAATCGTATACCCTAGCTCGTACTGCCATTGACGAACTACCCGAATTTGGCGTAACCTACGTAAACGTTGGTCGAAGAGGAATTGCCGAAAGCAAAATGTATAACCGTTCGCACTTTGTAGTTGATGTTGATACTACGGAGCAGAATTCCATTGGCTACCCGGTTTACCTAACCATTCTGTCCGATAAGGAGTATTTGCTCGATTTTGACGATGGCATGCCCGAGAAAAAGATGCAATTTGGGCAGAAGTACACTGATGAGCGCTTTGCGTTTACCATTTATCCTAGAGATCCCGATGGGCATATTGGCACAACCTCATCAAACAAGTACTATTTTGTAATAAATAGCGCACATGGCTTGGCGGTAAGTTACATGAAGAAGGTTGCCATTGAGCTAAACGATAAGCAGGGAAGCTTGTTAACCCTCTCGTTAAATGGGTTTGTTGCCGAGCAGGAGGCCGATTTCCTCAATAAGCTAATGGAGGTATACATCCGTAACGACCTTAGCGAGAAGATGCAAACCGCCATTAATACCATCGACTTTGTTGATGAGCAGCTTGGAGGGATTTCCGACTCACTCCGACAGGCCGAGCTTATACTCCAGAACTTCCGCACGGGTAAAGGCATTATCAATTTAAGCACCGAGGGCAAAACCCTGCTCGAGAGGCTCGAAACCCTCTATGCCGAAAAGAATATGCTGGCCTTTCAGCTCGAGTACTTCAGCTACCTCGAACGCTACCTAAAAGAGAAGAAGGACCTAAAAGGGTTGGTATCACCTGCAACCATAGGTATTGAGGAAACGGGTATTGCCAGTATTGTAAGCCAGCTTAATCAGCTCTCGCTTGAGCGCGACGGCCTGTTGCTTACCCTAAAAAGCGACAATATTCGAATTGTACAAATCGACCAAAGTATCGAAAGCCTTATTTCACTCCTTTTCGAGAAGCTCGATGGAATGCGCCAGGTAAATGGCATCCGCATTAAGGAGATAAACCGCAGAATAAGCGAGCAGGAGGAACAGCTCCGAATGCTTCCCGTAACCGAACGCGAGCTGGTGAACATGGAGCGAAAGTATAGCATTCACGAAAAATTTTACACCTACCTAATGGAGAAACGCATTGAGGCAGGTATTGCCAAAGCCTCAAACGTATCGGATAACAGGGTAATTGATTTAGCGCGACCCGAGATGGCCGAGATAGTTAAACCAAATCGTAATATTAATTATGCTATGGGATTTTTAATAGGGTTATTAATTCCTGTAGCACTAATCTTGTTATTCGATGTTCTTAATAACTCAATACAAGACCCTTCGCACATTAGTAGCAAAACAAAGGTGCCTTTACTGGGAACAATAGGCCACAATCCTTACGAAAGTATTCTTCCCGTATCAGATAAGCCTAAATCGTCGTTTGCCGAATCGTTTAGGGCGCTACGTACTAACCTCGATTTTATGTTGGGTAAAGCCGACAATAAGGTGGTGCTGGTATCGTCAACCATTAGCGGCGAGGGTAAATCCTTTGTGGCTTCCAATTTGGCTGTTAGCCTGGCAATGCTGGGTAAGCGCACCGTACTGCTGGGGCTCGACCTGCGCAAGCCCAAGGTGCACAACCTATTTGACGTTGATAACGCCCAAGGGCTTAGCACTTACTTTATTGGCAGAGATAGCTGGAACGATGTGGTAATTGAAACCAGCGTACCCAACCTATACGTTATGCCTGCAGGCCCCATACCACCCAATCCGGCCGAGCTGCTGGCTGGGCAAAAGCTCGACGAGCTTATTAACCAGCTAAAGCAGAGCTACGATTTTATTGTAATCGACTCGCCACCCGTTGCTGTGGTTACCGATGCGGTGCTTATAAGCCGACTTGCCGATACCACCCTTTTTGTGCTTAGGCACAGGTACACATCGCGCAATGTGCTCGATTTGGTTGAGGATCTATCGAAAAGTAAAACCATTAGCAATATGGCACTGCTACTAAACGATTTTAAAAAGCCCAAGGGCTATGGCTATGGTTATAGCTACAATTATGGGTACAGCTACGGCTATAGCTATGGGTACGACAATAGCTACGGCTACGGGCAGGGCTACTACACCGATGAGGATAACGGAAATAAGGTGAAAGGATTTTTGAAAAGATTTTTTGGGTAATCTTCAATAAATAAAAAAGTATGCTAAACAATAAGATTTTACTAATTACAGGCGGAACCGGATCCTTTGGAAATGCGGTATTACGCCGTTTTTTAAATACTGGTATTACAGAAATCAGAATTCTATCACGCGATGAGAAGAAACAAGATGACATGCGGCAATTCTATAGGAGCGAAAAGATAAAATACTATATAGGAGACGTTAGAAACCGGCAAAGCGTAAAATATGCAATGCAAGGAGTCGATTTTGTGTTTCATGCCGCTGCATTAAAGCAGGTTCCTTCGTGCGAATTTTTCCCAATGGAAGCAGTTAGAACAAATGTAATTGGTTTAGAAAATGTTATTGATACTGCGATTCAGTTTGGTGTTAAAAAACTTGTTAGCCTGAGTACCGACAAAGCGGTGTACCCAATTAATGCTATGGGAATGAGCAAAGCTATGGCCGAAAAGGTTATGATTGCAAAGTCGAGGCAAGTAGTTGAAAGCAGCACCCTTCTTTGTGGAACACGTTACGGCAATGTAATGGCATCGCGGGGAAGTGTAATTCCTTTGTTTATTAACCAGATTAAAAACCAAAAACCTATTACAATTACCGATCCTCAGATGACTCGGTTTATGATGACACTTGATGATGCTGTGGAGTTGGTTCTTTTTGCTTTTGAAAAAGGAAAGCCAGGTGACATTTTTGTACAAAAGGCTCCTGCAGCAACCATTGAGGTACTTGCAAGAGCACTTATGGATTTATATAAAATTGAAACCGAAATTAGAATTATTGGAACTAGACATGGAGAAAAGCTATATGAATCGCTTGTAAACCGAGAGGAAATGGCAAAAGCCGATGATTTAGGCGATTATTATCGAATACCTGCCGACACAAGAGATTTAAACTATGGGAAGTATTTTACTGAAGGGCAAGAAGGAACATCACTAGTTGATGAGTATACCTCGCACAACACTCAAAGACTCGATAATGAAGGAATGAAAAAACTTCTTCTAAAGCTTCCCTTGATTCGAAAAGATATACTAAACGAGAATACTGATCATATCTACGAACCTTGATGGAAAACAGAGAGCACAAAGTAATTACAACTGTGTCATTCTGTTTTAAAAGCATCAATGATATTTTCTTTCCATTGTGACTATATTATTCAATCGTAAAGTTTTATTAGTACACATCTTTTACCCTAGGTTTGTAAACAAATTAAAGAATGCCACAGAGTTTCACTGTGTTTACTACTGAGTTACATCGTGAAACTAAACTTATCGAGCATACTGCTATAATCAAGGTTGATTCTTAAGTAGCACCGTGTTACACTGTGTCATACACTGAGTTACACCGTGAAACAAACTATGAATAAAATAAACCAAATAACCCACGAGATACTAGACTCAGCCTACAAGGTACACTCCGCCCTTGGACCTGCTTAGTTAACGAAAGAATTACACTGTGTTACACTGTGTTTACCACAGAGTTACACCGTGAAACTAAACTTATCGAGCATACTGCGACAATCAAGGTTGATTTTAAAGTAGCACCGTGTTACACTATGTCATACACTGAGTTACATCGTGAAAAAAATCATGAATGAAATAAACCAAATAACCCACGAGATACTAGACTCAGCCTCCAAGGTACACTCCGCTCTTGGACCTGCTTAGTTTACGAAAGAATTCCACAGAGTTACACTGTGTTTACCACCGATTACCACCGAGAAACTATGCTAATCGAGCAAACCGCTATAATCAAGGTTGATTTTATAGTAGCACCGTGTTACACATTGTCATACACTGAGTTACACCGTGAAACAAATTATGAATGAAATAGACCAAATAACCCACGAGATACTAGACTCAGCCTATGAGGTACACTCTACTCTTGGTCCTGGTTTGTTTGAGTCATTTTACCGTACCTGCTTAGTTAACGAAAGAATTCCACAGAGTTACACTGCATTTACGACCGATTAACGCAGTGAAATTAAACTTATCGAGCAAACTGCTATAATCAAGGTTGATTCTTAAGTAGCACCGTGTTACACTGTGTCATACACTGAGTTACACCGTGAAAAAAATTATGAATGAAATAAACCAAATAACCCACGAGATACTAGACTCAGCCTACAAGGTACACTCTACTCTTGGTCCTGGTCTTTTAGAGTCAACCTATCGTACCTGTCTCGTTTACGAATTGAGAGAAAAGGGGTTCAAAGTAGAAGAGGAGAAGACACTGCCATTGATTTATGAAAATCTTAAACTGGATTGCGGTTATCGCATCGACTTACTAGTTGAGGACAAAGTTGTCATCGAACTAAAAACGGTTGAGAACTTTAAGGATGTGCACACCGCACAGGTCCTAACCTATTTAAAACTTTCTGGTTGTAAGGTAGGTCTACTGCTCAACTTCTACACCAAAAGCCTTAAAGACGGAATAAAACGACTAATTTTATAATTCCACAGTGTAACTCTGTGTAGAACACTGTGTAACACCGTGAAACTAGATGTTAAGAATTGGCATAACAGGTCAATCAGGATTCGTAGGTACGCATCTCCACAACACTTTGGGTCTCCTATCCAAAAAATTCCAACGAATACCCTTCGATGATTCATTTTTTCAGGATAAAGAGAAGTTGAAGCAGTTCGTAACCCAATGCGATACCATTGTGCACCTCGCTGCTATGAATCGTCATAACGAACCAGAGGTTATTTACAATACCAATATCAGGTTGGTGAAGCAGCTAATTGCAGCCTGCGAGGAAACCAGCTCTAAACCCCATATTCTTTTCTCCTCATCAACACAGGAGGAACGTGATAACCTTTACGGCAAATCGAAAAAGGAGGGAAGGGCATTGTTTGAGTCGTGGGCACAACGAAATCATGCTCCATTCACAGGACTAGTAATACCAAACGTATTTGGTCCCTTCGGAAATCCATACTATAACTCTGTGGTAGCAACCTTCTGCCACCAGCTAACCCATAACGAAACACCCAAAATTGAGGAGGATGGTGAGTTAAAATTGATATATGTTAACGAGTTGGTAGATATTATCATTGAAAAAATCAAAGGAACGCAGATAACACAGATTAAACAGATAGCCACAGATAACAGTGAGAACCTGTCTAATCAGTGTCATCCGTGTTCTATAAACCACACCTCCACAATAAAAGTATCAAAACTACTAAAAACACTGAAGTCATACAAAGAGAACTACTTCACAAAAGGCATTATCCCAAATCTCGATAACCCTTTCGAGCGCAACCTTTTTAATACTTTTTTATGCTACATCGATCATAAGTCTTTCTTCCCATTCCACCTCGACCTAAAAACCGACGACCGCGGTTCGTTTGTTGAAACGGTAAAACTCAACAGTGGCGGACAGGTTTCGTTTTCTACTACTAAGCCTGGTATAACCCGAGGTAACCATTACCACACACGAAAAGCCGAGCGTTTTGCAGTTATAAAGGGCAAGGCAAGGATTGAGCTACGAAGAATTGGAACCAAAGAGGTTTTATCCTTCGAATTAGATGGCAGCCAACCCTCGTTTGTAGATATGCCCATATGGTACACCCACAACATTACTAACATCGGAACGGAAGAACTTTACACCATCTTTTGGATAAATGAGCATTTCAACCCCAACGATCCCGATACATATTTCGAAACCGTTTAAAAATTATGCCACAGTGTAACACTGTGAACCAAAACAATGAGAAAATTAAAAGTATTAACAGTAGTAGGCACTCGCCCCGAGATAATACGCCTATCGCGTGTAATGGCCAAACTCGACGAGTCTGAAGCCATTGAGCATATCACCGTTCATACAGGCCAGAACTACGACTACGAGCTAAACCAAATTTTTTACGAAGATATGGGCATACGCAAGCCCGATTACTTTCTTGAGGCTGCCGGGGCAACCGCTGCAGAAACCATTGGGCAAATACTTATTAAGATTGATCCACTGCTCGAAAAGGTAAAACCCGATGCTTTTCTGGTGTTAGGCGACACTAACAGCTGCCTGTGCGCCATACCCGCCAAGAAACGCCATATCCCCATTTTTCATATGGAGGCTGGCAATCGATGCTTCGATCAAAGAGTACCCGAGGAGACCAACCGCAAAATAGTTGACCATATTTCCGATATTAACCTAACATATAGCGACATTGCAAGGGAGTATTTACTGCGCGAGGGGTTACCAGCCGACCGCATTATTAAAACCGGCTCACCCATGTACGAGGTGCTTCATCACTATCTGCCAAAGATTAACAAGTCGGATATATTGAAAAGGCTGGAGTTAACCAAAGACAAATTCTTTGTAGTATCGGCACACCGAGAGGAGAATATCAACAGCGAGAAAAATTTTAAGGGCTTAATTGATTCCTTAAACCTAATTGCAGAGAAATTCGGCTACCCAATTATTGTTAGCACCCACCCCCGTACACGTAAACATTTAGAGAAGATGAAGTCACTGAGTAACTCTGTGTCAAACACTGAGCAACACTGTGAAATAAACTCATTAATTCAATTCATGAAGCCCCTCGGCTTCTCCGACTACAACGCCCTACAGATGAACGCCTACGCCGTACTCTCCGATAGCGGTACCATAAGTGAGGAATCATCCATCCTAAACTTTAGAGCGCTAAACATACGCGAGGCTCACGAGCGCCCCGAGGCCATGGAGGAAGGATCGGTAATGATGGTGGGGCTCTGCCCCGAGCGGATTATGCAGGGGCTGTCGCACCTTCAGCAGCAGCAAGTTGGTGGCGAAAGGAACTACCGATTGGTATCCGACTACTCAATGCCCAATGTATCTGATAAGGTGGTGCGGATTATACTGAGCTATACCGACTACATAAAACGGGTGGTGTGGGGAGAGTCGGTTCACAGTGTAACTTGGTGACCAAGAAATACCACAGTGTAACACAGTGAAAACACCGTGGAACACAGTGAACCCAAAAAAACACCGTGCAACTCTGTGACCCAAAAATAAATGACACCGTGTAACACAGTGGAAGCACAGAGCAACACCGTGACCAAGAAAATATACCACCGTGTAACTCAGTGAAACAGATAAAAACAGGAACACAGTCCCGATAGTTATCGGGAACACAGATTTAGCAGATAATCACAGGTAAAAATAATCAGCGTTCAAATATACCACAGTGTAACAAAGTGGGAAACACAGTGTACCACTGTGAACCCAATAGTGAGAACGCCAAACATCTCAACTCTCAACAATACTCTCATCTTTACCCCATGAACATTATACTTATTACTGGCTCCGATGGATTACAAAAAATCAATTAGCCTTTGAGTTAAAGAATGAACAGTCTAAAACAAAAAACAGTAAGTGGTTTATTATGGAGCATAATTGATAATTTAGCAAAATACGGCTTGCAATTTATAGTCGGTATTATACTTGCAAGGTTGCTATCGCCAACAGAGTTTGGTCTCGTTGGTATGATTACAATTTTTATTTCAATCTCAAATAGCCTTGTTGATTCAGGTTTTAGCCAAGCTCTGATTAGAAAAAATAATGCTGAAGCAAAAGATTTTTCAACGGTATTTATTTTCAATTTAGCCTTCTCAATTATTGTTTTTTGCTTACTTTTTTTAAGCGCTAATGCTATTGGTTCATTTTTTGAGCAGCCTAAACTAGTATTGCTAGTTAGAGTGTTTGCAATAAATATTATTATAAATGCATTTGCATTAGTCCAACGCACAAAACTTACTAAAGATCTTGACTTTAAAACCCAAACTAAGATTTCTCTACTGTCTGGTAGTATTTCGGGACTTTTAGCAATCGTTTTAGCATATAACGGGGCTGGAGTTTGGAGTTTGGTTGCAAAAACAACCATTTTCAACATCCTGACAGTTCTGTTGCTATGGTACTTATCCAAATGGAAACCTCAGTTAGTTTTTAGTTCTCAAAGTTTTAAGGAACTTTTTAGTTTTGGTTCAAAAATGGTTGCAGCCGGATTGTTAGATACTCTATACCGAAATGTGTATTACGTGGTAATTGGTAAATACTTTACGCCTGCAGAATTAGGTTTTTATACTCGAGCCGAACAATTTAACAACCTACCTTCATCTAACCTTACAACTGTTATACAACGAGTAAGTTATCCTGCACTCTCACAGTTACAAGATGATAAAGTAAGGCTCAAGCAAGGATATAAAAAAGTAATCACATCAACTATGTTTGTATCCTTCATCTCAATGTTAGGTATGGCAGCAATTGCTGAACCAATGATTTTAACGTTGATAGGTGAAAAGTGGGAGCAATCAATTGCCTATCTCCAATTGCTCTGCTTTGTTGGAATGCTATACCCCCTTCATGGTATAAATCTCAATATGCTCAAGGTGCAAGGTCGATCAGATTTATTCTTAAAGTTAGAAATAATCAAAAAACTAATTGCAATACCAACCATTGTGATAGGTATATTTTGGGGAATTAAAATAATAATTATCGGTATGATAGTCAATTCAATAATTGCATATTTTCTAAATAGTTATTGGTCTGGTAAACTTATTAACTACTCAATGAGGGAACAAATACTTGATATTACACCATCATTTTTACTTGCCATCATTATGGCCATAATTGTTTACTTTATAGGTTCCTTATTACCATTCTCAAACTTTTACATATTAATTATTCAAATAATTACTGGAGGTATAATTGTTTTCAGTTTCTGTGAATTAACAAAAATGAACGCTTATATTTACATAAAAGATACAGTTAAGTCGAAACTTAAGAATAGTAGAAATGGGGAAAGATAAGCCAACATTTGTAACTCAGCCCTCATTGCCCGACCTTAATGAGTTTATACCTTACCTAAAGGAGATATGGGAAAATAAGATCTTAACCAACAATGGGCCTTTTCACAAAAAATTTGAAGAAAGCCTAGCCGAATACCTTGGGGTTAAGTATATATCACTTTTTACTAACGGTACACTTGCACTAGTTACTGCATTACAGGCATTGCGCATTACAGGGGAGGTTATAACTACACCATATAGCTTTGTGGCAACTACTCATTCCTTATGGTGGAATAACATTAAACCCGTTTTTGTAGATATAGAGCCTGAATTATTTAATCTAGATCCCGAAAAAGTTGAGGCTGCCATAACTCCAAAAACCACAGCGATACTACCGGTTCATGTATATGGTAACCCCTGTAAAGTTGATCGGCTTCAACAAATTGCCGATACTTATGGATTAAAACTAATATACGATGCAGCCCATGCCTTTGGGGTTAAACAAAACGGGGAGTCTATTCTGAACTATGGAGACCTAAGCATTCTTAGTTTCCACGCCACAAAGGTTTTTAATACCATTGAGGGTGGAGCAATAGTTTGCCATGATGAAAAAACAAAGAAACGAATAGATCATCTTAAAAATTTTGGGTTTGTTGATGAAACTACTGTTATTGCACCTGGTATAAATGCAAAGATGAACGAGCTACAAGCAGCGTATGGGCTATTACAGCTGAAGCATGTGGACGAATATATAGCAAAACGAAAAACAATTGTTGAAGAGTATAAAAAACATCTTAAAAATATTCACGGAATTACAATGTTACCCGAGATTGTGGGCGTCAACCATACCTACCCATATTTTCCTATACTGATTGATTCGCAAGAACTGGGTAAATCACGCGATGCTGTTTACGAAGAGCTGAAAGCCCACAACATATTTGGACGCAGATATTTTTACCCATTAATTAGCCAGTTTCCAACCTATAGGGGTTTGCCCTCAGCTGCAGCCAGCAATCTTCCTGTTGCAACAAGAATAGCTGATCAGGTAATATGTTTGCCTATTTACCCCGACCTAGATATGAATACAATACCGTATATTGCCAGAATTATACGCAGCTAAATAACTTATGAATAAGGACATATATATTTTAGGAGTAGGTAGAAATACAGAGGTTTACATTGACCTTGTTGAAGCCTGCGGCTATAACCCCGCCGGTTTATACCATTACAACGACGAGAGAACAGGCCAAAACATTCACGGGATACCAATTTTAGACTCAAATACAAACCTATTTAAGAAACCAACGCTTGCAGGAATGCAATTTGCCATAAGTGTGGGCGACAATAAAATTAGGGCTGAACTTGCTAACATCATTAGAGCAAATGGAGGTGTTTTACCTACGCTTATACACCCTACTGCGGTTGTCTCAAAATATGCAACATTAAGCGAAGGTGTTGTTATTCATGCTAATTCGGTTGTACAGGCTGGTGCTAGAATTGGTTGTAATTCAGTAATTTCATATAATGCTTCAATTAGCCATACTAGTTCAATTGGAGAAAACTGTTACATCGCATTTGGTTCAACCATCGGGGCTTATGTTAATATTGAAGATTTTGTGTTGATTGGACAGGCTGCTGTTCTTGTTTCAGCTAAAGTTTCAAGAATTGGCGAAAATTCAATTATTGGAGCAGGTGCAGTAGTAACAAAAAGTTTTGAATCAAATACAATAGTAGTTGGTAATCCCGCACGAGAAATAAAAAGACGATAAAATTCTAGACAAAAATTATGATATATCATATTTTAACCGCTAATACAACACACCATATTCCTGATATGGTTAGGAATATTCTGAAATATTCTAATTTAACAAACGAAGGAGGCGCAGAAGAACATTTTTTTTGGCTTAGAAAAAACAAGGGTGATAAAAAGGGATTATCATACTTTTATTCAAACCTGTTTAACGATGAGTTAAGGCACAAGGGGTATGGGTTTATCAATTCAAACTTTCAATTGATGTTACTCCTAACTAAATTATCAAAAACAAATAAAATCATAATACATTCCATACAGTCTCTGTTCCAAAGACCTCTTTTATTCTGGTTTTTTACTCACTACTTTTTAAGCAAAAGCAAAAAAAAGAACATTAGACAAATTATGTGGGGGCTTCCTATGAGTATAGATAAGAAGCAGAAAGGACTAATCCGTAAGGAGTTATTCAAAACTCAGCGAAAAGCAATGAACTCGTTGGGATATATTGTTGTACTCTCACAAGATGATATACATAAAGCAAGTCAGTTCTATAATCTTAAAAATCTTATTGTCGCAAATTACATTCGCGATGCTTACACCCATTACAACAGCATAGGTAGGTCTAAACAACAGAATAAGGCTCTTCAAATAATGGTTGCTCATAGTGCTTTTCCCCATAACAATCATTTTCGCACCTTTAAAGATTTAGAAATATTTAGGGACAAAGACCTTAAAATAATTTGTCCGCTAAGTTATGGTAAAGAAGAATATAAAAACGAAATCTTAAAAAAAGGGAAGGAACTATTTGGCGGAAAATTTTCACCCTATATAAAACTTTTGCCTAGAGAAGAATATCACAAACTACTTGCTTCGCTTGATATTTATATTAGTCATGCTGAGATGCAAACAAGTCTCTATGTTGTAAATTATTGTATATGCACTGGTACAAAAATGTATCTGAACCAAAACAACTACAACTGGATGATTCACCAAGGGTTTAAGGTTAACCATGTGAATGAACTTAACAACATTTCGTTTGATGAGCTTGTGAAACCTTTGCCCAATGATTGGGTAGAGTACAATGCTGGTTTGGCAAAAAAAATACTATCTGCCGAAGAGAGGGCAAAAAAATGGAGGTTAATATACTCTTAAAAGATGGTTAAATTAAATAAACTTACCAACACCATTTTTTTTGCAATACTTTTCTCTCCTTTGCTTGCTTATGCCTATGTTGTTTGGCTAAAGCTACCCAAAACGCTAAGCATTTTTCTAACCTTTCTGTTTTTGGGGTATGGCTTGGTATTTATCACATTTAAAAATTATAATATTATTTTCCCAACCTTAGCCAAATTTCTGCTTGTATTTGCAATATATAGGGCAATATCAATTTATATATTTGGGGGCGATAGGCACTTTTTAACACAAATCTACCATTACATTCTACACTTTTCTATACTACTAGTAATTCTAATCGTTTACAACACCAATTTTACCGATAAATTCATTCAGCGAAGCATATTAGTTATAAAGATATCAGTAATAATAACAGCTATAGTTTCCATAATTCAGGTTTTTGATACCTCGTTTTTTAATGCCAATGAATTCTTTAGCGAAGGTGAGCCAGGCTGGGATCAAACCCCAGATTCGATTTATCGATACAGGCGTACCTCAATTTTTAGTTTTATTGAACCCTTAGCCTTAGGGTTAAGCTTTATTCCTCTTTTATCTGTACTTGTTGGATATTTGCTTTACACTAAGCAACATTTTGTTATATATTTAATCGCTGGAGGTATAACCGCTTTTTTGTCAAATACCAGATACATAATGGTTGGATTTTTAATACTTTCATTACAAGTATTAATTTATAATAAAATTAGATCGAAACGATTATTTAAATACTTACTTATTTTCATTGTCAGCATCTCAATAATTAGTGCATCATTACAATACTTAGGTTACGATTTTCAACAGTGGTACGAAGAGAGATTGCTAAGCGAAGGTTCATTGGAGGAAACAACTCGTTTTAAGTCTGTAGATAATTTTATTGTTTTCTTCCCGCAAAAACCTTTCTTTGGGACAGGAGGACTAACAGACGATATTAGGGAAGCTTCTAGAAAAGTTGGTAGTTCTCATATACATATAGGCTACCTCTCACACTTGATTTACTATGGTACTGTGGGCTGTTTTTTTCTATTTGGTTTTTGGTACTTATTAGCAAAAAGGCTATATACTTCTGCTAAGCTATCTGGTTACTGGGGCTCATTTTTTGGCTTTTTAACCTTTCTTTGGTCCTTTGCAACCATGAGCCAATCAGCAATTTTTTACTACGGGATATTTTTTTGCTTAGTATTCGATAAATACTTTTCATATAAGTATTGTCAAAAAAAAGCAAATATGATTATCCGCTAATGTGCCTAAATTATTATATTTGTACAAAATTTATTGAAAATGAATTTTATAGATTTTGTAAAGCATCATCCTGATGAGAAAAGTTGCATTCAACATTTCAGGAGAGTTAAGGAGGAGAAAGGCATTGTTTGTGCGCGTTGCGGACATACTTCTCACTATTGGAACAAGGCTCATAAGTCTCACGATTGCAAGGAGTGTGGCTACAGAACCACGTTGCGAAGCGGAACAGTAATGGAATCCTCCAAGTTGCCATACCAGTACTGGCTCTACACGATTTACCTTATGTCTATGACCAAGAAAGGCATATCTGCTGCTGAAGTGCAGCGCCAGTTGGGTCATAAACGCTATGAGCCGATTTGGACGATGATGCATAAGATTAGGGCCATCATGGGACTAAGGGATGACAAGTACGAAATGGACGGCGTAGTGGAATTGGACGACGCT
>Ga0334895_1002924_pt1 | contig 13765 bp, 9 predicted proteins | sample GraSluR3_MG_7_FD_207229 | JGI IMG/M metagenome (GOLD analysis project Ga0334895, IMG submission 207229) | Sludge microbial communities from methane-producing bioreactor in Wageningen University, Netherlands - Granular Sludge_31_05-R3 | ecosystem: Engineered > Bioreactor > Anaerobic > Unclassified... | reverse complement strand
TTCTGCTCAATATTAGACTTAACCAAAACCATAAAAAACACCCTAAAAAATAAACACACTATTAAATAAATATAGTAAAACCTAATATATAAAATTAACCCAAAATAAGAATTATGGCCAAGACTCAATATTGTCTAAAATTGAAATAATTGTTTTAATTTCATCATTTTCGAGTATTTTTCCACCTAAATTAATAAGATTAATTGGTTTTTTATATCTGAGAATATCATTGATAATCTTAGCAGCATCTGTATAGGTATATATTCTAATAGCCAATTTTTCCTCTGGATTTGCTTTCCAATAATATTTTTTAAGTTCATGAAAACTATTTTCATCATATTTTTTATACATTTTAGATAGTTCACTAGTTTATTTTCTAAAAATATAATTTATTTTCAGTATTTATAAATTTTTCTTACAAATTTCAGCTTATATTATTATAGCTAAATAATATAATTGTTTTAAGATTAAAAAATTGTTTTTAAAGAGTATTTTTTATTTTATAGTTGTTTACCTAATATTTTTTAATTAATTTAATATCTATATATAAATAAAACATGCATTTATATGAAAAAGTTTGGTAACACACTATAAAATAAAATTCATATGTTTGATGGATTTACCTGCATGTAATATTGTTGTTCCAGTTGCATGATTTTGGATTATAGTTAACGACGGGAAAAATTTAATGTAAGAATTTTTCCACCCAGTTTTTATAAAAAGTATTATCCTCAATAATTTCATTATAATATTCTTTAAATCTATTAATTAAGAATTTCTTATCAGTTATATTTAATATTGAAAGTTTTCTTTTTATAACTCTCCAAATTTGTTCTATAGGATTATATTTAGGTGAATACGGGGGTAATGGTATAAGTTCTATATTTAATATTTCACATGCTTTTTCTACTAATTTAGCACCATGAACTTTAGCATTATCTAAAATAACAACAATTCATTTTTCGTTTTTTAAATCATCAATTATATTATCTTTATTTATATTATTATATAAGTTATTTCTTTTTAAACTATTTAAAAGCCTTTTATTTCTGTTATTTTATTTATTTATACTTAATTGTAGTTTTTTTGTTAATTGTTCTTTGCTTAAGTCATCCCTATGAATTTATTTTTCATATTGTATTTATAAAATCTTTTTTATTTGATTGTTTGTCTTTTAAATAAGTAATTAATTCATTTTTCATTAATGTTTTTATTTTTTAATGCATTTTTTAGTGGAAAAGTGTTTATATAATTTTGCATATTTTTTAATTGTATTTCGATTAAGAATTTAATAAAATCGAAAGTTTTCATTGAATTAGAGCATTCAAGTGTAGATTTACCATTGATGCATTCGAATCCTATGCCTATAACTGATATTTTTTTTGGATTTTTTTTCTTAAATAATTTTTTTAATTCTTTTTTAAACCAAATTCTTCCAGAATTGGTTCTATTTTGACAAGAAGTTTATCATCAAGAAAACCAATAATATCATTTTCCGTATCGATATTTTTTAGTTTTTTTTAAGCTGATCTTCTACATCATCAGGCATTTTAGAATATAAAACATATGGTTTTAGAAAAATTATAATTTAAATCTCTTAATATTCTTTCAACTTGTCGTATACTGTATTCTACTCCAAATTCATCAATAATGAATTGTCTAACTTCCTTAGTAGTTTTAAAATAATTATTTAAAATTTCTTCATCTAAATATTTTTTTTCACTATCAGATAGTTTACTTTGACCACCACTACCTTTTTTACGTTCTAAACCATTAAATCCATTCGTATTCCAATTTTTTAACCATTTAAAACCAGTAGGATTAGTAATACCTAACTTTTCACAAGTTTTAGAAACAGTATATCCATGATAAATATCATTAATAAAATATAACTTATTTAAAACCTTAATATCTTGTTCTAAACTTTTAATTTTAGTTTGAATCTCTTCTATAGTAGCATGATCCTTATTTAAAAAAGCTTTTCGACTCATAATAAAATATTTGTAAAAAATAATATATAAATATTCTCATGTCGTTAACTATAATTTAAATTTAAGTCATTAAATATTATTTTGAAGATAAAATTACTTCAAATACAATAAAAAATAAATCCTTAATAGGATTAAATTTTATTTTTTTTAAATTATTCTAAAATAGCTATTTTAATATTATAGACATATCTTTTAGATGTTCCTCAAGATCATGATCTATACAGAATTTTCTAGTATCATCTATCATATCTTTCCAAATAGCTTGTTTATCATGAGGTCTTATGTTTTTAGGTACACTAACATAAAAAATTTCATCAAGTTCGTCTTCATCTTCAACTTTATGAAAAGTAACTTCACCTAAATTATTTTCATCACTTAATTCATTAAGATATTTTTCAATTATTTCAACATGATTAGTCATAAGATAAATTCTATTATTTATAATAAATATATTTTTATATCCATTTTTTTATATAATTATAAATTCAAAATTTACAAAATTTTTATAAAAAATTATTTAATAATGAAAAAACATTATAAAAAGCTATAAAAGCTAAAAGATATAAATAATAGAATGTTAAATTTTTAAAATTATTATAAAAATTTAGCTATAAATATTATATACTGGGCATAGTATGAGGGAAATTTTATGACAAACATATTGGACTTTAAAAAAAATGGATTTCCTTTAGCAGTTATTTTTGCATTAATTATTGGACTTGTTCCACTGCCAGGCCTATCACATGCAGGACATATGACAATAGCTTTACTTATTTTTGCAATTGTCATGTGGGCTAGTGAAACATTTCATTTAGCTGTTACATCACTTATAATTCTATTTATACAACCTATATTAGGTATTTGTAGTTTTACAGATGCAGTAGTTCATTTTGCAAATCCCATAATCTTTTTAATGATTGGTGGATTTATAATGGCTGAAGGTATTCGTGAAAGTGGTTTAGTACGAAGATTAACTTATAATTTATTAAATAAATTTGGAACAACATCAACAAAAGCTATTTTTGTATGTGTTTTTGCAACGGGAATATTATCAGCTTGGATAGAAAACATTATTGCATTTGCCCTTATAATGCCTATTATTGCAGAAATAATAGACCTTATGAAGTGTAAAAATGCTCACAAAGGTGAAAGTAATATGGCGAAAGCTTTAATTTTAGGAGCATGTTTTGCATCTCTTGCAGGTGGTATAGCAACTGAAATTGGAACAGCACCGAATTTAATAGCTGCAGCATATACAAATATTCCATTTATAAATTGGTTAGTATTTGGTATTCCTATATCAATAGTTCTACTTACTGTTATTTGGAAACTTTTAGGATTTATTTTCCCACCAGAAGTAGATGGAATTGAAGATGGAAAAAAAGTAATTCAAGAAAAATTAAATGAAATTGGTAAAATTACAAAAAGAGAAAAAATAGCTTTTGGAATATTAATTTTTGCTATAATCCTATGGATTACAACAGGAATTACAGGTCTAGACAGTTATTCAGTAGCTTTAATTGGAGCATCATTATTCTTTTTATTTAGAATTTCAGATTGGAGACAATGTGAAACAAATATAGATTGGGGACTTGTAGTATTTTTTGGAGGAGCATTATCTTTAGGTGCAGCTATTTTAAACACAGGTGCTGCACAATGGTTAATAAATGATATAATTGCATTACTTGGATCTAATCCAGCAACATTTTTAGTTGTAATTGTACTAATGATTGTTGCAGTTTCAATAACACAAGTTATGTCTAATGTAGCTCTTGCAGCTATTTTAGTACCATTATCAGTAACTTTAGCTCAATCCCAAGATTTAGCTGTTGGAATATATGCAGTACCTATAGCTATTGCATGTTCACTATCATTCTTACTCCCAATGGCAGATCCAACAGTAGCTATGGCTTATGGTACAAATTATGTAAATATAAAAGAAATATTTAAAGCAGGTCTTCCAATTGTAGTTGTTGGAATAATAGTAACTATAGTTGTAATGTTTACATTTGCACAACCGTTTTTAGTTTGATTATCAAACTAAAAACCTTTTCTTTTTTAAATTTAATTTTTTGATGAAATTACACAAATCCACTCATCTCTTGTATCCATCTCAATATTTACAAAATCTGCTTTTAATAAATAATCTTTAAATTCATCTTCAGAATAAACTTTCATATCTAAAATATCAATAAACTTTTTATGATATTCTTCTGGATATTCACGAGATATATATGCTTCATTACAAATTAAAAAAGAGCCCCCAGGTTTTAAAACTCTTCTAATTTCTTTTAAGTCTTTTAAAAAATCTTCCCAGAAATAAACTGTTTCAAAAGCAGTGATAATATCAAAAGTATTATCTTCATAAGGTAAATCAGATACAGATGCTTCTTGAACTTCAACTATTCCCTCATCAATAGCTTTTTTATTTAATTTCCTAGATTTATCAACACTTACCTCTGAATAATCAATTCCACAAACTTTACCAGAGGTAGCTATTTTTGCAAATCTTTCAATATTGACTCCACCACCACAACCAATATCTAAAATATAATCAGTTTCTTTAATGTCTAAGTGTCCTGCACCCCAAATAGCTAGATTTTCATGGGATTCATTCATTCTATCAAGTAGTTGTGAACCTAATTCTCCTTTAGGTTTTCTTGCATTTAAAATTAATTTCTCATCTTTCATAAACAATCACTTTATACCTTTACGAATTAATTTCTCATCTTTCATAAACAATCACTTTATACCTTTACGAATTAATTTCTCATCTTTCATAAACAATCACTTTATACCTTTACGATTTTTAATAGCTTGACCTATTTTAAAGTCCATGATTTCATTATAAGAAAGTAATGATTTACCATAAGCTAAAAGTTCATCATCTTCATTTACAAGTAAAACTTCATCATTTGATCTAATATTTTTATCACAATTAACTACAAATTTTGAAAACACACTTTTACCTTCTTTTGTAAATGGTTCTGAATCTTTATTTACAATAACTCTATTTTTTGGAGATTCTGATGAATTATGTAATCTTTTAGCTCCTTCAGTTGATAAGACAAAAAATGAATCAGCTGCTCTCATATTAGCTATTAACTTGCCATCAGAATATATATGTCTAATTTTACCTGTTTTTTTACTTTTTTCTAAACTTATATCCCCTGTAAATAATGCTTCACCTGATTCTGGACCAAACTGATAATCAGCAATAGATTTAATTTTTCTTATATCATCTTTTTTAAATCTTATTTTATCTGAGTCTGAATGTATATTATACAAGCCAACATCAAATTTTTTTATAATTTTTGAGTGAATTAAAGTTTGAGAATAATATTCAACAAATTCACTCATAATATCCTCAACAAAATTTAAAGAATCAAAATCTTCTATTTTTGGAGATTCATTTTGACCTAATGGATAAACATCATCTAAATCAACAGGAATAAGACCAAAAGGAATATCTAAAACCATGAAATCAGTGTTATCTAAATCTAATTCCATTTCACTACCATAGATATAAAATTCACCTAGTTTTCCACCAATATATTTAGAGTAAGGTTTTTTTGAGCTAGGTAAAATTACTAAGTCCCTTTTTTTATCCAAATCCCTTAATTTATCCAAATGTCTTTTAATTTCTGGCCTATTTAAAGATTCTGAACCAGTATAAAAAAATGCAGATTTTTTAACCCTTGGATCATATTGCTCTAAGTCTTTAGAATAAACACCTAACTTTCTACAAGCATCTAATAAATTAGGATGAACCCTACAACGTTCTTCAACAAGTTCCATTAAACTACCTTCATAAATAGCTTGTCTTATTAATTTTATCTCTGCAAAAGATGCAAAAAGATTATGTTGAGCTATTAAATCCCTTCTTTTATCCTTTTCCATGTCCCTTAAATCATCTGGAGTATAATTCATACAAACTTCACAAGAACAAGGCATTTCATTTAGATTTTCTAATTTATAAGTTCCACGTGTTGTTAAGAACCTATCATCTTCAGCATATAAAATATAAGCTGCAGAATCAAATAAATCACAACCCATAGCTACTGCAAGAGCAAAAACCATAGGATGACCTGCACCCATTAAATGACGAGCTTTAGAATCAGGTAAATGATTAACACTTGTCATCACAACATCAACTAAATCTCCATAATTATATGATTCCATTAAAGGAACAACAGCACCAATAGGATATAAATCACTATCTAAACTTGCTAATTCATCTCCACATTTAGCTCTTAAATCTAGAAAAGTAGAACCCTGAACAACAGAATTTAACTTCATTTGGAAATTATTTTCATTTTTATATTCAATAGCTTCTTTTGATCGTTCTATTGTAATTTTTAAATCATTTTCTGCTTTTTCCCTATCAACATAAGGAGCTGTAGGAATATCAAGACTAGTTCCAATATCTGTTTTTATTAATTCCTGAAATTCTATAACTTCTTTATTTGTTATATCAACATCACCATAAACAGATAGCTGAAATGAACCAGAATCAGTCATTATAGGACCATCAAAATTAATTAACTCATGTAATCCTTTTTGAATAGCTTCTTCTTTTAAATCTTCATCTTTATAAATCAAATAAGCATTTGTTATAACAATATCTGCACCATATTTTTTAACATCAATAACTTGTTTTCTAGGATGAATTACAGGCATTAATGCAGGTGTTTTAATATTACCATGATTTGTTTTTAAAACACCTACTCTTCCTCGACTATCTTTTGCTTTAATCTCAAACATTTTAATTTCCTTAAAAATTAATTCTTAATATAAAATATAAAAAAGAAATTATATAAATTTTCCTTAAAAATTAATTGAAAATTTAGGTATTGACTCTTTTATCTACTGATGTTTTTATGGTAAGGAAATGTTAGTAATTCTTTTAAAGTCCATACATGATCTGTTAATTTTATTGACATCATTGGTGTTACTTTTTCATATTTTTTCCAGATGTTACCTATAATATTTTTTATTTTTGTTCTTTTTAATGAGTGATGTGGTCGTGTGAAGTTGTGTGCTGTTATTTGAAAAGTTGCAGAGTGTTGTAACCATTCATCTTCTTTAGAGTATGCTAGTGTTTTTTTTGCTAATTTTTTGTTTTTCTTGTCTTAAATTTAAGTTTTCACGTTCAATATGTGATGTTGTAATGTCTGAATCATCTATAGTCTTTTCATCACCCAATATTGTTTTTTTTAGTTACACTAACTAAATCTTTACCTTCTCTGTGTTTTATAACTTGAGCATATCTTAATTCATCCACAGGGACTTTTTTAGGTTTTCGAGGTCTTCCTCTTTTACCAGTTTTTTGGAAATTCTTTTACAGTACTGTGTCTATCTAATATTGCTTCTATGTAATACTTTCTACCATCGGTAACAAATAATGGTAAATTATCCCAGTTAATTCTATCATAAGTTTCGTTTACAACTTTATTTTGCTGATTCTTGTGTCATATTGCCTACTTTTGATGATAAAATTAATCGATGTTCTGGTGTAAAGCTTAACCAGATCCATCGTTCGTTTTCTCCGGAGCATTCCATGCTCGGAAACGTTTTTTTTTAACAAATGTCCAAAGTTCATCAAGTTCTACTTTATCAACATCTAGATTTTTCATCAAAACTTTGTTAACTTCTTCGCTATGATTTGCTGAAATTTGCAACCAACGACGAACAGTATCAAGTTTAACTTCCAATATCTCCGCTGTCGATCTAAGATTAACACCTTTTAAAATCATTTTCAATGCTAAAAAAACAGTCTCCTCATCAGTCCTTAAATCATGTAAAACAGTATTAACATTCGATGTAAAACTTTTAGAACAAGTTCTACAAATATACTTATGAACACTACCATTTTTCGTCTGATAAGTACCATTACCCACTACATTCTCATTATCAATCTTACCATAATCCACACAATCCTTATTTGGACAAGGAACATCAATAAAACTAGGTTTAGGACCACGCTTACCCCTAAAAAATCACCATCACTATATTATATACTTATAGGCATAAGTAATACATAAAACTTCAGTAGATATGGTCAATACCTAACTTCCAAATAAAAAAAAATTAAACAACAAAATATCCTAACCCATTAAAACATATCTAACTCCAAAAAAAAAATTATAGTTGATTACCTAATATTTTTTAATTAATTTAATATCTATAAATAAAACATGCATTTATATGAAAAAGTTGGTAACACACTATAAAACAAATAAAAAAAACTATTCAAGATTATTAAAAATAAACTATTCCACATACTTAACAATTGGAAAGATTATAAAATCCATATGTAAAAAAATAGAAAATTTTTTCAAAGTAAGCAAAAAAGCATTCAGATTAGGAAAAATACACCACAATCATCATCCAACAAAACAATATATCCATCCATACTATTAACAACAATCAGGCATACAACTAAGACACAAGACAAAAATGCAACAAAAAATCTAAATCAAAAACCAAAAAAAAAGAAACCGTACCCTACAAAACACAACAAGCATTACTAAACAAAAAAAAGAACAGAGCATATTCAAAAATTTCCTAAAAATATAACATCCCATATAAACAATTTATTTAAAATGCAAGAGGTTTGAAAAAAAATGAGTTAAAAATTTTGAAATCTACTATTAATAAAAATAAAAAAAATAAGTAGAATTTAATTAATCCTACTTTTATCACATTACTAATATTACATATTTAAAGTTTTTAATAATAAAAACCTGAACTTAGATTTTATTTATACCCTTCATTAGAATCTATTGTTTTATACTAAAATACTCCAATATTAACAGTTTACATTTTAATTTACTAAAATTACCTTAACCCAAATCTAAAAACAATCACAACATTATTTACTTTACATCATCCATTATATAGGTAAAACTTTAATAGAATTACTTACTTTTAAACCATCAGCTCCTGTTGCAGTAATAATATAATCACCAGGATTAAGATTAATACTTAAAGTAGCAACACCATTAGAATCAGTAATTTTAGTATAAAATACTCCATTAATATTAAAACTAACAGTGGAATTAGCTAAAGGATTACCTTGACCATCTAAAACAGTAGCATTATAGTGTGTATCATTTTTATAATATTTAACTATATCCTCACCACTAATTGTTGATAAAACTTTAATAGAATTACTTACTTTTAAACCATCAGCTCCTGTTGCAGTAATAATATAATCACCAGGATTAAGATTAATACTTAAAGTAGCAACACCATTAGAATCAGTAGTTCTAGTATAAAACACTCCATTAATATTAAAACTAACAGTAGAATTAGCTAAAGGATTACCCTGACCATCTAAAACAGTAACATGATATTGTGTACCATTTTTATAATATTTAACTATATCCTCACCACTAATTGTTGATAAAACAGTAACATTATTACTTATATCTAAATCATCATAATTTACAGTAACAATATAATCCCCAGGAAGTAAATTAATATTCAATGTAGCTACCCCACTATTATTAGTAGTTCTAGTATAAAATACTCCATTAATATTAAAACTAACAGTCACATTAGCTAATGGACTACCATTTTTACCAACAATAGTCACATGATATTGTGATCCATTACGATAGTATTTAACTAAATCTTTTGAAATAATAGTTGAAAAAACAGTTAAATTAGTATTTAAAGTTGCATTACCATAATTATTAGTTCCATTAAAGTAAACACCTACAATATAATCACCAGGATCTAAATTAATGGTTAAATAAACTGTCCCATTTTCATCAGTGGTTCTATTGTATCTTACTCCATTTACAGTAATATAAAGTGTTTGATTAGCTAAATGATTACCATTAATATCGGTTAAAACTGCAATATACCTTGTTCCATCACGATAAAACATAATAATATTATCCGCATCAATAATTGTATCAATTATAGTACTATTTGATTTACTGACTTCAAATTGCACAGTATTATTAGTGCTTGTGTAATTTTGACTTCCATTGTATGTAGCATTAAGAATATAAGTATTTGCTGGTAATTTATCAATTGTAATATCTCCTTTACCATTAGTAACTATCACATTATAATTTTTACCATTTACAGTTATAATAACTGTTCCATTTAAACCAACACCATTACTAGTTAAATTAACATAAACAACAACATCTTCACCATAAACTACATCATCTACAGTAACATTTAATAATGGAGTAACTCGAACTGTTAGTATTCCTGTATTTATAGTAAGGTTATCTCCTCCATTGTATGAACCATTAATTAGATAAGATCCTACAATGTTCGGTGTATAATTGATTTGATATATTCCATTAATATAATAACTTAAGTTAATAGATCCAAGTATACTATTTTTTAATGTTATATTTTGACCTACGATAATATTACCCATATCATCTGTTAAAGTAGCATTTAAAATAACACTAACATTATAAACAGCATACAAAGTAGAATTACCCATAATATCTAAATAAACAATACTATCAATATTATCATTATTATAAATTTTAGCTTTATTTAAACTATTAAACATAGTATTATTTTTTAAAAACAATAAACCATTGTTATATATTAAGTATCCAATATTAAAACTATTAAAATCATTATTAATAAGCTTTAACTTATTTTCATTAAATATTACAACACCATAAATAGCATTATTACCATTAAAAGAAGAACCACTCACGACACCATTAATATAATTATAAATCGCACCACCATAATTATTTGCAGTGTTGTTTATGAATTTAGAACCAGCAACATTTACATCATTATATGCAAATATTGCGCCACCATACTTTGCGGTGTTGCCTGTGAAACTAGAACCAATAACCTTTACATTATTTACAATTATTGCACCACCAGAATCATGTGCGGTGTTATTTGTGAAATTAGAACCAATAACATTTACATTACCTGCATATATTGCACCACCATCATCATTATTTGCGGTGTTGTTTGTGAATTTAGAACCAGTAACATTTACATTATTAGTTGCACTTATTGCACCACCAGCCTGGTTTGCGGTGTTATTTGTGAAATTAGAACCAGTAACATTCACATTATTTGCATATATTGCACCACCATCCTGGTTTGCGGTGTTATTTGTGAAATTAGAACCAGTAACATTTACATCAGTTGCACGTATTGCACCACCATTATATGTTTGTGCGGTGTTGTTTATGAAAGTAGAACCAGTAACATTCACATAATTATTTGCACGTATTGCACCACCCTGATTATTTGCGGTGTTGTTTGTGAAATTAGAACCAGTAACATTTACATTCTTTGCATATATTGCACCACCATATTCTTGTGCGGTGTTGTTTGTGAAATTAGAACCAGTAACATTCACATCATTATTTGCATATATTGCACCACCATATTCTTGTGCGGTGTTACCTGTGAAAGTAGAACCAATAACATTCACATCACTATATGCACGTATTGCACCACCATAATTATTTGCGGTGTTATTTGTGAAAGTAGAACCAATAACATTCACATTAGTTGCAAATATTGCACCAGCATCCTGCTTTGCGGTGTTATTTGTGAAATTAGAACCAGCAACATTCACCTCATTACTTGTACATATTGCACCACCATAATTATTTGCAGTGTTGCCTATGAAATTAGAACCAGTAACATTTACATTATTATTTGCACGTATTGCACCACCATATTCTTGTGCGGTGTTGTTTATGAAAGTAGAACCAATAACATTCACATCACTATATGCACGTATTGCACCACCATCATAATTATTTGCAGTGTTACCTGTGAAATTAGAACCAATAACATTCACATCATATGCATATATTGCACCACCCTGATTATTTGCGGTGTTATTTGTGAAATTAGAACCAATAACACCCACATTATTATTTGTAAATATTGCACCACCAATATATGCAGTGTTACCTGTGAAATTAGAACCAGTAACATTCACATCATATGCATATATTGCACCACCATGATTATTTGCGGTGTTATTTGTGAAATTAGAACCAATAACATTTACATCATTTGCATGTATTGCACCACCCCAGTTTGTTGCGGTGTTATTTGTGAAGGTGGTATTTATTATTTTTAAGTTGTTTGTTTGTGTGTATATTGCTCCTCCATTATTTGTTGTTTTTCCGTTTATTAAATTCACATTTTTTATTGTTACATTTTCACCAGTTATTTGAAATATTCTTGCTTCATTATTACCATTTATGGTGTATCCCTTACCATCAAGAACATAATTATCATAATTTACAGTAACACCATCTACATAAGCAGTGTCAACATTATTATTAAATGTATAATCTTTATCTAAATCAACATTATTTTGATTGTTGTCTATTGTATTTTGTAAATCTGTGAAGTTTCCTTCAGCACTTACAGTATTTATACCTAATAGTAATACAAATATTACTATTAATATTTTCAATATCTTCTTTTTAAATATCATAATATCAATTATAAACCTCCATTAAATAATTAATTTATATATGACATTCATTATATAATTTATGTGATAATTTGAGGTTGTAAAGTTTTGGTGGGTTAGTTGTTTCCAAATTTTCCTGTCCAGTATGCTATTTTATGAGTTAAATAAGCTAGTATTCCTTTATTCGTTGTATATTTTCTTTATATGTTCGGGGTCGGTTTGTCTATAATAATTTTCCATATTGTTAGAAGTTTTAGGGATATTATAATCAGTTATGTATTCTAAGTATTTATATAGGTTTTTCTTTAAATGGTTGGTGGTTATTTTTATAAATTCTTTAGGTAAGTAGTCAGATAATTTATTAAACTTGTTTATGGTTTGTTTTATTTCATCGATGGATGTGTTGTTGAATATTTGTTTTAATTCTTTTGATTTTTCTTTTAAAAAGGTGTATTGTTCTTTTGTTAGTTTTCTTTTGAAGTTATTGATTCGTATGATGTCGTTTATGTTTTTCATTAAGTGAAAGTGGCATAATTGGTGTTTTACTTTTAGTTTTTTCATTATTTTATTGTATGCTGGGTTTAAGTCTGTGGTTATTGATATTAATTTTTGACCTTCTGTGATTGTTTCTATGAATTCTGTTATTGTTTTTGATTTTAAATTAGGAACTATTTGTTCACCTACGGGAATATTATTTATATGGTCATATAATATTAATCTGTAGTGTTTTTTACTATTTATTTTAAGATATTCCTCATCATAAACATAATATCCACTATATGGGCTGGATTTGTTTTTTATTAATGATTTTTCTTCATTTATTTCAATATTTTGATCCTTTGCATATTCCACAATCCAATTACGGACGGATTGGTGAGATATTTTAATTCCCAATGATATTTCAATTTTTTTAGCTGTTTTTACGTAATGATTCATATCCCTTCAGATAATAATGAAGGTATTAATGATCTTATTCCTTCAACAAAATGTTTATTTTCCATTAATAAAGATTTCACTTCAGTAGTAAAGTTACGACCACATTCTTTACATTTATATAACTGAACTTTAAAATTAAACCCTAAACCACGATCATTTAATTTATTTTTTGATTTAACACCATTATTTTTTAAATATTTAGAACCACATTTAGGGCATATGGGATTAACATATTTAAAAACGTTATTTTCATCTAAAACAACAGTATCAGAATTAATTTCTAAATTAGACACATATCCTAAAGTTCTTTTTACATGTGTCAATGGTGCTGGTTCATCACCACCAAAATCGAAAAGTTTAAGTTGTTCAACATTCAAATTACAATTAA
>Ga0334895_1002921_pt1 | contig 13779 bp, 9 predicted proteins | sample GraSluR3_MG_7_FD_207229 | JGI IMG/M metagenome (GOLD analysis project Ga0334895, IMG submission 207229) | Sludge microbial communities from methane-producing bioreactor in Wageningen University, Netherlands - Granular Sludge_31_05-R3 | ecosystem: Engineered > Bioreactor > Anaerobic > Unclassified... | reverse complement strand
TACCCTGCAAGACTTCCGATCCTGCGGGACCTATCCCGCTCTCCATTTCGCTCATCTGCTCCATCTTCTGTTCCAGTTCCTTCAGGGCCGCGTTCAGGCGCCTTGCGGTCTCGTCGAGAGGGGGGTGGTCGATGATGAAACGGGAGAGGGAAAGTCCCGGCCCTGAATGTCCGTCTGTCCCAGCCAGGTCCCTCAGGGCGCGTAGGAGCCTTGAAGGTGAACCCCCACCTTCTATGACCGATACGAAGGCTGTCATCCCGTTGAAGAAAGAAAGGGCCCTTTGGTCCCCGTGGGTCTTGAGATATTCCCTCCACCCCTTCTCGCCCTGCGGTCCGCGTCGGAGAGAGTCTGAAAGGGGGAATCCCTCGGGGGCTATCCAGGGCTGGGAGAGAATGTGGGCCGTCTCCTCCGGGGGGTATCCCAGGGAGCTGGCCTCGAGGGCAGAAGAAGCCGTCTTCCACAAGGGGGTCTCGGAGACAGTTGGGCCGCCCTGAACGGTGTAGGGTATCCTGTAACGCGAAAGAACCTCCTCGGCACACTCCAGCCTGGGGCCGTCCAGGGAAAGGCCTATTTGACCCCATCCGGGGAAGGGTATCCCAAGTCGGCTGAAGAACTCCCCCCTGCCTGCTCTCCAGAGGGCGAGGTTCCTGGCGATGGTCTCCATCTCCAGCCGGTGGTCTCCGGCAGCCAAGGGGAGAAACGGGAATGGTTCAAATTTCTTTGCCGGATGGGGGTCTGATGGGTGTCCTGAAAGCTGGGCCCGGGCGTCATGGACCCTTAGGCCGCACTCGGGCATATAGATAGTTACCCTTGCCCCCAGTTGCGAAAGTTGGCGAATGAGCCCTGTCTGGGAGCGGGTGAAGCTCAAGAAGCCCACAAAGACAATTTGACGGCCGCTGATCCATTCCGCAGCCGCTGAAGGATCCTTCAGGATGATCTCGCCTATGACGGTGGCCGTCTGGGCGCTGTCGGTAAGGGAGTGGGATTCAAGGTAGGCCAGGTAGTCCCTGTAGAGGCGGCAGAGCATCGCTTCCGGGGCAGGAAGAGCCGGGCAGTCTTCCCCCTGGCAATCCGAAAGGCACCCCATGGAGGAAGCAAGGATAAGGGGGTGTACTTCTTCTCTGAGAAGCTCTCTGAGGTCGTTCCCAAGGGTCCAGAGGAAGCCTCGGTGTCTCGCCCCTGCCGGGATGGACGACTCATCTACCCTTGCCCTGAGGCGTTCGAGGACATGTCTGACTATCAGCCAGTGGTCCGGAGGATCTATCTGTCTTCGCCTGGCTTCGCGGGGTATATCCAGCTCGCGGGCCGCTTCCCGGTATAGGTCCTCCCATCGCAGGATAGAAGGCTCACAGGACCCGAAGGAGACCTTTTCGAGGATCATTTCCCGGAGGAGCTCCCTGTCCCCAGGGGACGGCACCAGGAAGAGAGGCGGTGGATCGTTCTCTCTTCCCAGTAAAGCCAGCTCCTCCTCGATCTCTCTCACCCTGTGGTAACCGATGATCTTTACAGGCATACCTGACTTCCCCCCTGCCTTATATTAGCAGGAGGGGGAGAATCCGTAACTTGTAGCTCGTGACTCGGGAACCAAAAGGCAAGGCCGTAAATCGTGGATCGTAAGTCGTGGATCCCAGTGAACCCCTTCACCGGAGGCCCGTATCGTTTTTTCAGTTCCCCCATATCGAGATATCTCCTGACGAGCCGGGTCACCTTCTTCCGAGAATACCCCGTCGTCCGCTTCTTGAGATACCTCATCACGAACCCCCTGTCAGCCTTGCCCAAGGCGTGATAGCGGAGGCGAGGGACATCCGGACTTATGCTTCCAGGATCGACCAAAACCACACGTTCAGACTCTTCCCTTGCTGGGAATCGGGCCCCTCTTCAGAGTCATAACATGTTGGAAAAGACTACGATTCAGGGCGACGGGAACGCCCGAAGATCCCTTCTGCGAGGCACGAGGCAGGCCGGGGGGAAATCATACCTTTTCGTCACAGTTTTGCACGTATGCCCTCAGGCCTGCATGCCGCACTTCGGGGCGCTTCTTGAGCTTCTTCAACTCTTCCAGCAAGTGCCATGCCTTTCCCTCTATCTCCTCGATGGCGAGAAACGCCCAGTTCGTTCCAGGCCACACCTCGTCCCCCCAGTGGGTCTTGCACCCCCTGTGATGGCCGCGGACGTTTTGCCAAACGGTGTAGCCATCGATCTCGATCTCTTCCAAAAGTTCGATCACTTCCGGAGCGATACTTTCGTTGCAGAAAATCCAAAGGAACTTCATCGCGCCCCTCCCTTTGCATCTGCAAAACGCGGTTTTCGGCGGACCTTGTCTTCCACGAGACTGTAAACAACAGGGATCAGCACGAGCGTTACCAAAGTCGAAAAGGTCAGTCCGCCTATGACCGAAAAAGCAAGGGGCCTCCAGATCTCGGCGCCTTCACCCCTGCTCAGGGCCATGGGCAGCATTCCCAGGGTAGTCGTAAGCGTTGTCATGAGTATGGGCCGCAGCCTTCTTTCTCCGGCTTCCTTGAGGGCGTCCATCATGCCGAGGCCCCTTGCCCTGGTCAAGTTGACGTAGCTCACGAGCACAATGGCGTTGTTGACGACGATCCCGATGAGCATCACGATGCCCAAAAGCCCCTGCAGCGACAGGTAGGTCCCCGTAAAAAGCAGCAGGAAGACGGAACCGGTCAGGGCGAAGGGTATGCTGAACATGATCACGAAGGGGTCGAGAAAGGCCTGGAACTGGCCCGCCATGACCATATAGACCAGGACGATCCCCAGGAGAACCAAAAGTCCCATCTGCAGGAACGTATCCTGGAGATCCTCCACGTCTCCGCCAAGGACTGTCCTCATCCCCGGCCCGAGCTCCACCTCGCCAAGGGCCTTTTCCACGTCGGCCGCCACCTCCCCAAGAGATCTATCCTCGGTGTTCATCTCTATGGTGATGTACCGCTGCCTGTCTTTTCTGTGGATCTCCGGCGGCCCCAGAGCCTCGCGGGGTCTTGCGATGTCCGAGACTTCAACCATCTCACCCGTCACTGAGGGGACAAGAAGCCGGTCGAGAGTGTCCCATGAATGCCTCTGCTCTGGTTCCAGCTTGATCCATATCTTGTAGTTGTCTTCGCCCTCCCAGTAGTCTTCGTCGAGCTCGACACCATAGTAGAAGCCCCTGAGGGCCATGGCAACATCCCGGGTCGACACGCCCCTGAGAGATGCCCTTTCCCTGTCGACCTCCATCCAGATCTCAGGCCTGGACGCCTTCTGGGTCACTTCCACATCAACGGCCCCCGGGACGCGGTCCACCCTGTCCCGTATCCGTTCCCCGACACGCAGGAGCTCGTTGACGTCGCTTCCGTAAAGCTCGATGACTATCGGCTTTCCGCCTCGGCCGCCTCCCATGGAGGAACTGACCGTCGCGCCTGCGGCCTCGAGGCTGGGTATCTCCCTCAGGTACTCCCGCATCTGCGCGGCCACATCGAAAGTCGTCCTGTTCCTTTCTTTCTTGGGGAGGAGCTTTATCCCGACGGTACCGACGTTGGGGCCATCCCCGCGCAAGGCCCCTAATCCTCCTCCGCTGCTGCCGCCCCGGGCGTACACCATTTCCAGGTCTTCAACGCCGGTTTTGGCGAATTCCATGATCCCCAGAGCTATTTTTTCCGTCTCCTCCACCCTGGTTCCTTCTGGAAGCCTGAAACTGATGTTGACGCTGCCCGAATCCTCAGTAGGAACCATTTCAGTCCCAATCCTCGTAAAACCCCACACCGTAGCCACCAGAATCAGTCCGGCGAGGACGATGATCTTCTTCCTGTTGCCCAAAGCCCAGTCGATCAGGACTCCATACTTCTTCTCGAGCCAGATAAGAAAGCGCTTGGTGTACCTGTGTACACGCAGCTTGTCCTCCCGTCTTTTGAAGGCCTGGCTGGCGACCATGGGAATGAATGTCAGGGAAACGATGAAAGACGCGACGATCGCCAGGGACAGGACCACCGAGAGGGAGGAAAAAAGTATCCCCAGGATCCCGGTCAGAAGAGCCAGAGGGAGCAGGACCGAAAGGGTGGTCAGCGTCGACGCCAGCAGCGCGCTGCCGACCTCGCTGGCCCCGAGTTCCGCTGCGATCTGACGCTTTTCCCCCGCTTCCACGTGGTAAATGATCTGGTCCGCCGTCACGATCGCGTTGTCGACGACCATTCCCGCCGCCACGGTCAGGGCCGAAAGGGTCATGAGATTTATGCTGTAGTCGAAATACCGCATGGCGATGAAGGTCACAACGAGCGAGAAGGGGATGGCCCCGCATATCGCCAGCGTGGCGACCATTCGTCTCAAGAAGACATAGGTCACCAGAAAGACCAGGATGATACCCACACCCAAGGTCTGGGCGAGCTGCGTGATAGAGCGCAGTATGAAATCCGACTGGTCGTAGGCGAGGGCATAGCTCACATCGGGCGGAAATGTGCTCTCTCGAAGCTCCTCGAGCTTCGCCTTCACGTCCCGGCTGACGCGGACCGTGTTGGCGTCCACGTTCTTGGTCACCATCATGATGACCGATTTATCCCCGTTGGCCCATCCGAAGGTCGTCTCGTCGGCATAGCCGTCCTCTATTCGAGCCACGTCCTTCAGATACAGGATCCTTCCCTCATGGGTCCCGACGATTGCGAGCCTGAAGTCCTCGACAGAAGCGAACCGGCCGGGAACCCTCAACTGGTATTCGATCGTCCCTTCCTTGAAGCTGCCTGCGGGCAGATTGAAGTGTTCTCTTCCCAGGGCAGCGCTGATGTCGCTTATGGACATGTCGTAGGCTTTCAGCTTGTCCAGGTCCACGAGTATCCTGATCTCGCGCTGGTCTCCTCCGAAAACGGAGACGTCGCCCACGCCTGAAACCTGCTGGATCTGGTTGCTTATATCATTGTCGATAAAGTGGCGCAGTCCGGGAAATGACGGGCCGGCCGTAAACACCCCAAGCATGACGGGGAAGGCGCTGGATGTGATCCTGAAAAGAATCGGATCGTTTGCATCGTCAGGAAGACCCGCCCGTATCAGGTTCACCTGGTCCCTGGCGTCCCCCATTCTTGCGTCCAGGTCTGCGCCCCAGTCGAAACGCAGGATCACTGCCGATGCTCCGTCGCTCGAGGTGGACGTCATCTCGTCAAGACCCTCGATGGTCGACATGCGGCGTTCCACTAAGTCGGTGACTTCCTGTTCCACGTCACTTGCCGCCGCACCGGGCCAGGTGGTGAGAACCATGATCACCGGCGCCTCGAAATCGGGCAAAAGGTCGATCCTGGTGCCGTAGAAACTCACCGACCCCAGGAGGACGACGGCGAGAAAGAACATAAGAGCAGTAACAGGTTTCCTTACCGCAAAGCCGGGGAGGTTCACTGACCGACCACCTCCACGGGGACTCCGTCCTCTATAGCCCTGACGAGGGGTGCGATCACAAGGTCTTTTTCGTCAAGGCCGTCCACGATTTCAACCATGTTCCCACTTTCGGCGCCTCTTTTGACGGGTCGCTGCCTGGCCGTTCCTTCTTCGGAAACGACGAAGCAATGCCATTCCCCCGTTCCCGGCAGCTGCCTGATAGCCTCTCTCGGAATCGCAAGCCCTTCGTGGGTGCCCACGGAAACGTCCACACGGGCGAACATCCCCGGACGCAGCATGCCTTCCGACGGAAGGAGCACTTCCAGGTCGGCGGTGCGGCTCCTGCTGTCGAGAACGGGGCTTATCCTGGTTACCGTTGCCTCGAAAGAGGACTCCGGGAACGCATCGACCCTGACGGCCGCCTCCTGGCCCACGCGAATTTTCGGGTACGCCTTCTCCGTTACGGGACCCTTGATCTTCACCCGTTCCTGCCGTGAAAGGACGAACAACGCCTCGCCATACTTGACGGTATCTCCTGGTTCGAAATAACGCTCGGCGACGATGCCCTCTGCAGGAGAGGTTATCCTGTAGTATCCCTTCGTGGTCTGCATCTGACGGAGCCTCGCTTCCGACTGGACCAACCGCTGCCTGGCCTGTTCCAGCCCTGCCTTTTCCTGTACGTACCGGCCTTCCATCTGGTCCATCTCCTGGCGGCTTATGACGTCCTCGGCAAAAAGGTTCCTGTACCGCTCATAGTCACGCTCCGTAGTCTGGAAGCGGCTGCGGGCCTGGCCGGTCGCCTCCCTCGCTTCGGAAACGGAAGCCCTCACCTCTTCCATCTGCCTTTCTACAAGTGCCTCATCGAGCTCCGCCAACAACTGCCCTTTCTCGACAACATCACCGACATGGACGTGAATTTTCAGAACCTGCACACTGCTGGTCACCCTGGAGGACACCCGTATGTCTTCTTCGGATTCGATGGTTCCCACAAAGGAGACCTTGTCCTCGAACGCGACGGGAACGCCGGTGGTGACCGACACCCTGACTTTCGTTTCCTCCCCGGCGGAGGGAACGTCACCGGGTTCGTCCCGGGCGGTCCCTTTCCACATGTAAAAACCTGCAACTGCAATAATGAGGATCAATACAACCGGGATGTATCCGAGTTTTTTCTTCATTGCACCATTTCTTCCTTCCCAAGAGAGGATCGCCGGGCCTCGGCCGTCGCTGCTTCCTCACCGGTGGTTCCCATGGCGAAAAGAAGGTCGCTGTATGCGGAATATGCGTCGTACACGGCGTTGACGTACCCGGTTTTTGCGTCGGTTAAAGCCGTTCTGGCATCAAGCACTTCTATGTTGGTCCCCACCTGGGCGGCGTAGCGCCGCAATGTCATGCGGTAGTCCTCCTCTGCCATCTCCACCTGATTCTCTGCAACCTCAATTCTCTTCAGGGCTGCCTCCATGTTCTGCCAGGCCGTGGAGACCTCGAGCCTTATCTGGTTTCGCAAGTCGTCGATCCTTGCCAGCAACTCCCTGCTCATGGCCTTGTATTCCTCTATCTTGTTTTTGACTTCCCCGCGGTCATAGAGTGTCCAGGTCGCGACAACGGACACCGACCAGTCATCCTCCACGGGGAAAAAATCGTCTTCGTAAAACGAATACTCCCCCTTGAGGGCGACTCTGGGCCGCGCCTCTCCCGCCGCGGCCTTGGCGAGTTCGAGGGCCGCCCTGCGGGAATCGTCCATGGCGACAAGCTCGGGCCGATACCGCAACGCCGTCTCGTAGGGATCCTCCGCATTCTGCGGGAAGAGAGGCGGATCGACTGACTCCATGGGGGGGATGCTTTCGGGCTTCAGTTCAACCCCAACAGCCTTGATCAATCCATTAAGGGCCACGTCGGTCATGTTTTCCGCCTGGATCAGCTGAAGCTCCGCCGAGGAAACATCCACCCGGGTTCTCAAAACCTCGTTTTTGGCCACGACCCCGTTTTCGTATAATGATTGCACCTGTTTCAGGTGTTCATGTGCGAGTTCGAGAGTGGCCTCTGCCACTTCGAGACTTGCGCGGGCTCTCTGCAGATCGTAATAGGCCTTCCTCACACCATTGGTCACGGTCTGTCTCGTCCTCTGCAGTTCCGCTTCGGCGGCCTTCCGGCTGAGCGTGGATGCCCTGAGGGACGATTCCAGCGTCCCCCCGCTGTACAGCACCTGCGACAACTCCAGGGCCGCCACGTAGGAGTCCCGGAACATCGTCGGAACGTAGGGATTGTTCCCGGCCTGGTGCTGGTAGGCGACCTGGGAGTCCAGCCTCGGCGCCAGCTTGGATGCCACCTGGAGTTCTCCGGCCCTTTGCTGTTTCACTTTTTCTTCAGCGGCCAGAAGGAGTGGGTTGTTCTCGCCGGCAAGCTCCACGAGGGCCGTCAGGTCGAGCAGTTTTCCTTCCGGATCGGGCCGGAGCCCTTCCTCAGCCCACGCATGCCTGCCCAGGCCGAGGGCGAAAAGGGAGATCACCACCACCAGAAACAACAGTACCCGAAGGGAGTCCCTTTTATACAACATAGCTCTTCCCTCCTTCCACGAAGCGGGTCACCATGAACCTCCAGTATTTGGTGGCTTCTTCAAGATCAAGTGTGACTCCGAGATTGATCATCAGGCCGTTGAAGAAAAACTCGGCTATCCTGAAAAGGTCGCCAGCGGCACAACCACTCACCTTCTGGTCAAAGCCGGGAAAGCTTCTGGATACGATGGGGAACAGGGTGTTGTAGTAAGCCATTTTGACCGTATCCCTGACGAATTGGGAAAGCTCCTGACCCTGTTCGTCTCCCCGCTGGGCCTCTAGAAACACCTGCGTCCAAATCAGTCGTAATTCCGTATCGTTCCACAGAATCTCCAGGTACTCCTCGCCGCGGCTGAGAAAGAAATCGAGAGGGTCTTCCTCTGCGCTGTCGGAAGAGGGCATGAAATGTTGCAATATGCGTTCTATGTCTTTTTCCAGGACGGCCTTGAACAAGGCGGTCTTGCTTTCGAAATACCAGTAAAGCGCCCCCTTGCTGAGGCCCGTTTCCTTAAGTATGGAATCTATGCTGGCTCCGTGAAAGCCCATCCTGGCAAACTTTTTGCGTGCCTCCGACAATATAGCGGCACGGGCGTCACTGGTCTCCATCCGGAGCACCTCCAGACCGGTCGATATGCAGGGAGCACGATAACACCGACCGGTAGGTATGTCAATTGTTGTTAAGCCTCCGATCAGAGCAGATTTGTATGGTCAGATCCGGGGTGCTTTGCTTTTTTGGGGGGTAGAAAATTAATTCTGGTGACAGGACATGGTTTCCCGATCCATTCAACCTGGATTTCCTGCAGTGGGTGGATAACCATCTCACCTGCCGCTATGGCGGGAAGGTTTGGAACAACATCCATTTTATTGCCGTCCAGTGGGTTTGTTGTTTTTGTCATCCCGACCCGACAGGGGAGGGATCCGGGGTTGTCTGGTTGCCTTTGCTATTTTACCTCTTACGGACTTTTCCCCCTTCCCGTCTCCTGCCTTCTTGTTTCAGATCCCTCCCTGTGACGCAAAATGCAGGTTTTGGGGAATTGAACCGAGATCCCTCGTCGCTTCGCCCCCGCAGAAGAAGCGGGACCTTGTCCTCGCAATGACAGCACCAAGCATTCTGACGTTTTTTGTTTACTTTCCCACACAACAAGATTTTCTCTGTTTGCCCTTTCTCTGTATCTCCTGTGGTGCGATCTTTTTTGCCCTGGTTTTGGGGTCGCCCTCCCGTTTACTGTTTACCGTTCACCGGTGACGCCCTTTTAGGTCTTGCCTTTTCGTCTCCCGTCTAACGGGTTCTCGCCTCTTCCCCCGCCACGTTGTATATTATCATCGAAAGATCACATCCAACCGGAAGGGGTTGCCCCGATGGCGCCCGTTTTCAAAGTCATGAACTGGCTCAGGGCCAGCGCGCGCAGGTACCGGTGGGTTGTATGGTGCACAATGGCCCTTGCCTACATAATAGTTTTCTTCCACCGCCTGGCCGCCGGAGTGGTGCGGGAGGACCTTGCCGCGGCCTTCGGAATATCGGGAACGGCCTTCGGCAACCTGGCCTCCATGTACTTTTACGCCTACATGGTCATGCAGATCCCGGTCGGTATGCTGGCCGACTCCCTCGGTTCAAGGGTCACCGTCTCGGCGGGCATCTTTCTATGCGGGGCGGGGTCTCTGATCTTCGGCCTCGCACCTTCTATCGGATGGGCCTACATGGGAAGGTTCATCGTGGGCATAGGTGCATCGACGGTCTTTGTCTGCATGCTTAAGATGCTATCCGAATGGTACAGCGAGAAGGAGTTTGCCACAATGTCAGGGGTGACCACCCTGATAGGGAATTTCGGCGGTCTTATTGCCCAGACTCCTTTGGCCTTGATGGTCGGTCTTTTCACCTGGAGGATGACCTTCGCGGGGATAGGGGTGCTGTCCTTCTTCATAGCCGGCGCGTGCCTGCTGCTCATCAGAAACCGTCCCACGGAGATGGGCTTTGCCCCTGTCTCCTCCGGCGGGCCTGAAGAGTCGGTTCACGCCAGAGATCTCATACCCGCCCTGAGGGCTGCGCTGAGGTCGAAGGGCATCTGGCCTGCCACTGCCCTGGGGGCTCTCTTTTCGGGTGCCCAGTTGAGCTTCACCGGCGCCTGGGGTGTTCCCTGGCTTGTAGATGTCTACGGGCTGTCCCGGAACGAGGCCTCTGCAATTGTCTCTCTGGTGGTGATCGGTGCAATGGTAGGCGGCGTGATGATAGGTAAGCTGTCCGACATGGCGGGGGCAAGGAGATGGCCCCTTATCCTGGTGGGGTCTTTCAACGTGGCGGCATGGGCCGTGATAGTTTTTTGGGGTTCGGGAATGCCCCCCCTTGCCATTCTGAAGCCCACCCTCCTGTTGATGGGTATCTTCTCCATGGCGATGGTCCTCTGCATAGCCGTTACCAAGGAAACGAACGACCCCCGCTACACGGGGGTCGCACTTTCGGTCCTCAATATGGGTTTCTTCATCGGTGTTGCGGCCTACCCGCCAGCCATGGGAGCGATGATCGACCTGCTGTCTGCATATTCGCCAGCGGTACAGTACAGGGGCGCCCTCGCCCTCTGCCTCGCCGGGGCCGTTCTGGGTCTTGCCCTGGCCTTCAGGGTCCCCGAGACCCGCTGCCGGAACATCACCGTTCCGTCACTGGAAGGCCGGTCCTGCGATCTGCCTCCCAGCCATTGACCTTTCTTAGTCCCTTTCGGCGCGATAACTGTAGCGGATGCCATCGAAGGGATTCGGCAGGCTCCTGCTTTCCAGTATGACCCTGTCATCCTCGTGGATGACCGTCCTCAGGGTAAGGGGGAACACGAACTCGTTGAGGTCGATTATCGGCTGTATCTGACTGATGGCCCTGTCGGTGAGTACTTCGGGCAGGTCAACCCTGTTGACCTTCATGGTGTAGTCCTCGAGCCAGACCTGCTTCCCCCCCACAATACCGAAACGGCCTTCGAGCTCGATGAGGATGTCCAGCTTGAAAAGCAGTCTGACAGTATAGTACCCCCTGGCATAGACGCCGTCGTTACTGAAATCCAGAGAAAGGCCATGCCAGTTGCCGTCGTCGTCGCCGAAGGCGGCATCGGAGATGGCCCTGTTAACGTCTTCTTCAAGAATGGTGGCCCGGGCATTGACGGAGAGCATGTCCTCTATGTCAGGCCCGGAGGACTCCCAGCTTCCGGGGTCGGTGAAGTTGGTGTCGAAAGCCTCGATCTCAAGTCGCTCTATCCTTACGCCGCCCAGCTCGCATCCGTACAGGTCCATGTAAAGGTGTCGAACACGTCCGGTCTCGTCCGGCTCCTCGTCGAGGATCATCTCCACCGACTCGGGTTTCAAACCTTCTGCAAAGGCCTTGAAGAGCACAGCTCCTCTGGTGTGACCGTCGACTTTTCCTCTGAACTGCTTGTCCTGTCCGGCAAAAGTCGCGCCGGCCATCAGCAGGAGAACGAGCATGGCGGCAAGAATGATCCTCGGGATGCGCATCATCAGACCTCCGATCCTGTCCGGGAGATAACCACGTTGGAAATAATATCATACTCCCCTTTGTACACAACAGCATTTCTGGTGGTATGCTGTATACGTACTACTACTGAGGGGTCGGTGCTCGAATTGGACGAGAGGAAGAGGGTCCTTCTGGCCGATGGGGCCATGTTCACCATCGCCATATTCTGGGGGTCAGGCTTCGGCGTGACCAGCTGGCTTCTGGGTTTTCTCTCGCCGATGTGGCTTCTTACCGCCAGGTTCTTGTTGAGTTCGGCCATACTGCTTGCCCTTTTCCGCAAGCGCCTCAGGTTCCTGGGGAGAAGGGACATCCTCCTCGGCTGCTTCCTGGGCTTCCTCCTCTTCCTGACCTTCGTGGCCCACATAATCGGTCTGGTCTTCACGACCGCCGGGAAGCAGTCCTTCATAGCTTCCTCAAACGTGGTCATGGTTCCCTTCCTCTTTGCCCTCTTCTACAGGAGATGGCCCTCGATAATAGCCACTGTCGGGGCTTTCCTTACGACTGCAGGACTGCTGGTCATGGCCTTTACCCCGGGGATGAGCTTCAACTTCGGCGATTTCCTGTCGCTGGTCCTTGCCTTCGGCATCGCACTGCACGTCCTTGCCGTGGGTAACCTCAGTCGGAGAATGGACCCCATTGCTCTGACGGTTGTCCAGCTGGCCTCGGCAACGGTCTTTCTCCTTGCCAGCGCAATTGCATTCGAGCCCTTTCCCGATGTGCGTGCCGTCGCTCCCGCGGCACTGCTGGGGCTTGTCTACGTGGCAGTCTTCGTCACGGTCATACCCTTTTTGGTCCAGACCGTGGCCCAGAGATTCAGCCCCGAGGTTCATGCCGCCATTCTTCTCTCCCTGGAAGGTCCTTTCGGGTATGTTATCGCCGTCATGATCGGCCAGGAGGTCCTGAACTCCCAGGTAGTCCTCGGAGGGGTGATCATCCTTCTTGGGGTCATTCTGGCGGAGTGCGACACCTTCCTCAGGAAAGCCCTTCACCTCCCCGGGGCGGATGTTCATCTGCCGGGCTTTAGGGAGGGTGGACCTGATGCATAGGGTCAAGAAACTGCTTCCCAGGATGGCGGGGAGCAGTTTCGCCATAATGAGCTTCAGCTACGTATACTTTCTTCTACCTCTCTACCTCGACCACGCGGGCCTGAAGTCCCAGGCCACCATTGGATGGATACTGGGTGCCTACTACGCCGCTGCGACCCTCCCCCGTCCGATCATGGCTCTGGTGGTGGAGCGCTTCCCTTTCAGGGTCAGCCTCTCGGGGGCCGCAGTCTGCTGCGTCCTGGGGAGTACCGGACTGGCCCTCTCCGGGGTCTCCCTGCCGCTTCTGATCCTCTCCAGGGTACTCATGGGTTTCGGTTTCGGGCTCTTCCTCCTGTCCCTGACTACCTACCAGACAATGGTGATCCCCCAGGAAGTCCGGGGAGGGGCCTTCGCCCTTATAACCATTGGCGCCATGGCGCCTTTCCTGGTGGTGGTGCCTTTCCTGGACTGGCTGCTTCGCCATAACGGCTACGGTATTTATGTCTGGATAGGTCCTGTGGTCGCCCTGGCATGCGCCATGGTGGGAGCGACTTTTTCCGGGGTGGACAGGGAGAGGGCCGGGAAAAAGGAGGTGTGGGGCACCTACCCGGAACTTTTACGCCTCCCCGGTGCGAGAGCGCTCTTTCTTGCCGTTTTTATCTATGCCATGACCGATGCTGCAATAATATCTATCCCTACGCTGGCCATGAGCAAGGGGCTCCTCTCGTCGTTCTTCATGGTGTCTTTCGCAGTGGGGGCCATCCTGATAAGGGTCGTCGGTTTCAGGCTCATGGACACCTTCCCCAAGGATGTTATCTATACCGCAATGACCGCGCTGACCTCCCTTTCGCTCTTCGGCACGTCCTTTTCCGGTTCTTCAGCGAGTTTCGCTTTCTGGGGTTTCGTTTACGGCATCGGGGTGGGTGTCGGATTCCCCCTCTCGCTGGCCATGATAGGGGACGTTGCCCCTCCTGAACTGCGCCCGAAGGCCACCGCTCTTGTCTGGTTCATACTCGACGGATGTTTCTTCATAACCCCCGTCATCCTGGGGTATGCTTCTTCCTTTCTGGGGGTAGCCGGGGCGTTCCGTGCGATCCCCGGCATTCTTTTCTTCGCAGCCCCGGCGGTCTACTTCCTTCTCTGGAGACCCATCAGTAAAAAAGGGTTTTAATGATATCATTCTGAAATATTACCGAAAGGAGAGTGGGGGAGTTGACCGATCCCCTTCTGGGTTCCATATCGGGGTTGCCCCCGGTATCCCGGCAGGCAAGGGATGCCTCCGAGGAGGAGTTCCTCATCGTCCTTCCCCGCACGGGCATCCATGAAGCCGCATCCTTCGCGGAAC
>Ga0334895_1002919_pt1 | contig 13784 bp, 8 predicted proteins | sample GraSluR3_MG_7_FD_207229 | JGI IMG/M metagenome (GOLD analysis project Ga0334895, IMG submission 207229) | Sludge microbial communities from methane-producing bioreactor in Wageningen University, Netherlands - Granular Sludge_31_05-R3 | ecosystem: Engineered > Bioreactor > Anaerobic > Unclassified... | reverse complement strand
GCGATGCTTTTGCAGCATCATGGATATGATGTCACGGTCTTCGAAAAGGCGGATCGGGTGGGCGGACGCAATGCCCGCATTGATCTGGGAGACTACAAGTTTGACACAGGTCCCACGTTCTTGATGATGAAGTTCATTCTGGATGAGATCTTCCAACTGGTAGGGCGGAAGACGGAGGACTATCTTCAGACGGTGGAGCTGGATCCCATGTATCGTCTGTATTTTCCGGATTTTCATCTCGATGTACGCAAGAATCTTGAGGATATGAAAGAGGATGTCGCGCGGCTCTTTCCCGGGGAAGAGGAAGGCCTGGCGAGATTTGTAAAGCGCGAGAAGACACGCTATGACAGGCTTTTGCCCTGCTTGAAGATTCCTTACGCCACGCCCGGTAGCATGGTGTCCAAACACTTTTTGGGAGCGATCCCGATCATGTCCTTGGGCAAATCCTTATATGGGGAATTGGGGCACTACTTCAAGAGCGAGAAGCTTCGCCTCAGCTTCACATTCCAATCCAAATATCTGGGGATGTCGCCTTGGGACTGTCCCGCTGCATTTACCATCATCCCGTTTGTGGAACATCACGAGGGCATCTACCACGTGATGGGCGGGCTTTCCAAGATCTCAGACGCGATGGCGAAAATCGTCAAAGAAGATGGCGGTAGGATAGAGCTGAATAGCGAAGTCAAGGAGATGATCCTGGATGGCAATGATGTCAAGGGCTTGCGCTTGGCGGATGGCACAGAGCATTTTGGCGATGCCGTCTTCATCAATGAGGATTTTGCCCACGCGATGAGCAGCCTGCTTCCACACGGCACACTGAGGAAGTATAGCCGCTCAAAGCTGAAGACGATGAAGTATTCCTGCTCCACCTTTATGCTGTATCTGGGAGTCAGTCGCAAGGTGGACCTTCCGCATCACAATATCCGCTTTAGCGAGTCCTATCGTGATAATGTGGAAGACATCTTTGATCGCAAGAAGCTGCATGATGACACCGCCTTTTATCTGCAAAACCCTTCCGCACTGGATCCTACACTGGCTCCAGAAGGTAAATCTGCACTATATGTCCTAGTGCCTGTGGCAAATCTCAAGAGCGGGATCAATTGGCAACGGGAGAAAGAGCGGGTCAGAGATCAGGTGATAAAGCTCATCTCAGAAAACATGCCCGGTCTTGAGGATCTGGAAGAGATCATCGAAGAAGAGAAAGTGATCACACCCGATGATTGGCAAAACGACTACAATGTCTTCTTCGGCGCTACCTTCAATCTCGCGCACAGCTTGGATCAGATGCTCTATCTGCGTCCTCGGAACAAGTTTGAAGAGCTGCGAAACCTATATTTGGTGGGAGGCGGCACTCATCCGGGCTCGGGCTTGCCCACCATCTACGAATCGGCTCGGATCAGCTTTAACCTCTATAGCGGCAAAGAACTATAGGAATATCTCCCATTGAGAAGTCGTGCTGCTCTCTTTGCGCTGGCAATGCTGGTTTTGTCTCTTAATCCCCGGTCTTTATCAGCTTATGAAACCGGGGAGATTAGGGGCAGATATCACTCAAAAGAGGCCTTGCCCTCTTTGGCAAAACTGGGGAAGATCTCACGGGTGAATCCTCAAAGTGGGATTGATCCGGATCTGATGATCACTGCAGCCTACTTCGCATATTCAGAATCGAGACTGTATGCGGGGATTCAGACGGCCGGGGGAGGATTTCCCTTGTCAGCTGCTTTGGGTACTCGGCGGCATGGCTATTTTGCGGTGATTGCCAATCCGGATAATGAAGAAATCGTCTGGGCGATGGTGTATATAGACGCGGCGGTCGCGGGTCTGAGTCCGGGGCTATATCGCGTCTTGGGCACGGGGAGAAAGGATCTGATCCGCATCGGGGATATCGAGTATCGGCTGGATGAAGAGGACAATCTCTTAGTCATGAGCGCAGATCTTGCCGATCTCATGGCGGATCCTGGATTTACCGAGTGGTATCGCCCCGAAGATCCCCAGCTCAGCTTTGTCGGCTCCATCACCTCAACCAGGATCCTGCCATACCGCACCGACACCATTAGCAGCAGCTATCCCGGAAAGATCTTGCGCCTCGCCCGCTGAGCTTAATCGACCTCTTCTCGGCAGTTCGGTGAGATTTTGCTTGATTTTCCTGCCTGACAATGTATACTGTAAGTATGGGTTTTTCGGATTGCCGAAAAGCAAATGAAAGATATTTAGGAGCATAGCTGATGAAAGCAGTAGAATTGAAGAAAGGTATCTATTGGGTAGGCGGAATAGACTGGGATCTGAGGAATTTTCACGGATACCTGACTCAACGCGGATCTACATACAATGCCTATCTGATCATAGATGAAAAGATCACCCTCATCGACAATGTCAAATACTATCTATACGACGAAATGATAGCCCGCATCAAGGATGTCATCGACCCTGCGAAGATCGACATCGTCATCCAAAACCATGTGGAGATGGATCACTCCAGCGGCTTGCCCATGCTGCAAAAGTTGATCCCAAACGCCAAGATTTATACCAACGGGCAAGGCATCAAAGGCCTCAAGCTGCATTATAAAGAGGACTGGAACTTCGAGGAGATCAAGACCGGGGATAGCATCAAGATCGGCAAGCGTAGCCTCAGCTTCATCACCACTCCCATGGTGCACTGGCCGGACAACCAATTTACCTACTGTCCTGAAGAGGAGATACTCTTCTCAAATGATGGTTTTGGTCAGCACATCGCTTCCAGTGAGCGCTTTGTCCATGAAATGCCCATCGGCATCGTGATGGAAGAAGCCAAAAAGTATTATGCAAACATCGTCTTGCCATATTCCAAGCAAGTCCAAAAGGTTCTGGACCTGGCAGCTCCACTCTCCATCAAGATGATCTGCCCCAGTCACGGCTTGATCTGGACAGAGGAGAACATCTCCATGATCCTCGCCGGATACAAGGATTGGGCATACAATGTCTCGGATCGAAAGCGTGCTTTGGTGATCTATGACTCGATGTGGAAATCCACCCAGATGATGGCAGTGGCGATCCACGAAGCTTTTGAAGAGCTCGGCATCCGCGCCAAGCTGCTCAATCTGCAGACAAATCACATCTCTGACATCATGACGGACGTGATCGACGCCAGATACATCGCGGTAGGCTCACCCACGCTAAACTCATCGATCTTGCCTACGGTCGCAGCATTTTTGTACTATCTCAAAGGTCTCTCGCCCAAGGATCGCATAGGACTGGCTTTTGGCTCCTATGGATGGGGCGGGCAGAGCATCCCGATCTTGCAGCAGATGCTGGGAGATCCTAAAGAATGCGGATTTGACATGCTCAATCCCATCAAACACCAGTATATCCCATCAGCGGATGACCTGGTAAGCATCAAATTCATATTATCCGAAGATATTAAAGCAAAACAGGAGGAAAAATGATCAGCAAAAAAATGACTGATGCCATAAACGAACAGATCAATAAGGAACTCTTTTCGGAATATCTGTATATCTCCATGCAAGCATGGTTAGCAGACCAAAGCCTGGATGGTATGGCAAACTGGATGGACGCCCAGAGCAAAGAAGAGCATTTTCATGCCATGAAGCTCTTTAACTATCTCATCGAACGCGGAGCGAAGGTGCGCCTCAAAGCCATAGAAGAGCCCACGGTGGAGTTTGAAAATCCGCTCAAGGCCTTCTCGATGGCGCTGGAGCATGAGAAATTCATATCCAAGAGCATCAACGAGCTAATGGATCTGGCTATCAAAGAAAACGACCATGCCACTCGCAGCTTCCTGCAATGGTATGTGGACGAACAGGTCGAGGAAGAAGCATCCGTGGATCGCATCGTAAACATGCTCAAGATGGTTGGCGAAAACGGGCACGGCATCATGATGATCGATCGTGAGCTCTCTGCCCGCAGCTTCTCTGCTCCGGAAGAAGCATAGGATGTCGTCTTAGAAAATACACTGCTTGGGGATTGCGATTATGCTCGTGATCCCCTCTGCTTTGAGGAGGAAAAATGCAGAACTTGAGCACAGATTTGTTATACAACAAGATCTTCAATTCCAGCGTTGCGGCGATCGGGATTACGGATCTTCAGGGGAAATACACGGCCGTGAATCCGGCTTGGTGTGAATTTACCGGCTATAGCCGGGAAGAGGCCATGAATCTCAATCTGCAAGCCCTCACACCGCTTTTGGAGCAAGACAGCAGTGAGGAAAACTTCAGCAGGTTGATCAATCGTGAAATACCGTCTATGCGCCTGACCAGGAGATATCTTCGCAAAGACGGCACCATTTTCTGGGCTGATCTGAGCGTGAGCGTCATCACCGATACTGATGACAATGTCTGCGGGCTATTGGGTGTCTTCGTGAATATCGATCCGCAAAAGAAGGCAGAGATGGAGCTGCGCGAGACAAACGGCAAGCTCTCGCAAGCAAATCTGGAATTGCAACACGCATTCAAAGAATTGGAGAAGCTGGCACGTCACGATCCCCTGACCGGGCTCTACAACCGCCGCGTAATCGACAATTCCCTTGCCTATGAGATCGAGCGCAGCAAGCGCGGCGACAAGGGACTATCTGTGGCGCTGGGAGACATCGACCACTTCAAGCTGGTCAACGATACTTATGGCCATGAATGCGGCGATATGGTGCTCAAAGAGCTATCTCGGGTCATGCGGGAATCTCTTCGCCTGACGGATGTCGTGGGGCGCTGGGGCGGAGAGGAATTTCTCTTCATCCTCCCCGAAGCGGATTGCTTTGGAGCGGGAATCGTCATAGAGCGCATCCGCAAGGCAGTCTCGGATCTGGAACTCAGTTGGAAGGACAAGCCCATCGAGATCACACTCAGCTTTGGCATCTCCCATCACAAAGGTGAGGTCAAGCGCCAAGACATCGTTGATGAAGCGGATAAGGCATTATATCGGGCAAAGCGTGATGGCAGAGACAGAGTCTACTGCTATCAGGAGATGGAAGAAAATTAAAAGATAGACCCCAAGATCTTGCATTGCTTTATCTTGGGGTCTTAAGTTTTGTTTACTTGACCAAGCTCAGTTTCTTGGTAAGCTGCCTCTCTGCTCCTGTGATGCGGATCAGGTAGATTCCGCTGCTGAGCTCGCGTCCTTGGTCGTCCGTGCCACTCCACACAAAGCGGTGATTGCCGGATCTCATCTCACCTTCATGCAGTGTGAAAATCCTTTGTCCACGCAGATTGTAGATGGCTGCATCGATCTTCCCTGACTGCGCCAGATAAAAGTCTATGCTCGTAGTCGGATTGAAGGGATTCGGATAATTTGCCAAGCTGCTGACGGCTGCCGGGATTTCTTCGTCTATAGAAGTCACCGGGGACAGCACGATGATGGCATTGGAAGTGCTGGTGATCTGGGTGTCATTGTAATAAAAGTCACTTAGGGTCACATTTACCAATTGCGCAGTGGCAGAATTACCGATCGCACGGAACAGGATCTTGACAAGCGGAATATTGATCCCGCTGATGGCTGCATCACTATCATAACTCACTTCCAGGATCCCCGGCTCAGAGACATCGATGCTGATATCTGCGTCTTCCACGCTGATGCATCCCTCAAAATCCAAATCTGCAAATTCCACCAAATCGGGATCAAAGGCAAGGCGGAAATCGTAGTGAGTGACATTCCATGAAGGCGGCAGATAGCTGCTATTCATGCGGATAGTAGCGAGTTGATTGTGCCCGATGTGCATGGCATTGGTCATGGCGATCGTGGAGCTTTCCAGGTCTGCCACAGGAGCATCAACGTCCATCAATAGAGGCTCGACATTTTGCAGAATTGTGCCCTCATATGCCATGTCGATGGTGCCAAAATAGTTTGTGCCGGGTTCGATCGAGCGGAAGTTGAAATCAATCAGCTTCCCGCCGCCAAAGAGGGCTTCGCTGCGATTCCATGAGACTTGGACGTATCCGGGGTTGGACGCATCCACCACAATATCTCCCCCCTCCGAGATGGTGCCATCCAGGCTCACACCCAGATATTCCACTTGCCCAACTTCGTAATACAGAGTGAAATCATAGTTCTGAATATCCCATGAACCCAAGACGGGATAGGTGGTCATTGACAGTCTGAAGGGATCGCCCGCCTGGCAATTTTCTGCCACGATCTGGATGCGGGGATCCGCCATGCTATAGCCTTGGGGGATTGCATTTGTGATGGCAGCTTGACTGGAATTGAAGTTGTTGCTGCCGGGAGTGATGGACGTGAGGTAGTAATAGCCGTTATAAGAGCCGCCCCAGCCAAAATTGAAGTGAAAATAGTTTGATCCTTGATATCCATCCAAGTTCCAAGCATGCCCGGCATCGGTGTCCATCCCACTGTAATACATCGGGACTCCATTGTCGAGCTGAGCCTTTAGCATGTTTTCCCAAGTGCTGGAGGCATAGTCGTCTCGACGAACGTAGCTTGCATTTGGATAGCGGAAATAGTCTCTGAGAGCAGCGCGGGCGCGAGTGCCATTTGAGCCCGAGCCATTGGGAGAAAAGCCCATCTCCACTCCCACGGCGGCGTGATACGAAAGCGTTGCCACCGGGATGTTTGAACTGCCGACGCTGTTTGGCATCTCATCCCAAAGATAGGTAGTAGCGCCGAAGTTTGCGGTTTGATATCCATAAGGATATGCATAGTAAGTCTTTGAGCCCACTCCCGTGATGGGGGAATTCCAATATTTCATCACCTGCGCCATAGCCGTAGCTACACAACCGACATATACCCTGCCGCCGGGACCGTCAGCGTCTTCCGGGCACAGCTCGTTGTATGGCCAGTTTTGGTTCCAGAGGGTCTTCAAAAGCGGGCTAATCTCCCGATCCCGATCAGCATTGCGGAATTGAGCCGCTGCCAGATCATCCCACATCGCACGATTCTCAGGAAACTCATCGCCGCTTTCACGCACATAACGCACGTCCTGAGCATAGAATTCCAGCCACATCTTAAATGCAGGTGGCATCTCGGATGCATCACTGAGGGGAAGAGAAGAATATGCCAAGACGGGGCGGAGATTGTCATCTGCCGGCACCACACTAAAAGACCCATTCTCAAAATAAACTATATATAGCTCGGGATGATCCTGTGCAAAATCCCCTCTGAGATCACTGCGGCGGATATCCTCTTGTCTGTACTCCAAAACTTCTTTGATAGCAAAGCTCTTTTCGCTCTGCCAGTAGTTCATCCAGTTTGCCGCAAGCTCCACGGCAGTAGTCGGATGCACAAATTCTGCAGCCAAAGACAGGCTAAACATGATGATTATGCCTATCAAGATCAGTGCCTTGCTATTTCTAAGACATCTATGCATAAATCCTCCATTATCTAACGATTTATATGCCCAGATGATGCAAGAATCATGCCATCCAAAGCTTTTTATCTCAGCAGAGCCCGTTCGTCAAGCCTCAGATCAGATCTCCCAAGAAAAAGCTTGACTATCCGCTTAAGATCAAATCAATTGCCAAAAAGCAACAATGATCTCGAAAAGGATAATCTAATGGTCGGAATCGCACTCACATACACCACTTTGGGAATAGACGCTTTACAGATTTCCGTAGAATGTGATCGTGATGGAGTGATGCAGCACAATGTAAATATCGTAGGCATGCCATCAAACTCCGTGAAAGAGAGCAAAGACCGCGTCTTTGCCGCGCTTCGCAATAGTGATCTTCCATATGCCACAGGGCGCTACACGATCAATCTCGCCCCCGCAGACATCAAAAAGGATTCGTCATCCTTGGATCTGCCGATAGCCATCTCCATCTTGATGAACAATGCCCAAGTTCCGCAGCCCATGCTCCGACAGATTGCCATCGTGGGCGAGCTCTCTTTGGATGGCAATGTTCGCGCCGTGGACGGGGTCTTGCCGATCTCGATCGCTGCAAAGCGGGACGGGGTCGAGACCCTCATTGTCCCACATGAAAATGCCGATGAAGCCGCCATCATCGACGGCATCACCGTGATCCCGGTCACATCCCTTTGGGAGACCGTGCAATACATGCGTGGTGAGGCCACCATCGAGCCCGCCAAGGTGGATCGTGACAAGATCTTCTCCGTGCTCAATGATTTCCCAGTCGATATGCACGATGTGAAGGGGCAATATCAGGTCAAGCGCGCGCTCGAAGTAGCCGCGGCAGGCGGACACAACCTCCTGATGATCGGGCCTCCCGGCAGCGGCAAGACCATGCTCGCCCGCCGTGTGCCCACCATCCTGCCTGAGCTGACCTTGGACGAAGCCCTCGAGGCCACCAAAATCCATTCCGTCGCGGGATTTTCCAAAGACTTCAAGAATGGCATCCTGACCACCAGAGCCTTCCGAGCCCCGCACCACACTATCAGCGATGTAGCACTGATCGGAGGAGGAGCCTTTCCCAAGCCGGGAGAGGTAAGCCTGTCTCATCGCGGAGTGCTCTTCCTGGACGAGTTGCCGGAGTTTAAGCGCACTGTCCTGGAGGTCTTGCGTCAGCCTTTGGAGGATGGGATGGTCACCATTGCCCGCGCCACCACCAGCCTCAGTTTTCCGGCAGAATTCATGATGATCGCCTCCATGAACCCCTGTCCCTGTGGTTATTATGGGGCAAAGATACCAAATCACAGTTGCAGCTGCGATAGCGGCTCCATTGTCAGATATCGCAATCGGGTCTCGGGTCCGCTCTTGGATAGGATAGACATCCATGTGGAGGTGCCCACCGTGGCATATGCCGATCTCGCTGCATTGCCGACAGGCGACAAATCAGCTGATATCCGAAAGAGGGTCAATGCTGCTCGTGAGATCCAGCACCGGCGTTTTGCCCAAAGCGGGATCTTCAACAACAGCCAGATGAGTAGCAAGATGCTGCGCGAACATTGCACTTTGGACAAGCCCTCGCATGCCTTAATGCAGAATGCCATAGACAGATTGGGCTATTCCGCCCGAGTCTTTGACCGCATCCTCAAGGTCGCACGCACTATTGCGGATCTGGAAGGCGAGTCAAAGCTTAGTAGCGATCACATCTCAGAGGCGATCCAGTATCGCAGTCTGGATAGAAAATATTGGACATAAAAAAGAGAGGAACAATGCCTAGGATAATCATCATATCTGCCATCATAGCGCTGATCATTTTTGTGTCAGCCTGCAGTAAAAACAAAGCTGAATCCGCTATCGATAGCCCCCAAATGGAAGATGCTACAGCCCAAACCCCTTCAGCGGGCTCAGGACTCACTTCCGCCCAAGCTGCTGCCGCGGAAGTCGGTGATTACGCCGCCACGCAGAGCAATCATTTCAGCTTCAAGCTCTTTCGGGAGCTAAATCATAAGCCGGGGAACATCTTCTTTTCTCCATATAGCATCAATGCCGCCTTGGGCATGACCTATAGCGGAGCCAAAGGTGCCACTGCTGATGAAATAGCCGAAGTGATGGGCTATAGCCAAAGCCCGGATGATCAGCACCGGATATTGGGCAAAAACCAAGCTGACCTACTGTCCTATGCCGAGAAGAATCCGCTCGAGCTCAATGTGGCAAATGCCATCTTTTCTGCCGCGCCCAATGCACCGTATCTCAAGAGGGGATACATCAATCTGCTCAGAGAATCCTTTGCCGCAGAACTCTTTAACCTGGATTTTAGCAAAGCGCAAGAGAGCAGCGACTTCATCAATGAATTTGTCTCTAAAGCCACCAATGATCGCATTCGGGACATGATGACAAAAGCCAAGCTCGAGAAGATCGGCGACGGTATCGTGCTCATAAATGCCGTCTATTTCAAGGCAGATTGGCTACAAAAGTTTTCCCCAAAAGATACTCGTGAAGACAGATTCTACCTGGATCCGAATCGTCAGAAGACCATGATGATCGACATGATGCATCAAAAGGCCAGATTTGGCTATGGCAAGATCCCCGGCTATGAGATCCTCGAAATGCCCTATGCAGCCGAAGATATGAGCATGGTAATGATCCTGCCCGAGAGGATGGAAACTCTTGAAAAAGAGCTGGATGAAGAGCTCTTTGATAAGCTCATGGATGCTTTGAAGATCCAAGAAACCCGTGTCTTTATCCCTCGATTCAGGATGGAAGAAAGCCTCGATGCGCTCGGAGACAGCTTCCAAAGCCTGGGCATGCGCAGCGCCTTTGATCCCGATCTGGCGGATTTCTCTGGAATCATGAGCGTGGATAAGGCACGCAATCTCTATATCTCCTCCATCTCGCACAAAGCCTTTTTGGAAGTCAAAGAAGAGGGCAGTGAAGCTGCCGCTGCCACGGATGTATCCTTTGCGGTCACCAGCTTCCAGCCACCATCCGAGATCCCCGTATTCCGTGCGGATAGAGCATTCGTCTTAATGATCATCCACCGCCCCAGCCGGCAGATCCTTTTCATGGGCAAGCTCATCGAGCCTGCTCCCGCCGACTAAACAGAGCAGTCATTTCCGGGGGTGAGAAGCCCCCGGTTTTTTGTGCCCGGGCAAAAAGCCATTGACAGATTTTCGCCCCTATCTGAAGTGGTATCTGCTTGAGAGATATGCGCTTCAGGCAAGAAACGACACAAAGAAGGAAAATACAATGGACATCAGTAAAAGCTATTCACCACAGGAAATTGAGAAAAAATGGTATCAGCACTGGGATGAGAAGGGCTATTTTGCCCCTCGTGGCGAAGGCGAAGCCTTCACGATCCTGATCCCTCCACCCAATGTGACTGGAATCCTGCATATGGGACACGTGTTAAACAACACCCTTCAAGATGTCGTAGTCCGGTTTTGGCGCATGCAAGGCCGTCCCACCCTCTGGCTTCCGGGGGTTGATCATGCCGGAATCGCCACCCAAAACATGGTCGAAAAACAGCTTGCCAAAGAAGGCAAGACCCGCCATCAGATCGGACGCGAAGCGCTCGTGGAAAAGATCTGGGAGTGGAAACACGAAAAAGGCGGCATCATCATCGATCAGCTCAAGCTCTTGGGCGCATCCTGCGATTGGTCGCGCCAGCGTTTTACCATGGACGAGATGCTCTCTCGCGCCGTGAAAGAGGTCTTTGTCAGCCTCTATGAAGATGGTCTCATCTACAAAGGAAAATACATCATAAATTGGTGCCCGCGTTGCGTCACCGCATTGGCAAATGACGAAGTGGAACACAGCGACGAAAAAGGCAAGCTCTGGCATATCCACTATCCCTATTCCGATGGTGAAGGCCGCGTGACCGTTGCCACCACTCGCCCTGAAACCATGCTCGGAGACGTGGCAGTAGCCGTCAATCCCTCCGACAAACGCTATCAAGATCTTGTCGGCAAGGATCTCATACTCCCGCTCACCGGGCGCAAAATCCCCGTGATCGCGGATGACTATGTGGACAAAGATTTTGGCACCGGCTGTGTAAAAGTGACTCCCGCCCACGATCCCAATGACTTCGAAATCGGCAGACGCCACGACCTGGCTCAGCTCTTGGTGATTGACGAACACGGCGTCATGAACGAAGAAGCCGGGGAAGAATTCGCCGGGCTGGATCGCTATGAAGCCCGCAACAAAGTCCTGACTATGCTGCAAGAGCAGGGGCTCCTGGCAGACACTGAAGATCACGAACACGCTGTGGGACACTGCTATAGGTGCGACACCGTGATCGAGCCCTATCTCTCAGATCAATGGTTTGTGAAGATGGAGCCGCTGGCTCGCGAAGCCATCGCCAAGGTCGAATCCGGCGAGATCCGTTTCCAGCCTGAGCGCTGGACCAAGGTCTATATGCACTGGATGAACAATATCCGGGATTGGTGCATCTCCCGTCAGATCTGGTGGGGACATCGCATTCCCGCTTTCTATTGTGAGGATTGCGGCGAGATGATGGTCGCCAAAGAACAGCCTGAGATTTGCAGTAAATGCTCATCAACAAAGCTACGCCAAGATGAAGACGTTCTGGATACCTGGTTTTCCAGCTGGCTCTGGCCCTTCTCCACGATGGGTTGGCCAGATGAAACAGAAGATCTTCAGCGCTTTTTGCCCACTCAAGTGCTGATCACCGCTCCGGAGATCATCTATCTCTGGGTGGCTCGCATGATCATGAGCACGCTTCATTTCAAGAAGATGATCCCCTTTGACACTGTGCTCCTGCACGGCATCGTGCGCGATGAGATCGGTCGCAAGATGAGCAAATCCCTGGGCAATTCACCGGATCCCATTGATATTATCAATCATGTGGGTGCGGACGCTCTGAGATTCTCGATGATCTTCAATACCCCCAAGGGCGCGGACGTGGCATATAGCGACAATATCCTCGAAGGAGGACGCAATTTTGCCAATAAGATCTGGAATGCCTACCGCTTTATCATGATGAATGTGGAATCCATCGAAGGCTTGCCTGCCAAGGAAGATCTGCAACTGGAGCTGGCTGATCGCTGGATCATCTCCCGCCTCCAAGAAGTGAGCCGGGAAGCCTCTGAGCACTATCAAAACCTGCGCCTCAATGACGCCGCGCAATGCGTTTTCCAGTTTCTCTGGGATGAATATTGCAGCTGGTATATCGAGCTGAGCAAAGACCGCCTCAAAGATGACGCCCCCATAGAGGGCAAGCTCACAGCCAAGTATGTGCTCCTGGATGTGATGCAAGCCGGGATGAGACTCCTGCACCCGATCATGCCCTTTATCTCAGAAGAGATCTGGCAAAAGATCAAGGAGATCTTCCCAATGACGGAAGAAGCACTGATCATCGCGAGCTTCCCCACAGCCGATGAGCACCTTATTGATCCCAAGATTGACGATGAGATGCGGCTCATGCAAGAGAGCATCACCGCCATCAGAAATCTACGCAAACAGCTCAATATCCCCCCGTCTAAGACGGCAAAGATCGTGGTGCGCACAGCTGATACATCGCAAAATAAGCTCTTTGAAGACTATCAAGGCTATCTAAACCGATTGGCAAAGGTGGAAGAGATAAGCTGCGGCGCTGATGTGACCAAGCCCAAGCCGGCTGTCAGCGCGGTGGTGCGAAATCTCGAAATCTTCATCCCTCTGGCAGGCTTGATCGATCCTGAACAGGAAAAAGCCCGCCTGCAAAAGCAGTTGGAAAAGATCGAGAAAGAACTTGCCGGTATCAGCCGTAAGCTGCAAAACCAAAACTTCCTGCAAAATGCCAAAGCAGAAGTGGTGGAAAAAGAAAAAGAAAAAGAGAAAGAGGTGAATCTCAAAGCGGAATTGCTCCGCGCTCAGATCGCCGATCTATAGTGTGATACGGATTCTTCGTTGAAGATTATTAATTCCAAAGCAAAAGCCCGGTATCTAGCCGGGCTTTTTTTTATTCGGTAATTTGTCACTCATTTGTAACTTAGCTCCCTTTGTCCCCATGTGATATCTGCTAAGTCCTTGTAAATAATGGTGGAGCTAAGGGGAGTCGAACCCCTGACCTAATGATTGCGAACCATTCGCTCTACCAACTGAGCTATAGCCCCACTTCAGCTACGATTTTACACTGTCATTTTTGTGTCAATATAAATCGGTGATTTTCCATATGAAAGCATTTATGCTGAGCGGATCTCCACGCCCGGATCCGGACCATGTTCCAGATAGCACTTCGTCATTGGGACAATCCTTCCCAAACGTCCTCTCAATAACACGATTTTGCATCAATAACATTATAAATGTTAAGATCAGAACCTACGTTGGTGATAGGATTTTCAGGCGCGTAAGTGCTTGAAAAATATGGCGCGCTCAAGCCTCCCTCACCGGTCGCTCACCGGTCGAGTGAGCAAGTGGTGAGAAAATAAGGACTTAGAGAGTTCTTAGTTCGTAGTTCTTAGTTCGTAGTTCCTAGTTCGTAGTTGGCGCGGCAAATCGAATCTACAAT
>Ga0334895_1002915_pt1 | contig 13799 bp, 12 predicted proteins | sample GraSluR3_MG_7_FD_207229 | JGI IMG/M metagenome (GOLD analysis project Ga0334895, IMG submission 207229) | Sludge microbial communities from methane-producing bioreactor in Wageningen University, Netherlands - Granular Sludge_31_05-R3 | ecosystem: Engineered > Bioreactor > Anaerobic >... | reverse complement strand
ACCGTACAGGGTGGACTGCATCATCGCCGTGGGCTACCCGGCCGAAGAAAAAGCGCCCTATTCCAAAGAGGAACTCCCCTACGAAAAGATCCACGAGAACGGGTTTTAGGTTTTAAAAACCGGGGGTTCGGGCCTCGGGCCGGCCCCCCGGTTTCATCATGCCTTCCTTGCCACTCCGCTTTCTTTCGCAGCCCGGGCCACGGCTTCGGCCACCGCCGGGACCACCCTCGGGTCGAGCGCCCCGGGGATTATGTATTCCGGCGAGAGCTCTTCTTCCGTGACCAGCTCCGCCAGAGCCCTGGCCGCGGCCATCTTCATGGCTTCGTTGACGCAGGTGGCCCGTACGTCCAAAGCCCCCCGGAAGATGCCCGGAAAACCAAGGCAGTTGTTTATCTGGTTGGGAAAGTCGCTCCGCCCCGTTGCGATGACCGACGCCCCTGCTTCTTTCGCCTCATCGGGGAAGATCTCCGGCGTGGGGTTCGCCATGGCGAAGATGATGGGGCCCGTCGCCATGGAGCGCACCATTTCCTTCGTCAAAAGGCCGGCCCCCGAGATGCCCAGAAAGATGTCGGCCCCTTTTATGACGTCCGCGAGGCTTCCCTTTTTCTTTTGCCGGTTGGTGACTTTGGCTATCTCCTCCTTGGCGGGGTTCATGTGTTCGGACCGTCCTTCGTAGATGGCGCCCGCGCGGTCGCAGAGGATGACTTCGCCCGCCCCCGCGGAAAGCAAAAATTTGCAGATGGCAATGCCGGCGGCCCCGGCGCCGTTCATGACCACCGAGACATCGGAGAGTTTGCGGCCGGTGATCCTGAGCGCGTTCAGGATGCCCGCCAGCGTGATTACCGCCGTGCCGTGCTGGTCGTCGTGGAATACGGGGATATCGAGGGCAGCCTGCAGGTTTTCCTCTATCTCGAAGCACCTGGGCGCGGAGATATCCTCAAGATTTATCCCGCCAAAGGAAGAGGCTATGAGCGAAACCGTCTCCACAATTACTTTTGGGTCTTTCGAGTTTACGCAGATGGGAAAGGCGTCTATGTCTGCGAATCGCTTGAAGAGAGCACACTTGCCTTCCATCACGGGCAACGCCGCGTCGGGGCCGATGTCCCCGAGGCCCAAAACGGCCGTCCCGTCGGTAACGACGGCCACCATGTTGCCCTTGGAGGTGACGTCGTAAATGGCGTCGGCGTCGCGCTCGATCTCCCGGCACGGTTCCGCCACGCCGGGGGTGTAGACCAGTGAAAGGTCCTTCATGGTCTCCACGGGCATCCTGGTTTCCACCCTCAGCTTGCCGCGGTGCTTTCTGTGAAGTTCGAGGGACTCTTTAAACAGACGTTCTCGCGTGTCCATAGCTTCTCATTGCCTCCTGGGATCAATATAAAGTACGAGCAAAGCCTATGTTTAATTATCTACTTGCACACATCTTGATTTTGCATACATATTATTACCGTTCCGCCCGACACCTTTATTTCGTAATTTCCTTGAGGCTTAAGGCCGGTCCGGGAGCGGGCTTAAGCGGCCCACAGGCCTTAAAACTACCAAGGCATGGATTGGATGGGCTTATCCAGATGATGCCTTCGGTGAGGTCCATCACAATGCCATAAACCGAAGCAAGTCGTTTACCTTCCGGATCCCGCGGATCCTCGTGTCTGCATATGGAGTCCGGATAGTTGGTATGATCCGAAAGAAAAGCGACACATTGCTCGAAACAGATATTTCCCGCATTTTCGGTCAGAAGCGTGTTTATCCTGGCTAACCTCTGAAAGGAATCAGGCAATATGACTTTCCCCTTGTCATTGACCCTTGTCAGGAGATTGGTAGCCCTGAAATGGTTGGTATGGGTGAGCCAGTCTCCTTCGGCACAAAAGACCCAAAAATCCTCTGGAGCGACTTCTATGTCGATAACTTCTCCGTCTCTACTGGCAATCATGAAGTTGCCAGAGCCCGCTCTTTCGACGACGGCCACCGCCTGCACTGCATCGGCCATATGTCGCGCGTCAAGGATACCACGTAAGAGGATATGCACCGGAAGTCCTTGTTTGCCCTCCCCCGTCGTCAGTGCGTTAAAGGCGACGCCCAGACCTGCACTATTGATGCCTTTTCCGCTGACGATTCCGGCTTCGGCAATCATCAGTACGGTGGGTTCCGGCGGTTGTTCTATCTCCAGAACCACCAGCGAACCTGCCTGCCTGCGGATCCAGTCCCAGTTCTGGCATAAAAAAGTCTTTCTTCTGGATGTCATCGCCGGGGTTATCCCGAAGGAGGTACAGCCATCAACGGCACTGTCCAAAACTATTTCGCTTCGACAATTCAGAGTCAGGATGTCTTCGAAATCCTTCCCCGCTCCTTCAGCGATACCTTTTATCTCCTCAACAATCTTAGGACTGTACTCCTTTATGAACGGAAGAAACCCCAGAGCACGTTTTCGTGCCTCTTCCCAGTTCACCCCGTTGTAATCAAGAAACATCTCCTTGTAGTTCTCAATACTTGCTTCTACTTTGTCGGCAAAAGCACGGCCGTAATGTTTCCCTCGCTCGAAAGGATTGCCGCCCAGTTTCAAAAAAGGATACATACCTCTTTCCATCTTCCTCTCACTCCTCACCTTAAACTTTTCGTCAGCGCGCTCCATTGTGCCCCGTTACTTAAATGAAATTTATCACAATATTGACAAACTTCTGAATCCTTTGAGATTATAAGCCCGTTGGTCATAGGTCTGACCAACGTAAGTATACCATTTTATAACTCTTCAAATATTTTGATGTCTTGACCAAAGGCAGGTGAGTCTTTCTGTGGTAACTTCTTTTAAAAAAATAGAGCGGTCCACAGTTACGGAAAGCATTATCGACCAAATCAAGGAACAGATCCTTTCCGGCAAGTTGCGGCCTGGAGAAAAACTTCCACCCGAGAGAGTCCTCGCTGAAACTCTGTCCGTCGGCAGAACCTCCGTCCGCGAAGCGATACGAGCCCTGCAGTACATGGGAGTTCTGGAGGTAAGGTGCGGAGAGGGGACCTTTCTCAGCAAAAATCCTTCCATTCTCGCAGACCATTTCAAATCCTCCTACCTGATTCGAAAATTTTCAGTAATGGAACTCGTTGAGGCCAGGAAAATAGTCGAGGGAGCAACTGTCTACTTGGCCACCGAACGGGCGACTCCCGAAGACAGGGAAACGCTCATAGAATTGCACAATCTTGCGGAAAAGGTTTCCGGCAATGAAGAGGAGTTTCTGAAAGCGGACTTCGAATTTCACAAGAAGATCGCCGAAATGTGCCAGAATTCCGTGCTTTTGGAAATGCTTAACGCCACCAGGGAGCTCACTCTGGAAGAGAACATCTACGTTATCAAAAAGCCGGGCCAAATTCAAAACGCGTTGTCATTTCACAAGCAGATACTTGAGGCGATATTGGCCTACGACTCAGAGAGGGCACGTCAACGGATGCTCGAGCACCTCGAGAACATCGAAAACACGGTAATCGAGCTCGTCGAAAAGCGGCATCTGGAAGGGAGTGATGCGACCGCCTGGTTGTGAACCTGATGAGGAAGCGACAAACACTTACAGTAAGGAGGCGATGTTTTCCTTGGCGAAATATTCCGTATTCATGACCGACACCATATTCCCTGACACATCCATCGAAGAGGAAGAACTTTCTTCGATCGGGGCGGAACTCAAGCTGGCGAGCTCAAAGGACCCGTCGACATATCTTTCCGAAGGCGCCGATTGCGATGCGATGCTTGTGGTCTACGCCCCCGTCGGAGCGGAGGTTATCGAGGGCCTGAATCGTTGCAGGGTAATCGTAAGGACAGGCATAGGAGTCAACAACATTGACGTCGCCGCGGCCACTCGGAGAGGGATAATGGTGGCCAATGTCCCCGACTACTGTCTCGACGAGGTGGCCGACCACACGATCGCGCTGTTTCTTTCGGGCATACGCAAGGTGGTCTTTCTCAACAACAGGGTCAAGGAAGGCTCTTGGAACGTGAACGAGGCAAAGCCGGTCCCCCGCCTGAGAGGCAAGGTCTACGGCGTTATGGGATGCGGAGCGATAGGACGCCGGGTGGCCGAGCGGGCTTCCTCCTTCGGCATGGAGGTAGTCGGTTACGATCCCTACACACCGGAAGAAGCCCTTTCCGAAGCCGGCATACGTAAAATAGGTGATCTGGATGAATTCCTCGGTTCGGTAGACGCGCTTTCACTTCACGTACCCCTGACCGACGAAACCCGTCACATCATCAACAGGGAAAAACTGGAGAAAATGAAGCCCGGAGCCTATCTGGTAAATACCTCCAGGGGCGGGCTCGTGGACGAAGCTGAGCTCTACGAAGCCCTGAAGGAAGGAGTCATCGCGGGTGCGGGCCTCGACGTCCTTGAGAAGGAGCCGCCGGAGGGAGTCCCGCCACTTGCGGAACTGCCCAACGCGATAATCACGCCGCATGCTGCATTCTTCTCGGAAGGCGCCGTACCTGAGCTTCGCCGCAAGGCGGCCCGGGAAGTGGTGCGAACCCTGACGGAGGGACAGCCGAAGTTCTGGGTAAACCGCAGACAAATGGAAAATTATCAAAAGTAGTTTATAACGATTCAAGCAGGAGGGATGATATGCATGGCAACTATTCATAATAACAGCGCCACACCGTGGAAAACAGACAAATGGTACACCAGTCCGTGGAACTTCGCCCCCGAAGTGAGGGAGCAGATGCAGTTTTCACCGAACATTGAATTTCACGACGTTTCGCTCCGGGACGGAGAACAACAGGCCGGACTGATTTTCAACAAGGAAGAGAAAATCAGGATTGCCGAGAAACTGGCCGAACTGGGGATCCAGCGTATAGAAGCCGGGATGCCGGTGGTTTCCGAACAGGACGCAGAGGCGATTAAGGAAATCCTCAAAAGGAACCTCGGGCCGAAAATCTTTGCATTCGCCAGATGTATGAAAGAAGATGTCAAGCGTTCCGTAGACCTCGGGGTCAAAAACATCGTCATGGAAGTACCCACAAGCGACCACATCCTGAAGTACGCCTATCAATGGGAATTCGAACGTGCGATCGACGTCTCCATCGAAGCCACCCTCTACGCCCGCGACAACGGAATGTACGTTTCCTTCTTCACCATCGACGGAACACGCGCGGACATCGACGACTACCTCACCATCGTCGATCGCGTAGCAACGGAAGGCCACATGGACGAGCTTACCGTCGTCGACACCTTCGGTGGACTGAACCCTCATTCCGTGCCCTACCTGATCAAGAAGGTCAAGGAACGCGTCACCGACAAGCCCATAGGCGTCCATTTCCACGACGACTTCGGTCTAGGTGCAGCCAATACCATCATGGGACTCGCTGCAGGAGCGGACATCGCCCATACCTCCATCTCGGCCATAGGAGAACGAGCGGGCAACGCTCCCTACGAGGACATAGCCCTGTCTCTGCTCACTATGTACGGAATCGACACAGGGCTCAAATACGAGAAAATCTATCCGCTCTCCAAGTATCTCAGGGAGGTAACCGGCCTGGCGGTGAGACAGAACAGGGGAATAGTAGGCGACAACGTGGCCGATATAGAGTCGGGCATCGTGGCGGGCTGGTACAAAAATGCCCAGTCGGTGGCTCCTCTTGAACTGTCTCCTTACCTTTACGACCTCGTAGGCCACCCGGACACAAAGGTCGTCATAGGGAAACTCAGCGGTCTTCCAAGCGTCGAAATCTACCTGGACAAACTCGGTATGGAAACGGAAGACAAAGACGCCAAGATGGAGATCCTGAAGCGCGTCAAAGACAAGGCCCTGGAGAAACACGACCTCCTTACTCTGGAAGAGTTCGGTGAAATAGCAAAGACCGTATTGGACAAGGCATGACCGGGATTTACCCCCTGGAAGGCACAAAATCCCGGTCATCCAGCCGGAAGGATTGCCATACCGGCCAATTGGAATTTAGACCAAACCGTCCCTAGACACAAGGCCTGTACGGCAAAAGAAACACGAACAGCTGTAGAGCACCAAAAAAACGGGAGGTGCAGATGATGAAACGAAAGTTTGTAGCATTGCTATCTGCTTTTGCACTTGTTGCAGGCATCATGGTTTTGGCGGCACCTGACATTGCATCGGCAAAACCGATCGTGATCAAGTTCGCCCATAATGGCAACACTATACCCGAAGACCCGCAGAACGTTGCATGTACGGCCTTCAAAAATATGGTCGAGGAACGCTCCGGCGGGGCCATTCAGGTTAAATTGTTTCCAGCTGGTCAGTTAGGCGATGCCAGGACCATCGTAGAGGGTGTACAAATGGGTACTATAGAGATGGGCGACATCGAAAACGGTCCTATGGGACGCTTCGTACCCGAAGCCATGCTTTGGGACCTTCCCTTCATATTCAGAGATATAGATCACGCTCATAAAGTCCTTGACGGCGAAACAGGGCAGCTGGTGCAGGAGAAATACCTCGAAGTGGGTATCCGCCACCTGGCTTACAACGACGGAGGGTTCCGGTATTTTACCAACAACGTCAGACCAATCAGAACCATGGACGACCTGAAGGGATTAAAGATCCGTGTTATGGAAAGCAAGGTGATGATCGACACCATAAACGCCTTCGGTGCATCCGCAATACCCATGGCCTTTGGTGAACTCTACACGGCCCTTCAGCAAGGTGTCGTAGACGGACAGGAAAACCCCTTGAATCTAATTTACAGCCAGCGGTTTTACGAAGTCCAGAAATACTTGTCGCTGAGCGGCCACTTCTACTATCCCAGACAGTACATCGCCAACGCCAACTGGTTTGACAATCTCAGCGAGGAACACCAAAACATCATCGCTGATGCCGCCAGAGAAGCTTGTAATATCCAGCGTGAAGAACTGGCCAAATACGAAATCGAGATGATGAAGGTTCTTCAGGAGAAAGGCATGGAGATCAACGAGGTAGACAAGACAAAGTTCCTCGAAACAGCGCAGCAGAAAATCTATCCCTCCTATTACGAGACCGTGGGCGGCGGTAACGCCGATTACGGGAAGGAACTTGTAGAAAGCATCGTAAGCACAGAGTGACTTTTGCTTTAGCCGGGGAAGGTTTTACATCCCTTCCCCGGCTAAATACCCGGGAAACGTACACTTTGAAGGATTTTAGGTGAATATCATGAATAGGCCAAAAGAGACAGCCTTTCTCGGTTGTTTTAATACTTCCATCAAATGGTTCCTGGCCATTATCATGATGACGATGGCAGGACTCTCTTTCTACCAGGTGGTTATGCGTTACGCCTTCAATAACGCCCCCTCGTGGAGCGAAGAACTGGTTCGCTTTCTGTTCATCTGGAACAGTTTCGTAGCGGCCGCCATCGGCATCAGGGAACACATCCACATTGGAGTGGATGTGTTCGTCAACTTGCTTCCCAAAAAGTTCATCCCCCTGATGGAGGTCGTGGTCAATCTCGGGATCATTGTTTTTTCGGTATACATGGTCTGGCACGGCTGGTCCGTGACGTTGATGACCCATAGACAGCCATCGCCGGCCCTGGGTATTCCCATGAGCCTGGTTTACCTTTCGATACCCGTCATGGGAGTTATGCTTATATTTTACTGTTCCCTTGAAACCTTATCGGCCTGGAAACGCTTCACCGCGGAAAGGAGGGGTGCGTAATGCTCTTCGCTCTCGTCTCGACACTCGTTATCTGCTTTCTGATCAATGTACCGATAGGTTTCGCTCTGGGCATGGCAGCCTTGGCAAGCCTAATTGCCTCGGGCACTATGCCTGTTTCCATGATACCGCAACGAATGGTGGCCGGTGCAAACTCCTTTCCCCTTCTGGCTATACCCTTTTTCATGCTGGCTGGCGCCATAATGGAACGAGGCGGCGTATCAAGAAGGATAGTAAACATGGCCAGTGCCCTGGTGGGACACATTTCCGGAGGTTTGGCAGCTGTCTCTATCGTTGCTTGCACATTCTTCGCTGCTATCTCGGGCTCTACTCCAGCGACCGCTGCCGCAGTAGGCACTCTGACGATACCGGAGATGGAAAAGCGGGGCTACGACAGGTCTTACGCTTCTGCAGTCGTGGCTTCCGCCTCTTGTCTCGGCGTCATTATTCCACCCAGCATCACCATGGTAATTTTCGGCATCGTGGCTAACGTTTCCGTCGGCCAACTCCTGATAGGCGGCATCATCCCCGGACTGTTTCTGTCACTCATTTTGATTTGCGTTAACTACTTTCGATCAAAACAACTAGGATACCCCACAGAAGAGAAAAGAAACTGGAAACAGCGATGGAGGACTTTCACCGACGCCATTTGGGGACTCATGATGCCCATTATTATTTTGGGGGGCATCATGTCAGGTGTGTTCACACCAACCGAATCGGCCGCTATCGCCGTCGTTTACGGTCTTTTAGTGAGCTTTTTCATCTACAAGGAACTTTCTCTCAAAGATCTGGTCCCCATTTTCTACAGGGCGTCGCTAAACTCGGCCATGATCATGCTTCTGATTGCCGCGGCAAGCCCTTTCGGTTGGGTGATGACCATAGAACAGGTTCCTCAAATGGCTTCCAGCGCCATACTCGGCCTTTCCGACAACATGCACATCATCTACCTGCTTATGCTGATTATCTATCTGATCCTGGGAACCTTCATGGAAACCGCCGCCATCATCCTTTTGGTAGTTCCCATTTTCGCTCCCATAGCGGAAAGTCTGGGAATCGACATGGTTCATTTCGGCGTGGTTACAGTCATTGCACTGGCAATAGGTATGGCTACGCCGCCTGTTGGCATAGCACTTTTTGCAACCTGCGGGATTTCGAACATTACCATAGGCCAGATAACGAAGAAAGTGGTGCCCTTCCTGATAGCTCTCATTGCAGGGTTGATTGTCTTGGCCTACGTCCCAATACTCTCGACGTTTCTTCCAAAACTCTTGTTTTAGGCATCGCCGAGAAGAAAAGCTGATAGAATGTTGGAACCAACACTGCGGCAAGAACGAGCGGAGATATTTTTATGTCCAACATGATCCTGCTTGTGGCCTGTTTCGTAATCGGCATCGCATTGAGGCGGGCCAGGGTGCTGCCCGAGGCAACTCCGAAGGTACTCAACGCCTACATAATCTACGTGGCGCTGCCGGCCCTGGCGCTGCTTCACATCCATGGGCTCGAGCTTTCTGCAGGGCTTGTATACCCGGCGGCCATGGCCTGGGTGCTCTTTGGGGGAGCCTTTCTTTTCTTTTTGCCACTCAGGAAAAGGATGGGTTTTCCCGCAGGGACCATGGGGGCCCTTTTCCTGACGGCGGGCCTGGGGAACACGTCCTTCGTGGGGCTTCCCATGATAGAGGCCTTTTACGGCCCCGAATATCTAGGGATCGGCATTCTGACCGACCAGCTGGGGTCTTTTTTGGTCCTGTCGACGGTGGGGATCGCGGTGGCAGCCGCTTGTTCGTCGGGAAACCCGTCCGGCAGGGAGATTATGCGAAAGGTCTTCACCTTTCCCCCTTTCGTCGCCATGATAGCGGGCTTCGCCCTCATGGCCGTCCCCTTCCCGGGCTGGGCTGAAGGTGTTCTAGAGCGACTCGGCGGCACCCTCTCCCCTCTCGCGCTGATCTCCGTTGGCTTTCAGCTCAGACTGGGTGACATCAAGCAAAAAACCAGGCCCCTTGCCCTGGGGCTTTTGTACAAGCTCGTCATGGGGCCCGTCCTGGTCGCCCTTCTTTTTGTCGTGATCCTGGGGGCCCGGGGAGTCCATATCCAGGTGACCCTTTTCGAGGCGGCCATGGCCCCCATGATAACCGGCAGCATCGTCGCCGCGGAACACAATCTCGACCCGTCACTTTCGGCCCTCATGGTGGGTGTTGGAATCCCCCTGTCCTTTTTGACGCTCCCCCTGTGGTGGTGGCTTCTAACCGGCATCTGAACCCCGAGGGTCAGATCTTTATTTTTAGGATTTTCTTCCCTCCAGCCGTAACCCGGGGATTGACCGTCGACTCCTCCTGACCCCGGGTATAGAAGAACCCTCCGATAACCGCCGTCAACGGCGCTACTGCGACGAGGCCGAAACTTCCCACCAGGGTATGAAGTATTTCAGCTGCGACGTAATTAAGGTTGAGTATGTTGACCAGGGGGGTCCCCTGGCCTATGAAAACCATGAGCATCGTGCTGTAGCCTCCGAAATACGCCAGGAGCAACGTGGTTGTCATGGTCCCGATAACTGCCCGGCCGACCTGGAACCCCGAACGGATACCTCTTGCAAGGTCCAGTTCGGGACGATGCAGATATATCTCGTTCATCGAGGCCGACACATCCATGGCCAGGTCCATAACCGCGCCGGAAGAGGCGATGAAAATCCCGGAAAGGAAGATCTTCCCCAGGTCGAGGTGAGGATAGCCGGAGTAAAGAAGCGTTTCCGCGAAGGGTTTTACTGCCCCGTGAACAGCGAAAAGCCTGCCGAAAAGGATCGAAAGCGCGCAGGTTAGACAAAGCCCTGCCGTGGCACCCAGAAAAGCCACCAGGCCCTTGCGGTTGAAGCCGGCTACCAGAAAGATGATGACCCCCGTCAGGGCGGCCGTCACGGCCGCGGACAGCACTAACGGGTCGCAGCCTTCGAGATATCCCGGCAGCAGGACCTTCCACAGCATGACAGCGGTGAAAACAAATGAAAGAATCGCCTTTACCCCGGTCCATCCGGCGAAGGCCACTACAAGAAGCACGAAAAGCCCGAGGAGGGCGGCCTCGATGTCGAGCCTGTAGCGGTCGATCAGCGTGACGTCTATTATGTTCCCCCCATCGGCGTCTACAACGGCGAGGACTCGGTCCTGCGGCCGAAAAAACTTGTCGAGTTCCATCTTGCCTACAAGCTGGTTCTGGGCTTCCGCTACATCGCCCTTCCAGGGACCGTCCAGGAACCTGACTTCCAGTATTTGTTCTCCCGTTTTTACGATTCCAAATTGCTGAACCATCGAGTTATCGGCGGAAAGAACCACGGCTTTCGCGTGCACCCGGTTTTGAGGCTGGGCTGTCGAGAGTTTTGTACCCGGAATGTATATTATGAAGACGGTGAAAAGCGCCACCAAAAGAACAAAAATCTTCTCCCTGTCTTTTAAAAAATTCGAAAGCGATGGGCGTTTACTGTCACGCATGTCACTGCTTCACCTCCAGGTGATTTCGCGCTTGCCTTAAATAAAATACAGGGGGCGGAAAGGGTTGGACTTTCCGCCCCGTATGAAGGGGTGGAGAAGGAATTACAGGAGGTGTTTATCGGCTGGCCGTCAGGGCCTTGGCCCCTATGGCATTGATCAGCTTTTTCCCGATATCGGTGTTATCGTAATATCCTGCAAATTGCTCGGCTCCTGCGCCCTGGGCGAAGGTCGCGACTGGAACGCCCGTGTGGGCGTAGGTCGTCCAGGCAAGGCCGGCCTTGTGGTTCAGGGTGTGCGTCAGGGCCACGGTCAGTGGTTCGTAACCCCCGTAGATAAGATAGGTTTCATTATCGCCGGCTCTCTCCTCTTCCTTGTTCACGGAACGGACAAAAGCCTTTTCGATGTTCTGACGCTCCTCTTTTGTCAATGCGAAGTAGAGCCTTTCCTGCGCTTTCCTGTCGCCGTTAGCGGCAAGCAGCTCGAGCTGTTTTCGTTCGTCTTCTGTCAGCATGACCAGTCCGAAGGCATCTTCTATTTCTTCCTTCAGGTCTTCGAGCTTTGCGTCGCCGGGGGGCGTCGTCTTGCGATATTCGTCCAAAACCTTGTCAAAAGCGATGAAGGACATGGTCTGCCCGCCGAGGTAGTCGAGGTATGTGGAATATTTCGTTCCCGCAAAGCCTATGGTAAGGCCGCCGGTTTCATGGTCTCCCGTCACGACCACGAGGGTTTCTTCGGGGTGACTGGCGGCGAACTCGAGTCCCGCGGCGACGGCTTCGTCAAAGGCCAACGTGTCCTTTATGGTCGTAACGGCGTCGTTGGCATGGCAGGCCCAGTCGATTTTTCCGCCTTCTACCATAATGAAAAAGCCCTGGGGTCCGTCGAGGAGCTCTATCCCCTTGCGGGTAAACTCCTCGAGGGTTATTGGCTGCCCGTCGATGGCATAATCAAGGGCTTTGTCACCGTCGAGTTCGGGGCTCACGGCAAAAACCTTTCCGATGCCCGGCTTCAGGGCAAGGAAATCTTCCCTTGTTCGGGTGACGGTGAAGCCGTTTTTCTCGGCGGCCTTGTAGGTGTCGGTCTTTCCGTCAGCGCTCAAGGGTTTTTTAAGGCCGCCCCCGGCAAAGTAGTCAAAGTCACTGACCGCAAGCTGCATTCCTATTTCGTGGTAGTTCTTCCTGCTCGGTTCGTGGGCATAAAAACAGGCAGGCGTGGCATGGTCGATAGATACGCTTGAAACGATCCCCACTTTCATTCCACGTTTTTTCGCGATCTCGGCTACTGTTTCATAGGATTCTTTCTTGGAAGGATCCATGGCGATGACGCCTGAATTCGTCTTGAAGCCGGTAGAAAGCGCTGTTCCGGCGGCGGCCGAGTCGGTTATGAACGAATCCGCCGCGTAAGTGGTGGTCAGGCCCTGGTGGGGCATCCGGGTGATGTTTAACTTCCTGACGCCCGGATCGTCGCTCTCGCGCGCGTGAAGATATATCTCGGCCGCGTTCAGTTGCGGGAGCGCCATGCCGTCCCCGATGAACAGAAAGACATATTTCGGCGACGCGGCCAGAGCCTGTGCCGAAATTCCCGCTACCAGGAGCATAACCGTGATCAATACGAAAAGAATTCTTAAAACAGGTCTTTTCCCACGGAACAAGGACATTTCCATTCCCCCTCTTTTTTCGATGTTTCTCGCTTATGGCAAGAGGGTACGAAAAATACGTTACGGCAACTTGAAAAACGCGTAACAATTGTGTTTTACTCTCAGCGGCGTAGGTCTGCGGGAGCAGGCCGACGTGCATTCCACAACAGATAAGCGTAAAATCAGGATACAGCCTTGCAATTTACCCTGTTAGCGGAGGTTATTCAGATGAAACCTGGCAAAATCTCTTTCAGCAAAAAAGCAAGGGAAATCATGGAATCCATGGGCAAAACGGGTTACCTGGTGGCCGGAGCCATAGGAAGCGGCTGATGCAGGATCCCCGTCGCCCTCGTTGAGGGAGGAGAACCTAAAGACACCTCCGGCTACACCGCAGCCCAAAGCGACGGGTTCACCCTTTGGGTCCCTGAGGACATGACCTTCTCGCACGAGTCAATCCACATTCAGGCCGAAAAGGACCTTGATGGATGGATCCTGTTCACCATGAGAGGCATTTTATGAAGACCTTCGGGCTGCAAGTTTTCGTAATTGGGTCGGAGGGTGATACCCATATTTTCGATTGAATATGAGAGCGCCCAGGATATCGGCAAAAGACACGAACAGCAGGATTCTTTCGCCTTTTCCTTTGCCCGCTGGGAAAAGGCGGAAGAACCGGGAATTCTGGCCGTCGTCTGCGACGGCATGGGAGGTATGGCGCTCGGGAGGGAATCTTCCCTGCTGGCGACGGAGACTTTTACCCGGATTTTCGAGAAAGCCCCACCACATCTGAGCGTCCCCGAAGCACTTTACAGGTCCCTCCTGGCCGCCAACGATGCTGTTTGGGGGATGGCTTCAAAAGCGGGTTTCCCTGGCATTGCAGGGACCACCCTGACGGCTGCTGTTATCGAAAGAGGCTCCCTGTACTGGGCGTCCGTGGGCGACAGCCGGGTTTATCTTTTCAGGGACGGTTCCCTGAAACGCCTTACCGAAGACCACAACGTCGCAAACCACCTTGAAAAGCTCGTTGAAAAAGGCGAAATGGACCCGGCGGAAGCGTCGGTCTACTGGCGGCCGGA